>Ga0256831_1001989_pt1 | contig 10764 bp, 13 predicted proteins | sample 132544metaG_FD_189087 | JGI IMG/M metagenome (GOLD analysis project Ga0256831, IMG submission 189087) | Hydrothermal vent microbial communities from Lau Basin, Pacific Ocean - 132-544 | ecosystem: Environmental > Aquatic > Marine > Hydrothermal vents | place: Pacific Ocean: Lau Basin | collected... | reverse complement strand
CCATCTTCACTTACTTCAATATCTTTTACAAATCCAAAATCAACTACACTTTTTTTAAACCCTGGATAAACAACATTTTTTAGGGCTTCTTTTATTTTTTCTTTCAATTTATCTCCTTAATATTTTTTTATTACTTATATAACTTTTTTTTATTTTTGTCAATACACTTTAAAAGCTTTTTATCAAATGTCTTAATTTCATCAACTTCACTATAAGCACAAAGCAAACAATCTACAAAATCAAGTTTTGTAGAACTAAATAATCTAAGTGCTTTAATTAAAAAATATTTACTTTCAATATAGATATTTTCAAAATTTATAAGTTGAATTAATGCTTCACTTATATCTTCTCTACTAAATTCATAAATTCCACACATTACATAAATAACTTCTGCAATTACTTCATTTGATATAAAAACTTCTTCATTTTCTAAAATCTCTTGAGCTTTATCAGCTTGCTCTTTTATATCATCAGCAAAATATCTAACAATTATATTAGTATCAACTCTTATCATAATTAGCTTTAACCCATTTTAGCCATGCATTACTTTCATCTTTTGTCTCTTTAACTTTTAAAATTCCTCTTAAACTCTTCTTAGGCTTTATCTCAACTCTCAAATCCTTATCTACCAATTCTTCCGGAATTTCAATAGTTATTTTTTTACTTTTTGGATGAATATTTAAAATCATTTTTAACCTTTCATTTTCTCCATCGCTTCTTGTTTAAACTCATCCCAATCAAAGTTTTCTAAAGCTTCTTGAGTTACTTTATAACTACAAAATTTTGGTCCACACATACTACAAAATTCAGCTTCTTTAAATACTTCTTGAGGAAGAGTTTCATCATGATATTCTCTTGCTCTTTCTGGGTCTAGTGCTAATTCAAATTGCTTATTCCAATCAAAATGATATCTTGCATCGCTCATAGCATCATCAATATCTCTAACACCTGGAATTTTTCTACCAATATCTGCTGCATGTGCTGCAATTTTATAAGCCATCATACCTTCTCTTACATCTTCTTCATTTGGAAGTCCAAGATGCTCTTTTGGAGTTACATAACATAACATACTAACACCATAAAACGCCGCCATCGCAGCACCTATTGCACTTCCTATATGGTCATACCCAGCCCCAATATCAAGTACAAGCGGACCTAACACATAAAAAGGAGCTTCATGACAATAGATTTGCTCTAGTTTTACATTTCTTTCAATTTCATTAATTGGCACATGTCCAGGACCCTCTATCATAACTTGCACATCTTTATCCCAAGCTTTTAGAGTCAATTCTCCTAAAACTTTTAACTCTTCAATTTGAGCTTTATCACTTGCATCATAAAGGCATCCTGGTCTTAGACTATCACCAAGTGAAAGTGAAACATCATATTCTCTACAAATTTCCAAAATATCATCAAAAATAGTATAAAAAGGATTTTCTTTATGGTGCTTTAGCATCCAAGAAGCTGTAAGACTACCACCTCTACTTACTATTCCCATTTTTCTTTTTGCAATTTCTGGCATATGTCTTAGAAGCAAACCTGCATGAATTGTAAAATAGCTTACTCCTTGTTTTGCTTGTTTTTCAAGTACTCTTAGTATATCATCATATGTAAGTTTTTCCACATCGCCAATTTCATCCATAATTTGATACATTGGAACTGTACCAATTGGAACAGGGCTAGCTTTAATAATAGCTTCACGGATTTCATCCATATTTTTAGCACCAGCACTCAAATCCATAACTGTATCAGCTCCATATTTAACAGCAGTTTTTAATTTTTTAACTTCTTCTTCAATATCACTAGCTAAGGCACTTGCACCTATATTTGCATTAACTTTTGTTTTAGTTACTCTTCCTATTGCCATTGGCTCAAGGTGAGTGTGATTTATATTTGCTGGGATAATAAGTCTACCTCTTGCTACTTCACTTCTTATGATTTCAGGCTCAAGGTTTTCTTTTTTTGCAATATATTCCATCTCTTCAGTAATTATGCCTTTTTTAGCATAATACATCTGAGTTCTAACTTTATCTTTTTTTCTTTTTTCAATCCAAGCACTTCTCATCAAAATCCTTTAATATTTTTTCTTCAATTTAGCTAAAAAAACTTAAATTTGGCTTAAATTAATACTTAAAATATCTTATTTTATTTTTATTACAAATTGTAACATTTTTGTGTATAATTTCGTAACAACTTTACAAAAGGAAACATTTTGAATGTTACTTTAATAATACTGAGTGCAGGAGAGAGCACCAGATTTAATTATCCTGTAAAAAAGCAATGGTTAAGAATTGACAATAAACCTTTATGGCTATTTGTAGCTGATAGATTTAATTCTCTATTTAATTTCCAAAAAACAATAATTACAGCAAATCCAAAAGAAGTAAGACTTTATGAAAAATTAAGTGATTATAAAATAGTAAGCGGAGATAAAGAAAGACAGCTATCTTTAAAAAATGCTCTAAAATATGTAGATAGCGAATTTGTTTTAATTTCTGATGTAGCAAGACCTTGTATTGATAAAGAAACACTTAATAGAATTCTCTCAAAAAAAGCAGACTCAGTAGTGCCTTTCTTAAAACCTGTAGATACAATAGTTTATGAAGATAAAACAATTGATAGAGATAAAGTAAAACTTATCCAAACTCCACAGCTTAGCAAAACTTCTACATTAAAAAAAGCACTTGAAGCAGATAGGCTATATACAGATGAGAGAGCAGCAATTGAAGCAATAGGTGGAAAAATAGAATATGTAAAAGGGAGTGAAAATTTAAAAAAAATAACTTATTTTAAAGATTTAAATCTTCCTTGCCTAAAACCTCCAAGAAAAGATATATTTGTAGGTAATGGATATGATACTCATAGATTTGAAGAAAATAAAAAAATGATTCTTGGAGGAATTGAGATTGATGTAGATTATGGGCTTAAAGCTCATAGCGATGGAGATGTAGTAATTCATTCCTTAATTGATGCACTTCTTGGTGCAGCTGGATATGGTGATATAGGAGAATTTTTCCCAGATACTGATGAGAGATACAAAAATATAAACTCAGTAGAATTATTAAAAGAAGTTTTAAATACTCTAACTTCAACGGGATTTGAAATAATAAATGCTGATATATCTATTATTGCTGAGAGACCAAAACTAAAAGAGTATAAAACAAAAATCCAAAGAAATCTCTCAAAACTTTTAAATGCGCCTGTAAATGTAAAAGCTACTACTAATGAAAAAATGGGATTCATTGGAAGAGGTGAAGGAATAGCCGTAATATCTACTGCAACACTAAAATATAAGGATTGGTATGAAGATTACAATAGTAGAAAATGAATTATATCTTGCTCAAAGTATTCAAAATAATTTAAGCGAAAAACTTAATGCAAGATGTGAAATATTTGGCTCTTATGATGAAGCTATGAATACGAATTCTGATATTTATCTAATAAATACAAATCTGCAAGGAAACCTTAAAAGATTTATTACTTCTAAAAAAGATAAAATAATAATACTTCTTGTACCTTATGTAACATATGCTACTGTTATGCAACCAATTGAGCTTGGAGCTGATGATTATTTGCAAAAACCTTTCTCTATTGAAGAATTAATTAGAAAAATTAAACATCTTAAAGAGTTTTATTTACTAAAAGAAGAATTAAATCTTTATAAAAAATTTATAGATTTTATACTAAAAGATATTGATGTTGAAATTCCAAAATATACTTTCCCTATTTTTATAAAAAGTACTATTAATAAAGCGGTTGAAAAGTTTATTTTTGAAATATCTCAAAAAGAAAATGCTCCAATTAAAATAATAGACTTAACAAGTTTTAATAAAAATGATATAAAACGCAAAAATATGATTTATGTTTGTTTAAATTATGACAAAATAGAAGATAAAGAGCTTTTGAAGTTTTTATCAAAATATAAAACTATATTTATCCTGCCTAAAAGCTACAATAAAGTAGATAAATGCATAGAATTAAATGTAAAAACTAAAAGTATTATAGAAGAAGAAATTTTAAGCATAGAAGAGTATATAAAATTTATAATTACCACTTATCAATATAAATTTCCAGATACAGAGCTTAGTAAAAAATTAGGAATAAGCAGGAAAAGTTTATGGGAGAAAAGGAAAAAATATGGCATCTTTAAACAGAAATAAAATTTTTATCGATAAAGAAGCCTGGATTACTCTTGCAATGGTACAAGCAGGGCTTCTTAAGCCAATAGATAAATTAATGAATAAAAAAGAAGCAAAAATAGCTGATGAAGAGCATATTTATAAAAATGGGCATGTTCCTTTCTCTTTTATTCTTGCACCTGCAGGGAAAAAAAATGAAGAAATTTTAAAAACAAATCCAAAAAAAATAGACCTCTACTCTGATGGCAAAAAAGTTGGTGAAGTTGATGTAGAAGAGATATATGAAATAGAGCCTTTACAAAGAGTAGAAAAAATATATGGCACAAAAGATTATAAAAATTATCCACAAGTTGCAAAAACTCTAAAAAGACTTGGAAAATACGCAATAGCAGGTAATTTTTGGGTAGAAGATACAGGAATTCAAAAAAAGATTGATTATGTAAAAGAAAAAACTAAAAACGCCGAAAATATTGTCGGAATGACAATGCATGCAAAACCAATCCATAGAGTTCATGAAAAAATTATGAGAATGGCAATTGAGAAAAATGATATCTTGGTAATTTTTTTAATAAAGAATTTAACAGAAGATGAAATTCCTTATCAATTAAGATACCAAGCACTAAAAGAAATTGTAGATAACTATTTTCCAAAAGATAAAGTTTTAATAGTACCTCTACTTAATACCTACATTTTCTCAGGTGTAAATGAAGCAATACTTGATGCAATGATAGCTAAAAATTTTGGTTGCAATAAATTTATAATGGGACAAACACATAAAGGGCTTGGAATTTATTATCAAGCTGACCATCTTCACTCAATTTTTGATTCAATGGAGCTTGGAATAGAAATTGATACAATAAACGAATATGTATATTGTGATAAATGCAAAACAATAGTAAGTGTAAATTCATGCCCTCATGGAAGCCACCATCACATAAGCTATCATAGTGATTCTATATTTGAGCTTATAAAAACAGGGCTTATGCCGCCAACTATTCTTATGAGAAAAGAGATTAGCGCAAAATATTTAGCTCATCTCTATCCAAATAGATTTAAAAATCTTCAAAAATTATATTATGATATAGCTCCAAATAAAGGTTTAATTGAAGAGAGCAAAGAAGAAGATTTTTATATATCTTTAATGAAACTATACCAAACAAGCTCACTTACATAAAGGCAACATATGATATTTAAAAATAGACTTGATGCAGGAATAAAACTTAGCGAAGTTTTCAAACTTCCCAAAAATAGTGTAATATTTGCAATTCCAAGAGGTGGAGTGCCGGTAGGATATGCTATTGCAAAAACTCAAAAAATACCAATGGATATAATAGTTGTTAGAAAACTTCCAATACCTTTTAATCCAGAAGCTGGATTTGGTGCAATAACAATTGATGGAAAGGTAGTTTTAAACCCAAGTTTTAATTATCTATTTTCTCAGATACCTATTGAAGATATCGCAAGAGAAGTATTACAAGAAGTAAAAAGAAGAGATAAAATCTATAGAAACAATGCTCCATATAAAAACTTAAAAGGAAAAACTGCTGTAGTAGTAGATGATGGATTTGCAAGCGGTTATAGCGCACTTGCAGCTTTCGAAATGCTAAAGAATTTAAACCCTGATAAAATTATTGCAATAGCACCAGTTTGCCCAAAAGATACAAAAGAGTTATTATTAAATTACTTTGATGATGTATACTGCTTAATTGAGCCAGATAAAAAGCCTTTTGCAGTAGCATCATTTTATGAAGATTTTCATGACTTAAGTGATGATGAGGTATTAGAGTTAATAGAGGATTTAAAAGAAAATAATTTATGGTGGGTGGATTATGAATAAGTTTAAATGGTTTATTTTAACAGGTTTTTTTAGTGGGCTTTTACCAAAAGCACCAGGAACATGGGGAAGTTTAGTAGGAGTTATTATTGCATACTTTATAATCAAATATTTCCCAAATCCAAATTTAACGATAATGCTTCTTGCTTTTCTCTTTACAATCATTGGATATAAATATATAAATGAATATGAGCAAAGTAGCGGTATTCATGATGATAAAAGAATTGTTATTGATGAAATTGTAGGAGTTTTAATATCTATTGGGCTTCTTGGAGATTTAAAACATGATACATTAATAAAACTTTTTTTTGCATTTATTTCATTTAGACTTTTAGATATTTGGAAACCTTCAATAATTGGAAAAATTGACAAAAACGCAAAAGGCGCATTAGGAGTTATGGGAGATGATATTTTAGCTGGTATTTTTGGAGGAATATTAGCAGGAATTATGTATATGATTTATTTAAAAATCATAACCTAACCCAAAATAAACCTGCGAAATAGTGAAATTTAAATTTGTATTTTTACTCATCAAATTTTGAGAGTTAATTTTTATTGAATTTACTTTCCAATAATCATATCTATAACCAAAAGTTAAAAAAAGAGCTGGCGTTAATTTTATAAAACCTATTTGTTTGGTAGTTTTTAACTGAAGTTTTGCTCCTACATCAAATATAAAATTATCTCCACTGCTTTTAGAGTTTATACCTAATTCATCATTTTTAACTCTTCCAGTTTGATAAGAGTAAGCCATATCCCCATAAACCTGTAATATTGGATTTAAGAGATACCCTCCTTTTATTATTCCTCCTATTTTATAAGTAATTATTTTAGTTTTAGATTCTTTTAAATAATTACTATCACTTGAAGATGATTTTATATATGGAATTGTCAACCCTGCTAAAACTCCAATTCCTAAATATGTATCTTGCAAAGAGCTATTTAGCAAATCTCTTCCGAAAACAAAATTTATATCAAGTCCTCTTATTTTATTTGAAAGGTTTATAAGAGTAGGAATTTGTGAGCTATTGACATCAGAAGCAGTAGAATTGTTACTTGTATTATTAGAATCAGTTGTCGAATTATTACTATAATCGCTCAATAATTTATTTATATTATTAACGCTATTTGCATTAGAATTATAATAATTTACAAGAGTTTTTATTGTTTTTGACTTAAACCATGAAATCCTGTATGAATAAAACCAATTTGAAGAAAAAATATTTTTATGTCTTTGCAGAATAGAAAATATTTGAATCTTTTCAGTATGATTTTTATTTAAACCTAGTAAACCAAAATCAATATTAAAATTACCATTACCATATTCAAATTCAGTAGCATTAAGATTTAATAAACACAAAAAAAGTAATATTATCCCTTTTTTCATCCTCTCCCCTTAAAAAGCAAATTAAGGAGGTGTAATTATACCTCCTTGACATTGTCTAACACCAATCATTTCTCTAGCTTTATCGATTAATGTTTTTAAATCTTCTTTTATAGGATTTCCTTTTAGGTTGATTCTAATTTCTGCTATATGCCCTTTTATGCATAAAAGTTGAAATTTTCTTCTATTTTTATTTCCAAAACTTCCACCAAAAACAAATCTAAGTCTTGCAAGAGACACATACTCTCCCATATGAGTTTGGAAAAATTTTACAAAATTTGACTCATTAAATTGTTGAGTTAATTTAATAGCAGTTAAAAAATATGTATTAGGGTCAGTCCCAAAACAAGTCCCATGTTTTAACCATTCATGTTTAGCAAGCCCAAATTTAGCAGCAGGCATATACTTTATTAACACTCTTTCTAAAAGAGGAGATAGTTTGAATTTATAATGTACATGACAATAATTTCTCTTCTTTGGCCAAAGCCCATGAAGTGTAAAATGAGTATAAGTATATGGGTCTCTTATTTTACACTCAGGCGCTTTTTTAAATTTACAATAAGTATTTTCCCAACTCAAAGCCAAAATATTTTCAGTTGAGACGGCAAATAAGCTTGATAATAAAGCAATAAATAGTAAAAATTTTTTCATAATTTATCCTTAATTAAATTTATTTTTTGCAAATCATCTCGAATTGTATACTCAATTCCATCAATTCCAAATTTTCTATCCACCACAAAAATATTATTTTTTTTAATTAAATACTCAATTTCTCTTGTTTTGTTGTAATCAACGCTAAAAGTATATTCAAAAATTTGTTTATATTCAATTAAATTAGCTTTTTTAATTACTAAATTTGCCACATCACTATATGCTTTAACAAGTCCTCCAACCCCAAGCAAAATACCACCAAAATATCTAATAGTAATTATTCCAACATTTATTAAATCATTACCTTCTAAAACTCTCAAAGTTGGTCTTCCACTACTTCCTCTTGGCTCTCCATCATCACTTGAGCCTTCAATTATTTGATTTTGATTATTTAAATATCTAAAAGCAGTTACAAAATGATTTGCTTTTGGATGAAGCTCTTTTAATTCTTTTAATAAATTTTCAAAATTTTCATAAGGAGTTAAAAAGGAGATAAATTTTGATTTTTTTATCTCCAATGAAGCTGAATATGTCTTATCAATAGTTTTCATTAATCAAAAAGTTTATTAATACTTTCATTATATACAATTCTTCTAATAACCTCAGCAAAAAGTTTAGCAGTTTTTAAAACTTTTATTTTTTTACACTCTTTCTTAAATGGAATAGTATCAGTAATTACAAGCTCATCTAAAACAGAATTTTTAATCCTCTCAAGTGCTGGACCACTTAAAACTCCATGAGTTGCAAATGCCATAACAGAATTTGCACCCTTTTCTTTAAGCGCCTTAGCTGCTTTTACCATAGTCCCAGCAGTATCAACCATATCATCAATTAAAATTACATCTTTACCCTTAACATCTCCAATAATATTCATAACTTCAGACTCATTTGCTTTTTCTCTTCTTTTATCAACAATTACCATATCAAGACCAAGTTTAGAAGCAAAATATCTAGCTCTTGCAACTCCACCAATATCAGGAGATGCAATAATTGGATTTTTTAGATTTTTTTCTTTAAAATAATCAAAAAATAAAATACTTCCATACAAATTATCAACTGGAATATCAAAAAAACCTTGAATTTGCCCTGCGTGTAAATCAAGTGTTACAACTCTATCAATCCCTGCTTTTTCCATCATATTTGCAACTAACTTTGCAGTAATTGGCACTCTTGGAGCAGCTTTTCTATCTTGTCTTGCGTATCCAAAATATGGCACAACAGCTGTTATACTTTTTGCACTTGCTCTTCTCATAGCATCAGTAATAATTAAAAGCTCCATTAAATTATCATTAGTAGGAGCACATGTAGGCTGGATAATAAAACAATCAGTACCCCTTACACTCTCACCAATTTGAACATTTATCTCACCATCACTAAATCTATTTACAGTAATTTTGCTAAGAGGTCTATCAAGATGCTCTGCTATCTCTTTTGCAACTTCTGGATTTGCAGTACCGCTGAAAAGTTTGAATTTCATTTTTACTCCTTTAATTTATTAATGAAATATTACCAAAATTTTACCTTTTAGCTCCTCTTATCCAACCACCTCCAAGCAGTTTTTCACCTGCATAGAATACACAAGCTTGACCTTTTGCTACTCCAATTACTCCTTCTTTAAAATCAACAACTGCTTTAGATTTGCTCTCCATTTTTACCAAAGCTGGCACTTTTGGAGCTCTATATCTAACTTTTGCTTCGCATTCAAATACTTTTTCATCAACAAAAAGATTAACACCTTTTAAAAACACTTTTCTTTTCTCTAAATCTTCTTTATCTCCAACTATTAAAGTATTTGTTTTAGCATCAATTCCTATTACATACTGAGGTTTATGAGACTTAAAAAGTCTAAAACCTTTTCTCTGTCCTATCGTATAATGAGCATAACCTTTGTGAGTCCCAATTTTCTTGCCTCTTTTATCTACTACTTTTCCTACTCTATCTGGATTAAAATGAAATCTAAGTACATCAAGATAAGAATTATCAATAAAGCATATATCTTGAGATTCTTTCCCCTTAGCTAAATTTTCAAGCCCAATTTTACTTGCAATATCTTTTACTTCATCTTTAAGATAATCTCCTAAAGGAAAAATAAGTTTTGGCAAAGTCTCTTTTTTTATTCCAAATAGGAAATAACTTTGGTCTTTATTTTTATCTTTTGCTTCGTAGAGAAACTCTCCATCACACCTTACATAATGCCCTGTTGCCGCTTTTTCGCAATTATATTTTTCTAAAAAATTCATAAATATTCCAAACTTAATCTGTTTATTACACATAGCACAAGGATTTGGAGTTGCTCCTTCTTCATAACTTTTTACAAAATATTCATAAACTTCTTTTCTAAACTCTTCCCTTACATCCTCAACCACATACTCAAATCCTATTTTTTTGCTTATATATTCAATCTTTTGCAAATTTTCTTCATGAGGACCATCATGCATTTTCATATAAATTCCAATTACTTCATATCCCTTTTGCTTTAAAAGATATGCAGTTACTGCACTATCAACCCCTCCACTAATCCCTACTAATACTCTCAAAAATCACTCCTCTTCTTTAATTCATTTAAAATCTTTTCTAATTTTGGATAAAATTCATATATATCATTTAAAACAATAGCAATTTTTGCATACTCTTTTTCATATTCATGAGAAAGCCTATTTCTTAGATTCCTTGTTTGCCACCAAATCTCTTTATTAATACTAAAATCCATTTTTTCAGCTAAATTGATTACATCAATAATAGTTAAATTATCGACA
>Ga0256831_1001988_pt1 | contig 10766 bp, 8 predicted proteins | sample 132544metaG_FD_189087 | JGI IMG/M metagenome (GOLD analysis project Ga0256831, IMG submission 189087) | Hydrothermal vent microbial communities from Lau Basin, Pacific Ocean - 132-544 | ecosystem: Environmental > Aquatic > Marine > Hydrothermal vents | place: Pacific Ocean: Lau Basin | collected... | reverse complement strand
GAAAAATACAGTATACATGTAAAAATAACCTTGGAAAAAAGCAAGCTGTTGATTTTTTCTAATCTAATGTTTAATTGTTCAAATTGATTATTTTTGTGTAGATGTAATTATTAACTTAATTTGGATAATTGATAATAAAAAACTGGATAACAGCTTTTCGACTGCGTACACTACCGCTCTCTCTTTCAACGATTTTTATGGGTAGTTTCTTGGCATACTTCTATGGTTTATTCCGTTGGGAGGTACTGTTGTGGGCGTCATTGACTACTCTCTTTCTACAGGTTCTCTCGAACCTTGCAAATGATTATGGTGATTACGTTACCGGTGTCGATGGTGAGCATCGTCAGGGGCCTGACCGGATGATGCAGAGCGGGAGAATTACAGCTAAGTCAATGAAAAGGGCAATTACGCTCTTCTCTGTTTTCTCTTTCCTTACAGGTATTATACTTCTTTATGTCACCTTTCACGGCAAGATTAATTTTATTTTTGTAATTTTTATTTTGGTTGGCCTGGGGGCTATTGCTGCTGCTATGAAGTATACCATGGGTAAGAATCCGTATGGATATCGCGGAATGGGCGACCTGTTCGTTTTTATCTTTTTTGGACTCGTTGGCGTGATGGGTACATATTTTCTACATACATTGGAGCTGACCGGTTATGTTTGGCTGCCGGCCGTTTCAGTTGGATTGTTAAGTAGTGGAGTGCTGAATGTGAATAATATCAGGGATGAGAAGAGCGATGAAGTATCAGGGAAGAATACTTTGGTGGTAATGATGGGAGGGAAGAAAGCAAGAGTATACCAATTGATTTTAGTAAGTTTTTCTCTGTTGTTACTCATTTTGTTTACCACTCTTCAGTTTGTTTCATATTGGCAATTCCTGTTTCTGCTTACGCTACCCGGATTTATTTTACACCTTAAAACAGTACTAACCAGCTATGACCACTCAAAGCTTGACCCTGAGCTGAAACGCCTCGCACTACTCACTTTTGTTACTGTTGTTCTATTTGGTATAGGAGTAGTAATTGGTTGATGTTATTCGTTTTGAATTTAGCTTCTTTGAGATTTAGTTATCTACAATGATTTAATTATCCCGTCTAATTTGCAATTGTATTGCAAATTAGACGGGATAATTGTATATTTGTCATGAGATGAATGTATATAAAAGAAAATATCAGAAAGAGATACTTAGGCTATGTTCCTATTTTCCTGTTATTGCAATTGTAGGCTCACGTCAGGTTGGTAAGACAACATTGGCAAAACTTGTAAGTAAGCAGATTGATAAAGAGGCTGACTATCTCGATTTAGAGCTTGAATCAGATATTAGTAAACTTGAAAATGCAGAACTCTATTTCAATAGGAATAGTGGTAAATGTATTATCATTGATGAGGTACAACTTCGTGCTAATTTATTTCCATTGATTCGTGCAATAGTTGATAAAACAGGAGATAATTGTCAGTTCATAATTACCGGCTCAGCTTCACCAGAACTGTTACGACAAAGCACAGAGAGCTTGGCCGGTAGGATTGCTTATGTTGAGATTCAACCATTTTCAGTTGACGAACTTCCAAAAGACATTACAATAGAACAGCATTGGTTTAGGGGAGGATTCCCTATGGCTCTATTTGCTCCAAATGACTCTATTGCTTCTGAATGGGTTGAAAACTTTGTGAAAGCTTATGTGGAAAGGGACTTGAGAATGCTTGGATTGCCTGTTGAGCCACCATTGCTAAGACGGTTTTGGACAATGCTTGCATATATGCATGGTAATATTATAAGTTATTCAACTATTGCTAATTCTCTTGGGATTACGGTGAATACTGTAAAGAAGTATCTTGATTTTTTTGAGCATGCATTTCTAGTAAAACGTCTATCTCCTTATTATTCAAATGTTCAGAAACGATTGATAAAATCACCCAAGATATTAATCAGTGATACGGGTATCATGCACTATTTGCTTGGGATAATAAATGTTAGTGTATTGTATGGAAATCCGGCTCTCGGGAATTCTTGGGAGGGGTATTGTATTATGCAGATTTTTAGTGTAGTAAAGAATCGCTTTAACGTTTCATTTTATCGTACAAAAGATGGAGCAGAATGTGATTTGGTGTTGAAAAAGGGTGAAGTGGCTGAGTTTGCTATTGAAATAAAGTACTCCTCAAGTCCAAAGTTGACAAAGGGAAACACAGAAGCTTTTAAAGCAATAAACGCGAAAAAAAATTATGTGGTAATTCCTGAAGGGGATGCATATCCGTTAAGAGATAATGTTGATGCCATTGGCATTAGGGAGTTTATAGTCATGATGCAAGAATGTATTGCTAATAATTAAGTATTTCTGATATGATTCAAGCAGATGTAAAAAAACACACTTTCATTTTTAAAACTCCAGGAGGTACGTCGCGCGGAGTATTGCACACTAAGGATAGTTGGTATATCAGGGTGTGGGATGATAAACGTGAGGATATAAAAGGTGTAGGCGAATGTTCTATAATCAGAGGCCTGAGTTACGACGACCGTCCCGGATATGAGGAGAGACTGAAACAGCTTGTTCAGGACATTAATGATTCTGGTGAGGTTCTATTTGCCGGACTGGAAGAGTTTCCGTCAATATTTTTCGGATTAGAGACAGCAATGATGGATATGCACTCGGGAGGAAAAAGGATTCTGTTTCCCTCAGAATTTACCGAAGGAGAAGCATCAATCCCTATCAATGGATTGGTATGGATGGGAACTCCGGATTTTATGTGGAAACAGATTGAGGAGAAGATAGCATCCGGATTTAGTTGCATTAAACTGAAGATAGGTGCTATTGACTTTGAAGCGGAGTTGGATATTCTAAAGAAGATAAGAAAAAGGTACGATACGAAAACCATCGAATTGCGTGTTGATGCAAATGGTGCATTCAATTCAGGTGATGTGTGGCAAAAACTAAACCGGCTAGCAAAATTAGATATTCACTCAATTGAACAACCTATAAAAGCAGGTAACGTGGAGTTGATGGAGGAGTTGTGCCGAAATACTCCACTCCCTATTGCTCTTGACGAGGAGTTGATAGGAGTTATTGACTCTGATGAAAAAAGTGAGCTATTGAAATTTATAAAACCGCAATACATTATTTTGAAACCAAGTATGCTCGGGGGAATTGAGAAGAGTGAGGAATGGATAGAGATTGCTGAGAAAAATGAAGTTGATTGGTGGGTAACTTCGGCACTTGAAGGGAATATTGGGCTAAATACTATTGCACAATGGGTTTACGAACAGGAGAACCCTCTTCCTCAAGGCCTCGGTACGGGACAGCTTTTTACAAACAATATAAAATCGCCGCTAAAAATAGATAATGGTGAATTGTGGTATGCTGCAGGTATCGGTTGGAGAGAGATTTGATTAATATTTTTTGACCTTTATTGCGATACTGCTAAAATCCCAAAAAAAACAATGATTAAAACTTCGAAATACGGAATAGGTGAGCTGAAAGAACTCTCTTCTCAAAAAATGACTGATATTAATCTACCCCAGTGGGAAAGGGATATTTATGGTTTTATTTTAGAGTGGATAGATGATGATAATACTATTGGGGTACAAACTTCAGGCACTACCGGTAAGCCGCGTAAATTCAGAGTCTCTAAGGAGTCTATGGGAATTTCAGCTCGTAAGACGTTGAATTTTTTTAAGCTTAATCCGGGTGACTTAGCACTATTATGCTTGTCGCCAAATTATATTGCAGGTAAACTAATGATAGTTCGTGCCCTTATTGGTGAGCTTGACCTTGTAATAGAAGAGCCCTCGGGTACACCATTAGAAAACATTGATAGAGATATAGATTTTGTAGCAATGGTGCCTATGCAGGTGCAGAAACAGATTCAGATTAATCATGAGGCTTTTAAAAAAGTGAAAAAACTGATTATAGGAGGAGGAGAGGTTTTACCATCACTGAAGGAGGAGTTACAGGGTATCTCAACTGAGGTGTGGGAGACTTACGGAATGACAGAGACACTCACACATATTGCTCTTAAAAAGCTAAATGGTAAGGGGAAATCAGATTGGTTTATACCTCTACAGGGGGTTACCGTTAGCGAAAATGGTGATAATTGCCTCGAAGTGGAGGTTGAAGGTGTCACTACCGGCAGGTTAACAACGAGTGATGTTGTTGAGTTCAATAAGTATGGACATTTTAAAGTTATTGGCAGAGCTGACGATGTGATTAATACAGGTGGGATAAAAGTTTTTCCTAGTGAGTTGGAGAAGAAGATTGGGGAGTGGATATCACAACCTTTTATTATCAGTTCTGTGCCAGATGAAACTTTGGGTGAAAAAGTGGTGTTGGTAATTGAGAGCGATACTTTTAATGTTACGGAGTTAAAGACGAATTTGAAGAATCTTGAATTTTATGAAACTCCAAAAGATATATTTTTTATCCGGCAGCTCTCCCGTACTGATACAGGTAAAATAGTAAGAAGAGAGGTTCGGAGAATGATAAGTTGAATTTAAATAAATTATTTTACTTCAGATTATGAAAGAAATCATATATGTTTTAATTTAAAATTGTTTCTTTTGTGCTTTAGTACTTAAATGTGCAATGAAAATATTGTATAACTTAATTAGATATTAAAATGAAAATAAGATTTGTAACATCGTTATTTGTCTCTCTTTTTGCCGTTTCACTAATGGCGCAGGATAACAAGAAAGAGGTAAAAGAGGAGGAGGGATATATATTTACAACTATTGTTGACCTGCCGGCAACATCGGTAAAAAACCAGTACCGCTCGGGTACATGTTGGAGTTTTTCTGCACTTTCGTTTATAGAGTCAGAGATGTTAAGGATGGGTAATGATTCTGTTGATCTGTCTGAGATGTTTGTCGTGCGTCATTGCTACTCTGATAAAGCAACAAAGTATGTACGCTTGCATGGCTCATTGAATTTTAGTGGAGGCGGTGCTTTTGGTGATGTAACCTATGTCCTGAAAAATTACGGTTTGGTACCTGAATCTGCGTATAAAGGGCTGAATTACGGACAGGATAATCATGTTCACGGTGAAGTTGACGAGGTTTTGAAAGATTATGTTGATGGTGTAATTAAGAATAAGAACAAAGAGTTGTCTACTGCCTGGCATAACGGTTTTGAGGGTGTTTTGGATGCCTACTACGGTGACTTGCCCGAAGAGTTTGAGGTGGATGGTAAAAAATACACTCCAAAAACTTATGCTGCCGAGGTTGTTGAAATTGATCCTGACGACTATGTCCAGCTTACATCCTATACACACCACCCGTTTTATGAGTCGTTTGTTATTGAGGTTCCTGACAACTGGTTGTGGGAAGAGGTTTATAATCTGCCACTTGATGAATTTTATGAGGTATTTCAACATGCCTTAAAAGAGGGATATACAATTGCCTGGGGAGCTGATGTGAGTGAAAAGGGATTCTCCTTTTCAAAAGGTCTTGCTATTGTGCCTGAGACTGACATTGCCGAGATGTCGGATAGTGAACGCTCTAAATGGGAAAAGCTCTCAAAAGCAGAAAAGCAGAAAGAGATGTACAGTTTTGATAAGCCTGTAAAGGAAAAAGTTATTACTCAGGAGTTGAGGCAGAAGGCCTTTGACAACTATCAAACAACCGATGATCATGGGATGCACATTACCGGAATGGTCAAAGATCAGAACGGAACAATCTACTACAAGGTTAAAAATTCATGGAATACCAACAATAAGTATGATGGATATTTCTATGCTTCAGAAGCATTTGTTCTGTATAAAACAATGAATATCATGGTTCATAAGGATGCACTTTCGAAAGATATCAAAAAGAAACTCGGTATAAAGTAACAAATTACCACCTTTTTGAGTTCTTTACCATTAGGTTTATTGTTCTGTTAAAGTCATTTTCATCAATCAAATCCTCAATGAAAATATGCATCCTGTACTTCCAGTAGTGTTTTGGGTCTGATGGTACATTTATCTGTTCATCCTGAGTGTTGTCACTGCGAATCTCCCCGCTTATGGCAAGCAAATCCTGAAGAGGGAATATAGCCCACATTGAAGGAGAGAGCAGATGTCTGTTTATAATATCTTGGCAAAGCCAGGGCTCGGCAAAATAGGGCATCTCACCCTGATGGCCAAGTTGATGATTGTAGTATCGTTGCGATGCAGCCCTATCCTCTTCCCACCATCCTCGAATGGTTGAGGTGTCGTGTGTTGATGTTGTACAAACTGATAGGTATGGAGTATTTTTAGGGTCGGCAAATTCAATGTTTTCATCTTTAGGCATTCGTTGAATCTCCAGACTCAGGATACTTAACTCCTGCATTACTTCAGGTACTGAGGTCGGAATCATTCCCAGATCTTCACCGCAAACCAACATCTTTGTGCTGTTTGTAAGCGATGGAAGCTTCTTCATCGCCTCTTTCCGCCACAGCTCTTCGTGCCGGTGATGGTAGTAGTTTATATAGAGTTTCTCAAGTGCAATTTTCTGTTCGTTGTCAAGCTCGCTGTATGAATATGTTGAATGCATTGAAACAGCCGGGTGGAAGGTTTCTATCTTGTCATCTGCCGGAATAAGAATAACCTCAGCAGCTAATCTAAGTAGTCCAGAGAGTATAAACCTATCCTCCTCACTTAGATTCTTAGAGTTATCAATGCTTTTGAAGTGGTTTTTGATTTTACGTTGAGTGTTAAATTCATCCTTTAGTTGGTAAATGGTTAGTTCAGACTCAGTGAGATAGAGTTTTTTTACTTTGTTGGCATAGCCATCAAAAATTGTTTTTAATAGGTGCTCACGAATGTAGGGTTGGCACAATCGCTGGTAATCAATCCAGATTCCGGCAGACTGCAGTTCATCTCGCGTAAAAGGTGTTGCCGGGCTGAAATGTCCCATGATTCCCTGGGTAGTCTCAACCGGAATTTCCCATATTCGAAAGAATCCTAGTATGTGGTCGATGCGATAGACATCAAAATATTCAGCCATGTTTTTCAGCCTTGTTTGCCACCACCGGTAGTTGTCTTTTCTCATCTCATCCCAATTGTAGGTAGGAAATCCCCAGTTTTGTCCGCTAATAGCAAATTTGTCGGGAGGTGCTCCTGTTTGCATATTAAAGTGAAAGAGTTTCGGACTGCTCCATGTTTCGGTACTATAACGCCCTACGCCAATTGGTAGGTCTCCCTTCAGCGAAATTCCTTTCCTTCGGGCATAGTGACCTGCCTCCTTCAGCTGTTTGTTGAGATGATATTGAATGAAATGCCAGAATGAGATTTCACGATATGCTTCTGAATCTTCATTTGTTAGAGCAGCAATCTTTCGTTTAGAGTATTTAGCGTTCTCTTTCCAATAACTAAAATTTACTGTTCCATGCTTATCCCTTAAGTAACAAAAAGCAGAATAAGGTTGTAACCATTTTTTATTATTTGAGATGAATTTAATGAAAGCGTTCTCTTTTAGTATTGTATTTTCATGCTCTTTGAAAAGCTGTCTTGCATACTCTATCTTATTTTTGAGAACAGCTGTATAATCAACATCATGTTTTTTATTCAGTTCAGCTTGCAACTGCTCATATTTCATCCTACTCTTTTTGCTCTTCAGTTTGCCCATCTTGAAGATATTAAGGTAGACAGGATTAAGGGCAAAAACAGAGATTGTTTTGTAGGGGTATGAGTCTAAAAATGAGTAGTTGGCTGTAGTGTCATTTATAGGCAGAATCTGAATTACCTTCAATCTGGTTTTCTCAGCCCAATCTGTTAAGAGTTTCAGGTCGGTAAAATCGCCTATGCCAAAACTGTTTTTTGTTTTTAATGAGAAAACCGGAATGCTCACTCCGGCACCTCTGAACCTATAATCGTTAAAGTGTATCTTGCTGTCATTAACTATGCAGTGGCACGGCTCATTCGTTGTGTTAAAATCAATGATATGATTATATCCGGTCTCCCAATGAGTGATTTTGCCGGTTATACTATTTAATATTACATATTTGTACTCAATGGGTTGTTTAATATGTTTTGTGTTTAGGGCAACTCTCCACTCCGGATAGTTGTAGCTATTTAACCTGAGAGCCTCTTTCTCATTCCACATTCCCAATTCGGGAATATTGCCACTTATCCCTAATGTGTAGTTTTTGTCAATGGGAGTAAATTTTATTCTGAAATCAAGAATGTATCTCCCTGTGGGCGGAAAATGTAGTCTGTGACTCTTAGCCTCACTTCTATTGAAAAGGATATCTGAAAATATGGATGATTCCCACAATCTCTTCTCATTTGCATCATCTTCAAAATAGTCCTTAACAACTGAAAAGCCGAACCGTTTAGGGTTTAGCTTTATGCTTCTCACTCCTTTCGCATCATAAATAGTTGCAGCTGTTTCATTATCTTTAATGAAATAGCTGTATTTGAATGTTAATGCATCCGAAGAGTTAACTTCAATCTCCGTCTCCCACAGGTTGTTATTTGTGTATGTTAAAAGAAGGGGGTTACTACCACTGTCTGCCTTCTTTCCAATAGTAGTTATAAAGATGCTTCGACCCGGAATTGCAGGATAAAAACAGATAAATTTTATTTTCATGGTAATAGTGTTTGTGTAGTTTAAACTTAGAATAACACATATTTATAAATATACGAAAATATCCTGCTAATTTCAATTGTTGAGAATTATCCCGTAGTTTTTTATTTGTGATTACTAAGTTATGGATACATTTTTGTATTTTTATATTGATTTACATATATAACTATCAGTGATGGGAAATGGTTTAAGCGAAACAGAAGAGATAATGTCTCGCATAAAGATTGTTCAGGAAGATATTACAAAACTGGAGGTAGATGCAATTGTTAATGCTGCTAATACCACACTGCTAGGAGGTGGGGGTGTGGATGGTGCAATTCATAGGGCTGCAGGTAAAGAGTTGCTTGACTCCTGTCGCACATTGAATGGTTGCCAAATTGGTCAGGCTAAATTATCTCCGGGGTTTCTACTGCCTGCGAAAAATGTTATACATACGGTTGGGCCGGTGTGGAATGGTGGGCATAGGCGTGAACCGGAACTTCTTGCAAGTGCATATAAAATATGTTTGGAGATTGCTTTCGAACAGAAGTTTAATACCATTGCTTTTCCAAATATAAGTACCGGTGTGTACAGATATCCTAAAAGAGAAGCTGCCGAAATTGCGATTAGAACAGTAATTAATTTTCTAACGAGTCATAAATATCCTCAAGAGGTGATGTTTGTTGTGTTCGACATAGAGAATCTGAAATTGTACAGTGAGATTATTGATAGACAAGCTTTGTAAAAAGAATAGTAGGAGTGTGGAATAATCTAGCACCCCCTTTTTAACCCTAACTAAAACAAATAGAACTGGGGTCACTTTAGAATGTGAGAATCAGGAGTAATTACTGTGGTTAAGCTTGAGTATATAGCTCTAAAACAGTGATTTCAGGAGGCATTCCAACACGTGCCGGCATTCCCAGATATCCCAATCCACGGTTTACATATAGGTACTGATTGTTTGTCTGGTAAAGACCGGCCCAACGGCGAAACTTATATTTTGCCGGACTCCACTGAAACTTCTTATACATTAATCCAAACTGCATGCCATGAGTATGGCCCGACAGAGTTAGACTGTATGGCTTCTTTTTCAGCACCTCAGCATCCCAATGGTCTGGGTCGTGAGTGAGCAGGATTTTAAACGGAATATCTTTAACATCTTTTTCGGCAAGGGTTAAATCACCATATTTAGGAAATGGCGGATGACCCCAGTTCTCAACACCAACAAGTGCAATCTGTTCACCTTTATGTGAAATAACAACAGATTCGTTTTTCAGCAGTTTAAAACCGAACCTTGCGCTGGCATCTTTTATCCCTTCAAAATTAGCAGCCTTCTCCTCTCTGCTTTTCCATCGGGAGTAGTTGCCATAGTCGTGATTTCCTAATATGGAAAATTTACCGAGAGGAGCTTCAAGCCGGTTGAAAATATCATCCCATCCAATAGTCTCCTCCTGAAAGTTATTTACCAAATCGCCGGTAAAACAGATGATGTCAGGTTTCTCGTTGTTTATCATCTCCATCACCTTCTCAATCTCTTTGTGATTTGAGTTGAAACTTCCGAGATGTATATCTGAAATCTGAACAATCTTCAATCCGTTAAAAGCTTTTGGCAGATTGCGTAGAGGGATTCGTGTTCGTGTTATATCGAATGCAAAGCGACCCTTCAATACGCCAAACATCAACGAAACAAACGGAGCTGATGCCATTACAATACCTACCTGACTCAGGAATTTCTTACGACTCATACGTGGATAACGACCTTCATTTATCTTCTTAGGCCTCCTGTTTGTCTTGAGTTTGTCGAATAAATCATCAACAAGAGAGGTAATGCCATAAACCAGAAGGTAGAAGAGTTTGGGTACATATATCAAAAGATATAGCATCAGCAGCCACATAAATAAAGTGTAGTCTGACGGGGAGTTGGCATAAACAACATAAAGCCATGCAACAAAAAATACAATAGTAAAAAAGAGTGCTCCGGCGTAAAACCAGAAATCACCTGTGGGAAATGTGAAGTGAGTCTTTTGCTTTTTAGGGTATAGCTTGTTCAGATGCCTGTACAGCAAGTAATCAATCAGTATAGTGAAAACAGTAAAACTAATAAATGCTATGAACGGATATCGCATACTCCCCTTATTTCTTTCAATCTGCTCCGATATTCAGAGTCATTTTTTATACGGCAATGTTAGGCAAATGTTTTATTTTAAAGAGTTGATTAAAATAAATTAATGTTAAAGTTGGGCTTAATAG
>Ga0256831_1001987_pt1 | contig 10770 bp, 9 predicted proteins | sample 132544metaG_FD_189087 | JGI IMG/M metagenome (GOLD analysis project Ga0256831, IMG submission 189087) | Hydrothermal vent microbial communities from Lau Basin, Pacific Ocean - 132-544 | ecosystem: Environmental > Aquatic > Marine > Hydrothermal vents | place: Pacific Ocean: Lau Basin | collected... | reverse complement strand
ATTCCCCGGCAAAACAGATGTTGCTGCTGATGTAGATATCTTCGGCAGAGGATATAATGGCTGCCACAAGAGCAAGGTCGATGGCGGGGTCATCCACCCTGATACCGCCGGCGATGTTCATAAACACATCTTTGGCGCTTAGCTTAAAGCCGCTGCGTTTTTCCAGGACAGCCAATAACATATTAAGCCGTCGTGTATCGTAACCGGTGGCAGAGCGTTGTGGTGTTCCAAAAGCAGCAGTGCCCACCAGCGCCTGTGTTTCGATAAGCATGGGGCGTTGGCCTTCTACCATGGCAGCAATGGCTACGCCGGTTGCCTCTTCATCGCGCTGCGAAAGCAGTATTTCACTGGGATTGCTCACTTCGCGCAAGCCGCCCGACTGCATTTCAAAAATCCCAAGCTCCGAAGTAGAGCCAAACCTGTTTTTTACCGAACGCAGAATACGAAAGCCGTAATGGCGGTCGCCCTCAAACTGCAACACCGTATCAACCATATGCTCCAGTACTTTTGGTCCGGCAAGATTACCCTCTTTGGTAATGTGGCCAATAAGGATGACGGGAATATTGGAGGTTTTGGCATAGCGTTGTAGTTCGCCGGCCGTTTCACGAATTTGTGAAATACTTCCGGGAGAGGAATCAATACTGTCGGTATATAAGGTTTGAATGGAGTCGATGATGATGAGGTTGGGCTCTGTCGCTTCAATTTGTGCAAAAATGTTGCCTGTAAATGTTTCGTTGAGGATGTAAACCTCTTTGTTTTCAAGTTTGAGCCTGTCGGCACGCATTTTTATCTGCCGGTAGCTCTCTTCACCCGAAATATAAAGTGTTCGCAACCCCTTCAGATTCATGGTAACCTGCAGCAGTAGTGTTGATTTTCCAATGCCTGGTTCACCGCCTACCAAAACTACCGACCCGGGAACCAGTCCGCCACCCAACACCCGGTTTAATTCTCCGTTGCGGGTATTTATTCGTACCTCTTCATCCGTTTCAATTTTATGAACCGGAGTGGGTCTGGCTTGTGTTTGTTTGGAGGCAATACCCGATTTTCGGCTGTCTTTTTTAACTACTACTTCTTCCACAAAGGTGTTCCACTCACCGCAGGCAGGGCATTTCCCCAACCATTTGCTCGACTGGTTACCACAATTGCTGCAATAATAAATGGTTTTAGGTTTGGCCATGAGTTTTTAATTTGTGGTAAAAGTAGTTAATAAAGCGGAATCCAAAAAGAGATAAAAAGTGAATATACCAGCAGGATTTTTTGAAATAAATTCTTTAAAAGTTGTAAAGAACAAACCTCAAACTGACTTAACGCTTCCACAAAATGCCCAAGCCATCAACCTTCAATGATGCCTATAACCCCAGTAATATTTCAGCAGGATTTTTTGCTCCGAAAAGCATCCTGTCCGGATTTTCCAGCATCTCTTTTACTTTTACCAAAAAGCCTACCGACTCACGGCCGTCAATCAGCCGGTGGTCGTAACTTAAGGCAATAAACATCATGGGGTGAATTTCTACCTTGCCATTAACGGCAATGGGGCGTTCTACAATGTTATGCATTCCCAGAATAGCACTCTGCGGAGGGTTGAGAATAGGTGTCGAAAGCATCGACCCGAATACCCCACCGTTGGTAATGGTAAAGGTTCCGCCTTCCATATCCTGAATGGTAATCCTGTTTTCGCGTGCTTTAACAGCCAATCGTTTAATCTCTTTTTCAATCTCGGCCAGGGTCATCATCTCAGCATTGCGAACCACCGGCACTACCAATCCTTTGGGCGCACTGACGGCAATACCAACATCCACATAATTGAACTGAACAATTTCGTTGCCATCTATTTGCAAGTTAATAGCAGGAAAGTGGGCAATCGCTTCGGTAACAGCTTTGGTGAAGAACGACATAAAGCCGAGGCCTACACCATGTATCTCTTTAAACCTCTCTTTATACTTTTTACGAAGCTCCATAATGGGTGTCATGTTCACTTCGTTGAAGGTGGTGAGCATTGCCGTTTCATTTTTCACTGAAACCAGACGTTGGGCAAGTTTCTTGCGCAACATGGTCATTTTTTTGACCTCTTTTTCGCGTGAGCCGCTCCACGATGTACTTACTGCCTGCGCAGAAGCCTGATTTATGCTCTCCTTCTCTTTTAAATAAAACGCTACATCTTTTTTCCCAATACGGTGACTTTTGAAAAAATCAAGCAACTGCTGCTCCGACACATTTTCCTGCTCCATTAACTTTCGTGCCAATGGCGAAACAGTAAGATCCACATCGGCTTTTGAGACCTCTTTTGTTGAAGCAGATGTTGCTTCCGGTTTTTCAGGTTTGTCTTTTACCACCTCTTTCTTAGGTTCTACGGCTTTTTCGGGCGCAGCTTTTGGTTGAGTTCCCTTGGCATCCGGGTCGATGGTGGCAATTACAGCGCCAACTTTCACGATGTCGCCTTCCTGAGCAAGTATCTTTATTTTGCCATCGGTTTCGGCGGCAACGGGCAGGGTGGCTTTGTCGGAGTCTATTTCAACCACATCCTGATCTTTTTCAACCTGCTGGCCGTCTTCAACCAGCCAGGCAGCAATTTGTACTTCGGTAATCGATTCTCCGGGTGAAGGAACTTTTATCTCTATCATAACGCTGTTTTTACTTCAAAGGTTTAAGGCCGGTATGTAAACTGGCATCAATATTTTCAATTTGCAATTCTTCAATTTCCTTCTCAAACGATTGCCATTTGTTACCGATACAAGCCATTTCACACTCGTAATCAATATAAGGGCAAACACAGGCGTGGAAGGTTTTTTCAATGATTTTTCTTTGCTGGATGATGTGAAATTTGGAAGAACCTGTTGCCGGACTTCCGCTTTCAGGTCTGGCGATGTGAATGATTTTGATATCATCAATCAGGGTTTTTCTGATGAATTCCCAGGCACCCATGTTAGCCGGTTCTTCCTGCGACCACAGATAGGTCTTTGCTTTGGGGTACTTTTCAACAAGTTCCATTACCATCTTTTTAGGGAACGGGTAAAGTTGTTCAATCCTGATGATGGCAACATGATTGTAGCCAAACTTCTCTTTTTCTTCCAACAGTTCATAATAAAGCTTTCCGGTACAAAATACCAGTCTGGTGGTAGTATCGGGGTTGGCATCGGTATCGTCAATCACTTCCTGAAAAGAACCTTTTGTAAAATCTTCAACACTAGAGACAACCTTTGGATGCCTGAGCAGACTTTTGGGGGTGAAAACTACCAGTGGTTTTCTAAAGTCTCTTTTTAGCTGTCTTCTCAATATATGAAAGAAGTTTGCCGGAGTGGTACAGTTAGCAATCTGCATGTTATAATCAGCAGCAAGGGTAAGAAAACGCTCAACCCTGGCACTGGAGTGCTCCGGTCCCTGACCTTCAAAACCATGAGGTAACAAGACCACCAGGTCATTCATCACATTCCATTTATCTTCGGCACTACTCAAAAACTGATCGAAGATAACCTGAGCGGTATTGGCAAAGTCGCCAAATTGTGCTTCCCAGATAGTGAGCGAAAAAGGCGATGTGAGCGAGTATCCATATTCAAAACCAAGTACACCGTACTCTGACAAATGTGAGTTGTAAATGTAAAAGGGAGCCTGTCCGTTTTTGATATTTTGCAGCGGAACATATTTTTCCTCGGAGTCTTCAATACGCACTACGGCGTGACGATGTGAAAATGTTCCCCGTTCCACATCCTGGCCGCTAAGCCTAACCGGTATATTCTCCGTTAATAAGCTGCCGTATGCCATGAGTTCACCCAATGCCCAATCCAGTTTGCCTTCTTCCAAAATCATTTTTTTCCGTTGCTGCTGCAGGCGTACTGTTTTCCTGAAGAATTTTTTATCCTCGGGTAAAGCACTCAGCTTTTCTCCGATAAACAGAAGCTCTTTTTTTGTAATGGACGTTTTTACCGGTTTTTCCCAATCTTTATCGGTGGCCTTTTTAATACCGCTCCAGGTGTCATTCAAAAAGTTATCGATGGTGTTTGTTTCGTGCGATTTGCCTTTTGCAAGGTTCTCTTCCAGCTTGTTGATAAAGCGCTGTTCATTTTCAGAACAGTAATCAGCGGTTACTACCTTTTCCTGAAGTAATTTCTCCTTATAGATTTCGTAAGGGTTGGCATGTTTTTCGATGGCCTTATACAGAATGGGCTGCGTAAACCTGGGTTCATCACCTTCGTTATGGCCATATTTCCGGTAACCCAAAATGTCGATGAAAACATCTTTATGGAACTTGTTTCTGAACTCCATGGCCATCTGAACTGCATAAACTACTGCTTCGGCGTCGTCGCCATTAACATGAAAAACCGGTGACAAAGTTGTTTTTGCAACATCGGTGCAATAGGTCGATGAACGGGCATCCAGATAATCGGTAGTAAAACCGATTTGGTTGTTCACCACCAGATGAATGGTTCCTCCGGTGGTATATCCATTAAGATCCTGCATCTGTAGCACCTCATAAACTATACCCTGTCCGGCAATGGAAGCATCGCCATGCAACAGAATGGGAGCAATTTTATTGGGATCGTGCTGATAGGTTGCGTCAATTTTAGCACGGGTGATGCCCTCCACAAGCGGGTCAACAGCTTCCAGGTGGGAAGGGTTGGGAGCAAGCGTTAATTTGACCTCTTTGCCCTTGCTTGTTTTGCGACGAACCGTAAATCCTAAATGATACTTCACATCGCCCAGCAAACCCTCCTCATCAAACTCTTTGCCTTCAAATTCTGAAAAAACATCCTCGAAAGGTTTGCGCATAATATTGGTGAGCACATTAAGCCTGCCACGGTGTGGCATGCCAATGATAAACTCCTCAATGCCCAGTTCCGAGCCTTTTTCCATTACTGCATCCAGCGCGGGTATCAGCGACTCAACACCTTCCAGTGAGAACCTCTTTTGGCCCGGAAACTTCTTTTGAAGGAAGTTTTCAAAAAATACTGCCCGCTCTAACTTGGTAAGGATATATTTTTTTTCTTCGTTGGAAAAGTTTGGATGGTTGCGCGTTTTCTCAAAATGTTCCCGTAACCATTGAACCATATTCAGGTCGCGGATAAACATAAACTCAACACCAATGCTATTGCAATAAGTATCTTCCAAAAAAGCAACAATATCCTTAAGTTTAGCCACGCCAATACCAATCTCATTTCCTGCCTGAAACTCCTTTTCCAAGTCGGTTTTGGAAAGTCCGTAATTTTCAATATCCAGCGTGGGTGTATATTTACGTCGCTTACGCACCGGATTTGTTTTGGTGAAAAGATGCCCCCGGCGTCGGTAATCGTTGATGAGATTTATAACTTTAAACTCATCGGATGTTTGCAGCCCTGCTTCTGATTTAACCGGATACTCTTTCAGGGCAAAATCAAAACCATCGAAAAACTTACGCCATTGCTCGTCAACCGATTCAGGATCTGTTTTATACTGAGCGTATAGCGTTTCTATCAAACTCGGGTCAATATTGTTGAGGTAATTCAAATTATCCATTGGTATAGTCGTGAAATTGAAGCAACAAAGGTAAAACTATTTTGTTGTTATTTAGAATTAATTTCAATTATAAGTTTTTAGATGTTTAAAAGGTTGTTTTTTCAGTTAAGCGCACTTACAATTTCATGAATTCTTTTAAAAAGCAGCATTTTTATTTCGTCAGTATTACGTCAAATAACAAGCTGTTGTTTGAGCAGGTTTGCGGTAAGGCAGGAGTGAACGGGCAAAATACCGACAAGGTCTCCCGGATTGAGTTGTTTCAGATATTTCTCAGGCATCCGGATGATGCCATGCTCCTGTGAAAGCTCAGACAGGTATGCACCCGGTATGGGTTCTGACCAACCGTGTTCATTTAGCAATACAACATAACCAAAAAGCTTAAAGCCATTATCAGCTATAATATGTTCTTTGGAAAGGTGTACCGCTCCTCCGTAAATCACCACCTCGTTTCTTTGAGTATGTGTTGCTCCCACCGGGCAGGCTGCTACCACTGCAATATCATTCAGGCTACAACTACCAAAATGGTATTGCATCACATCATAATATACGAAATTACCCGGCCGTATTTCATCAAAACCGCTACACGCTTCTGCCATGCTACAGGAAGGTGTATCGCCGTATGAGATAATGATTTCGGGGAAGTCGTCGAGATATTTTTGCTTCAATCCGGTAAGTTGATGCTTTGCCGATTCAAGAATTGTCAATATCTCATCTTTTCCTCTCGCATGATAGCTGTGCCCGGCATGTGTCAGGAAACCAAGGAAGCAAATCATTTTCGATGTCTTTAGCAGATTGGTCATTTTCTCAATTTCCGGGCTTTCTTTGTTAAGACCCGTGCGATGATATCCAACATCAATTTTTATGAAAATACCAACTTCAGCAGACAAATGAGCTTCAAGAAAATCCAGCGTATAAACTGACTCTGCCAATAGGTTCAAGGTAATCTTTGAAGCAATATTATTTATTTCATCCATTTCCCGAAGATTCACCGGAAAAGCAATGGTAATATCACCCCAGTTATTGTTTGCGAAATATTGCGCCATCTCAACAGAGGAGACTGTGATTTTATCAACCCCAAACTTTCGGAAAATAGTACCCACCTCAACAGATTGATGCGTTTTAAAATGCGGACGGAATATTGCTCCCGACTGTGCTGCCTTTTTAGTCATGCGCCTAATATTGGCTTCCACTTTTGTGCTGTCAATTACTAAGGTAGGCTTGTGAATAGAGTTCATATCTTTAAACTTGTGTATCAGCTGCGATTAAACTTTTGTATTTTAGCCACGAAAATAATACATTGAAACTTCCATGTAAGAAATCATTATTTACTATGCACAAAATAATGATTATTTTCTACATGGAAGTTCCATGTGGTCTGTAAAAGATAAATCGTATTCTCATGAAAAAGTTATTTTGGATTGTTATGGTGGTTGCCCTAGGGTTTTATTCCTGCAAACAGCAGCCGAAAAAGGACGTTATTACAAAAAAAATTCAGTATGATGTTAATATCAAAAGTCCGGATGCCGACTGGGACTGGTGGATACAAAATTTGGTTGGCCCTGACAGGGAGAAGTTGGTTAACATGATCATGGATGGCGCTTTATCTGGGAAATTTCAGACGTACGATTATTTTAGTGACTCCATCACTCCTGCGGATATTAAACTGATGCTGGCGGATACTTTTTATTTAACCTATAAGCGAACCGTTCCGCCATACAACGATTACGACACCACTGTTATAATGAAAATCAACCGGGAGGATATTCAGCGCATCCGCTTTTTGGAGGAGTGGAGAATAGACCCTGAAACCATGCAGTTTGAGAAAAAGGTATATGGTATAGGCCCTGTGGCACGGCGCATCGACCTGCAAGGTGTTGAGCGTTGGCAGCCCCTTTTCTGGATTTATACAGATAAGGATTTTATCAGGTCGTTGAAAACGGAATAACAGTTTTGCTGATGTTAAAATTTAGTTTGATGCATTCTTAATAATCAAGACTTAATTTAAGTTGCTTTCCAAATCCTTCTCTAAATATTCTCATTAATGTTGAAAGCCTGATATCAGAAGCATTATTCTCAATGCGAGAAATATAAGTTTTAGTTGTGCCACATTTTTTAGCTAACTGTTCTTGAGTTAGTCCATTCTCTTTCCTTAATTCTTGAAGCATAACTCCAAGCTTAAAAGCTTCAAATCCTTCTTCAAAACTTTCTCTTTTTTCTGTTCCTCTTTTTCCGTATTCCTGATCCAAGTGATCAATAAACGAAGTTAAGTTATTGTTTTCTGTTTTTTTCATCGAAGTATTGTGTTTTTAATTTTTCTGCTTTTTCAATTTCTTTTTTTGGTGTCTTTTGAGATTTTTTTTGAAACCCGTTTAGTACAATTATTAATCGGCCTTCGTCAAAAAAGGAGAATATCCTATAAATATTACTTCCTACCTCCAATCTGATTTCATATAGTCCTGATGAATTTTTAATATATCTAAAGTACTTTATTGGAATTCTTTCAACTGTTGCTATTAACTTCAACGTCCAGTTTAGTTTCTTTTTGACATCAGAATCCAGGGTTTTGTAGAAGTCCAAATAGTAACTTTTGTAATAAAAAATATTTCTTATAAAAACCTCTTCCATTTTGCAAAGTTAGCTAAATAGGTAACACATACAAAATCAAAATGAAATTATTTATGTTGTGAAGTAAATATGAAGTAGTTCAGTAATCCAATAAAAACCCTACTTTTCCTTTTCTGGTGCGCCAACAACAATAACAATTTCACCCTTTACGGTTTTATTACTAAAATAGTCAAGCACCCCGGCAATGGTTCCCCGTTGGGTCTCTTCATGCAGCTTGGTTAGCTCACGCGATACGGAAACTTTCCTGCTATCACCAAAAAACTCAGCCAATTGGGTAAGTGTTTTTACAAGCCGGTGAGGCGATTCGTAAAAAACAATACTATGGGGAAGGGTGGCAAGAAATTTCAGCCTTGTCTGCCTCCCTTTTTTATGTGGCAAAAAACCTTCGAAAAAGAATTTATCGTTGGGCAGGCCCGAATTTACCAATGCCGGAACGAAAGCGGTGGCACCGGGTAGGCATTCAACTTCAATATCCTTTTTAATACATTCGCGAACCAACAGATAACCCGGATCGGAAATGGCAGGAGTACCGGCATCTGTAATAAGCGCCATGGTTTCTCCTGACAAAATTCGTTCGGTAAATCCCTCCGCCATTTTATGTTCATTAAACATGTGATAGGAGTTCATTTTTGTACTGATGTCGTAATGCTTCAACAGCCTACCGCTTGTACGCGTATCCTCGGCTAAAATGGTATCAACTTCAGTTAAAACCTTCACTGCCCTAAAGGTTATATCTTCAAGGTTTCCGATGGGCGTGGGCACTATGTAAAGTTTACTCATAATAGTGGTTTTCGCTTTCTAATAACTGTCCGCAAAATCTCTTATCAGCTTAAAGAAATCCTCATACTTTGTATAAGGTACGTTGTTGTCGGTTACCGAGTGATACTCCTGATACTCTTTGCCGCGGGTATAGATGAAAATAGCTTTCACCCCTTTTTTATACAGCGGGCAATGGTCGCTATTGCAGGCTTCACCACGCGATTTAATCTCCGGCAGATAGTGATGCTTATCGTTGATAGCAATCAGCTTTTGAAACAGGTTGTTATATACTTTGCCATTAACTACCGTGATTCCTTCGCTGCCGGTTCCAATCATATCCAGATTAACCAGAATTTTTATCCGGTTCAGGGGAAAAAGCGGGTGTTCAGCAAAATAGGATGAACCCATCAACCCTACCTCTTCGCCGCTATACAGAATGAATGCCATGCTGTATTTGGGAGGATGCAGCGAATAGTAACGAGCCAGATCCAGTACCATGGTGGTTCCGCTGGCATTGTCGCTGGAACCAGGAAAAAAAGCTTTGTTGCCCATCATTCCCAGATGGTCGTAATGAGCAGTAAAAACAATAAAAGTATCTTTTACGGCACTTCCTTCGATATAGGCGGCTACATTTTGAGTTTGATAGTGCTCAACAAACTTATTGTCGAAATCAATTTGTATGGTTTGGGTTGATTTTGGTAGTTTGTGCTGATCAATTTTCAGCCAAACGGAATTACCTACCTCCCTGCCATTGGATACATGCCACCAGGGTTGTTTTTCTTCCAAAAGAATGGCACCACGACCCCACGGAAGATCCGTTCCGTAAAGTTTTTTAAAAGATTGAGGCAATACCAAAAAACCATCTTTTGCACTACCTGTTTCCATGAACTTTACAAGTTGTTCAGCGGTTGAAACGGTATCGGGAATCCAAATTAATGGGAAACTGCCGTGCAAACCCGGCGATGAAAGGCTGATAACAAAATCTGTTCCCGGAACCAGTTTCTTGCCATTGGCTTTAACAGTTATTTTTCCGGGAAAAGTATTGATGGCAAAGTCGTAAGGCTGATAATAGTTGTCAGTAAATCCTTTCAGCCCGGCTTTCTTAAATTCAGAAGCGACAAACTTTGCGGCTTTGGCGTCGCCTTGTTTTACATAACCTCGCCCATGGTATGATTTTGAGCAAAGCTTATGGTTGGTTTTTTTTACGTATTGTAAATCCTGGCCGTTGGCAGAATAAACAAACAAGAATGAGAAAACAATAATTATGACGCGCGACATGCTTTATTTTTTTATGATATTTTCAATGGCTGCAATAAGATCGGAAACAGGTTCAAAATATGGTTCCGATTTTTCTCTGTTAAAATCGAATAGATCAGCATAATCTCCTTTGTGCCGCCATGAAAAAAGTTGTGAGTATTTTTTACCTAGTTCTTTGGAGATGATACCTGGTTTAATAAAAAATTCAGAGAAATTTGACTTGGCACCTGTGTGTGTTGTGGGTTTCAAATCATGATAAAGCAAAAGAGCGGAAACAGCATAAAACGCTGCATAATACAAGCGATTTATAACAGAATTCCATCTTTCTTTATTGGCAAGAATTTTTGCATCTTCAAAAGTTTCTTTGGCCCTGCTAATCCTGTAGTTTATGAGTTCTGTTTTATGCTCTTTCATTTAATTCTAACTCCCTCTTTGGAAACATTTTCATAAAGAGGAGTAATGATAAATTTTTTATTCCATTCTTTTTTCGAATAAACAATGGGAGAAATGACCTCTCCGGTTTCCAGTTCCACATCAAACAAGTTATCAAAAAGAGTTGTTTCAAGGCTAAAAGGAACTTTATCGGATTTCAGTAAAATGAGTAAATCCCAATCTGAAAATTTGTTGTTGTCCCCTCTTGCT
>Ga0256831_1001986_pt1 | contig 10770 bp, 8 predicted proteins | sample 132544metaG_FD_189087 | JGI IMG/M metagenome (GOLD analysis project Ga0256831, IMG submission 189087) | Hydrothermal vent microbial communities from Lau Basin, Pacific Ocean - 132-544 | ecosystem: Environmental > Aquatic > Marine > Hydrothermal vents | place: Pacific Ocean: Lau Basin | collected... | reverse complement strand
GCACCACTTAGTTTCATAAATTAACCTATTGTTTGGAGAGGTGGCCGAGTGGTTGAAGGCGGCGGCCTTGAAAGCCGTTGTACGGGCAACCGTACCGTGGGTTCGAATCCCACCCTCTCCGCCACTACTTAAAAACTTCCTAAAAATCGTAGTTTTAATAAAACAAATCATACAGTGTCAGCTGTTTTCGTGGGATATTAACTGACATTATGACTGACAGTTAGTAAATTATTTAGCAGTTTTATTTCTTTTTTAGTTTTGTTAATTAATAACTTCAATTGTTTTTGATTATCCCATAATAAACTATTTATTTCATCTATGAGTTCTATCCATTCTTTATTTGAGGAATGTTTTTTAATAATATATTTCTAAATTACTATTACTTCATAAATAAAGTTTTTTTTATTTGGATTGTAGAAGTCAAATCCATCTTTTAAATAATCTTCAAATATGATTTCAATTTCTTTTAAATCTTTTGTTTCGTGTAATTTATCTTTTATCTTTACTAATTCTTGATATAATTGATGCATTTCAAAAAGAGATACAAATTCTTCATTATTTAATGTCAATATTTTATTTAATTTGTTTTTATTTTTCTGGAAATGTGTAGTTGTGTTAACATCATCAAATGTTATTTTTTCTTGAAAAGAATCTAAAACCATCAATTTATAATCTAAATCCTCTATAGGAGTTAATAATATTAAATTATTATTGGAAAGAGTAGCAATATTTTTTTTATGTTTTTAATAGAATTATGTATACTTAATGACTACTTGATAAGGTTATCAGTATAGATATAATAAATTGTTTTTTTTCTGAGAGTGATAAAAAAAGAGTAGATAACTCATCAATATTTATCAGTTTTTGTTTATATAGCGAAATATATTCTTTTATTTTATATTGAAGAGGTTTTAAATCTTTATTGGGGTAATCTACAAAGACTTATAGAAATAAAACAACTTGTATTTTTCTAAATTTATCATTAATTTTTTATAGTCTGTATGTGAAATCTTTTCAATTTTTTCTAATACATCTTTACATATATCTAAATTTTGAATTTAAAAGAAAATTTCAATTTAACACTATTCATTTTTTATATTCTATAATTAGGTTGTATATATAAATCTTCAACTAATATATTTTTTGATTTATTTTGTATAAAACTTTCCTTTTAATTACTTTTATTAGATGAGGAATATCAAACAATCAAGTTTAAGTAATGCATTCTTCAAACTCTGAAATTCTTTAGAAATGCTTTTACCTTCAAAAGTAGATTTTTTTTCGTAAATATTAGGAAGCTTCTAATTAAAATAACCTAAATAATACTTTATTTTTCTTTTTCTATATTTTTATAATATACATCTTTAATAGCGGAAATATCATTAAAAATATTAATTAATTGATAAAATAAATTATCTTTCGTTTTATTCATTACTCCATTCATCACTCAATCTTTCAGCTTGTTTTAATACTGTTTCTATAGCCTCTGGTGTTTTATCTGGTGGATATTTATATCTTCTGAGTAATATTCTAATTCTATTTTTTATTTTAGCTCTTATGTTTTCTCTATATTTCCAATCAACAGTAACATTTTTTCTAAGAGTTTCAGTAAGTTCAATTGCAATTTTTTTAAGTGTTTCATCTCCAAGCTCTCTAACTGCCGATTCATTTAGCGCTAATGCTTCATAAAATGCTATCTCATCTTCATTAAGTCCTAAATTATTTCCTTTTTGTAATTCATTTCTAAAATCTTTAGCCATAACAATTAATTCTTCAATAACTTGTGCTGTTTGAATTGTTCTATTATGATATTTATTAAGAGTTGCTTTTAGCCTTTGGGAAAACTTTTCTTCTCTAACAATATTAGTTTTGCTTTTAGATTTAATTTCATTTTTTAATAGCTTTTCTAAAATTTCAACCGCTAAATTTTTATATTTCATATGCTTTACTTCTTCTAAAAATTCATCAGATAAAATTGAAATATTAGGTTTATCAAGCCCTACTAAATCAAATATATCCTCTAAACCTTCCACTTTTATTGAATTATCTATTATATGTTTAATAGATGTTTGAGTTTTTTTGAAGTTAGAAGAATTAGATTTTGTTAAAATTGCTTTTATAGCTTGAAAAAAAGCTATCTCTTCTTTGTAAGGCTTTGTTTTTTCAAGTGTAGAGCATAGACTATATGCTTTTGTAAGTGCTAATACCTCATCGCTAAATCTTTTTTTACCATCTTCAAGTCCTAAAATAAAGTTAGCAGCTGGAGCTAATAGTTTATGAGGATTTGTTTTATATTCACTATAATCAAAACCATGAAACATTCCTCTAATAATATCAATTCTTTTTAACATTTCATTAAAAGCTTCTTCTGCTGAAATAGCAGTTTTTCCTTTACCTCCTGCATTTGTATAAACTTTCAAAGCACTTTTTAATTCATTAGCTATTCCAATATAATCAACAATTAATCCTCCATTTTTATCTTTAAAAACTCTATTAACTCTTGCAATTGCCTGCATTAAATTATGCCCACGCATTGGCTTATCAATATACATTGTATGAAGACTTGGCACATCAAATCCAGTTAGCCACATATCAACAACTATTACAAGTTTAAGCTCATCATTTACATCTTTAAATCTTTTTTCTATCTCTTTTTTCACTTTTTTAGAATAGATATGCTTTTGTAGTTTTTCACTATCACTTGCACTTCCAGTCATTATAACTTTAATAAATCCTTTTTGTGGGTCATCACTATGCCAAGAGGGACGAAGTTTAACAATTTCATCATATAAATCAACTGCTACTTCTCTACTAATTGCTACAATCATTCCTTTTCCATCAATTACTTCAAGCCTTTTTTCAAAATGTTCTACTATATCTTTTGCAATTGCTTTAATCCTATTTTTAGCGCCTACTACTCTTTCAAGGCTTGCCCATTTACTCTTTAATTTTTCTTTTTCTTTCACATCATTAAAATCAATTAATTTTTCAATTTCTTCATCTATCTCTTCTAAACTCTCTAAGTGTAATTTTGCTAATCTGCTTTCATAATAAATTGGTACAGTAGCTCCATCTTTTACTGCATCTTCAATATCATAAATAGAAATATAATTACCAAAAACTCTTCGTGTATCTTTATCTTCACTCTCAATTGGAGTGCCTGTAAAACCTATAAAAGTAGCATTAGGAAGGGCATCTCTAAGGTATTTTGCATAACCATATTTATACTCTTCACCTCTTAACATAGCTTCAAATCCATAATGGCTTCTGTGTGCTTCATCTGCTATAACTATAATATTATCTCTAAGGCTTAAAGTTGGAAATTTATCTTCATTATCTTTTAGTGTAAATTTTTGAATTGTAGTAAATATAATCCCTCCACTTGGTCTATTTTTTAGAAGTTCTCTAAGCTCTTCAACACTTCTTGCTTGAATTGGCTTTTGTTTAAGTAAATCTTGTGAGAGTGAAAAAGTATTTAATAATTGGTCATCTAAATCATTTCTATCTGTAATAACTACCACAGTAGGATTTTTTAGGTCTTTATCTTTTATGATTTTACCTGTTAAAAATACCATAGAAAGGCTTTTTCCGCTTCCTTGCGTATGCCAAACAATTCCTGCTTTGCCATTTTTAGCATTTTTTATAGCATTTAGTGCACGTCTGACTGCATGAAATTGATGATAACTTGCTATTTTTTTAATAATTTTAGTTTCATCTTTTTCAAAGGTAATAAAGTTTTGAATATAATCTATTACATACTCTTTTTTAAAAAATCCTCTAATAAGCGTTTCAAGTTGATATGAAAACTTCTCCTCTTTTTCTTCATCAATATATCTCCAATAAAAAAACCTTTCAAAATCACTACTAAGAGAGCCTATTTTAGCTTCAATACCATCTGAAATAATTAAAGCTTCATTATAAACAAACAAATCTTCAATATCCTCTTTGTATGTTTGAAGTTGATTATATGCATCAAGCAAAGTAGCATTTTCATCTGCTGGATTTTTAAGCTCCATTACAAAAAGAGGCATACCATTTATAAAAACAACAATATCAGGTCTTCTTAACTGTTTACCTTTTATACTAAATTGATTAACTACTAGAAAATCATTATTTTCTGGATTTTCAAAATCAATTAGTTTTACTATTTCAGTTTTCTTTTCATTATCTTTTGTAACTTCTACTTCTATTCCTTTAACTAACTTCTTATGAAATTCTTGATTGTTTTGAATAAGTGTAGGAAAAGAGTGTTTTTTGATATTATCTATTGCTTCTTCTATTGCTTCACTTGGTAAATCGTTTATTTTTGTTAAAGCATTTTTTAATCTATCTTCTAATAAAACATCTTCATAATTTCTTTCAATCTCACTTCCGTGAATATAATCATAATCTAATTCTTTTAGCCATTTTATTGCTAATTCTTCTACTTGGTTTTCAGTTATCATTTTTTTTCCTTAACCTTAAATATTCTTTGTATATTCCTTTCGCTTGTTCTAATGTAATATTTTTAGACTTTAAAAACTCTAATGCTAATCTACTATATAACTTTTGATGTCCTTTGTGTTGATAAAATTCTTCTTTTTCTTGAATACCATATTTCCATATGACTGCTGTCATATATGCAGTTGAACCTTTTTCAGTTAATAATCCTAATTGTTTTGCCAACTCTTTTGTAGTATAAAAATCATCTTCTAAATTAAATTTAGGAGTAATTATTTCTGCTCCTTCTACTTCACCAATTAATTTTAAAGCTGGTGCTCCTTCTTTTTCTACGAATCTTCCTTCTTGAATAAATTTTATCTTTTTTAATAATTTTTTATCAATTAATATTTTTGCATTTTCTGATGGAATTTCTCCTCTTAAAATATCAATTAACGCAATGTTTTCTGGACCTATTTTGCTAATATTTTCTATATGCTCTAACCATTTTTTTCTTTCGTTTTCTATTTTTTCATCAAGAATTTTTCTTAATTCAGGATATCTAATTCTTTGTGTTCTTCCTACATACCTATAAAATATATCCCCTTCTCTTGCTTTATCTTTTTTAGTATCTTTTATGCATACAATAGGTTTGTTTTTTGATTCATTTACTAAAATTACACCAAATTTTTTACCATCTATTTTAAACAAATATTTTTCCCATTCAATTTCAGGTGCAAAATGTTCATTTAAAAAACTTGTAATTTTTTCTTCATCTGTTTCTTCAAAATTATTATTAGTCATACCTTTTGCATGTCTTGGACTATCTGTTACACCAAAAACTATAACCCCTCCTTTTGTATTTGCAAACGCAGCCATTGTTCTAGAATATTCATTCATACTTCCAAAATTAAAATTAGCTTTATATTCTAATCTTTTATTTTCTCTATGTTTTAATCTACCATCTGCATTTGTTGAAACAATTTCTAAAAATTCTTCTTTTGTCATTCTATCCCTTTAATATCCAATTTATCAACTCCAATTTCTCCATTTATCAGTTTCGGTAAAAGAGTATCTCTGAGGTTTTGGAGGGTTTGGATTTGATTAATATTGTTTTCAATATTATCTAATATTTGATTAAAAAAGTTTATGAATTTAATATTATTTGGATATACTATTTTAAAATTTTCTATCATTCCTTTTGTAATGAATTTGATTACAGAACCTTGTGAAGCTCCAGTAATTAAATCTAAAAAATGTTTCATAGCAAAAAATAGATAACCTAAATTGTTTTTGTCATAAGGTATTAAAACATAAGTTCTTTGATAAGCCTCAAATTTACCTCTATACCATTTAATATTAAAATCTCCATTACCAGCTAATAATATTGCACTATCATCAAAAGAATAACTATTAGTTTTTAATACTTCTTGAGAACAAGTAAAAAATGGATATATTCCATTATTATTAGCAATATTTGCATTTTTTTTACCAGTTTTAACAGGAAAGAAATCTCCTAACTTTTTAACTTCCCATCTCTTAGGAATTTTTCCAATCTCGCTTGTTTCAAATTCACTTGGAAATAGTTTTATAATCTCTTCACTTATTCCAAATTCTTTTGCTATTTCGCTATCACTTTTGCCATTTGCCTTTGCTTTGACTATGTCAAAATCTACAAACCAAGACTTGAAAATAGCTTTTGCCGTCTCTTCAAGTGTTTTATTTATATTTTGTAATGTCTCTATTTTTTCATCAATTACAGATAAAATATCAGCTATCTTTTTTGTAGTCATATAATCTTTATAAGGAATTTTTAAATTTTCAATAGTAGAAGAGTTAATATTAGCTTGATTAGCACTTCCACTTGCATTAGAGGCTAAATAATATTGAATTTCTTTTTGAGATAAAAAATAAAAAATATACTTTAAATCAATGTTATTCTTTTTTAAAATTAACCTTCCTACTCTTTGATTTAGTAAACAAGTTGGTGTGTTTTTAGTTACATAAGCTACTTTACCAACCATTGAATTACTTTGATTTACATTAGAACCTGTCAAGGAAATTAAAACATCTCCATTATTTATAATATAATTGCTTGCTATTTCTAAAAATTTTTCATCTACATAATCTGCTTCTGTCAAATCTATTTTATTATTTATTAAATTTTTTATTTTAACAAGAGGAATTCCATTGCTTCTAAAATCTTTACTTTTAAAAGCATATCCTCCTTGTACCTTAACAAATTCCCCTAACTTAACCTCTTTCCACTCACTCATTTTCTTTCCTTTTTGAAGTATATGCTTGCCTTGGACTATTAGGACTTGAAAAATATGGATGAAGTTCTCCTTTTGTTACTAATTCTGAAATATAATCTTTTATAGTATCTTTGTGTCTTTTCAAAATTTCAGATAAAAGCTCAGGTGAAAAATAACCATATTTACAAATTTCAATTATAAGTGAATGCATTATTTCTTTTTTAACTCTTTGTTTATTTGAAATAGGAGCAATGATTTTTTTAATTTCTTCTAAAATTTCTTTTGGAATTTCCTCTTGTTTATAAAATCTAACTCCCCCAGTAGAAGCTGTAATACCCTCAGTAGAAGCTGTAATACCCTCAGTAGAAGCTGTAATACCCTCAGTAGAAGCTGTAATACCCTCAGTAGAAACTCTAATTCCCTCAGTATTTAATTTATAAGTACTTCCTTTACCCACTCCGTTTTTTTGTAAGAATTCTTCTTCTGTCAATTTTTTTAATATATTACTAACATCACTTGGATGCATATCTAAAATCTCTAAAATTCTTTTATGATTTATCTCTTCTTCAATGTAAGTAGTTGCTAAAATAGTTATTTCTTGTTCATTTAATTCATTAAATCTATGACCAAAAACTGATTTTAATTCATTAATTGTTTCTTCGCTAAATAAATTAATTGTTCTTAATTCTAATAATGTTTGAGGATGATGTTCATTTTTTTCATATAGAAGTGGTTTTGCAAAGTTATATTTTTTCCAACTTTGAAATATTTTTGGAATACCTGAGCCTGCTTTTTCTGCATATCCTATAAGCATAAACATTTTTTGAATATTTCTATTTCTACAATCACTCTCTCCTCCTTTTATTGCAATCTCAATAGGTATTCTCATAAGTCCTGGATTTCTAAATCCAAACATATCAGGTCTTTTTACAATTAAAATAGATAATCTCTCGCTATAATCAGCATGTACTAATGCATTTATAAGAGCTTCTCTAATGGCTTGATGAATTGGAGTATCTTCTTCTCTTTTTGCATTTTTTAAGCTAAATGGTACTTTTAAATTTTCATATAATTTGACAATAACTTTTCTATAAAAATCAAAAATATTACCACTCCATGTGCCATCAGGATATATTCTATCTATCCATCTTTTTTCAGTTACTGCTCTTGGTCTTTCTTGATAATCTACCATATAATAAGGAAAAATTTCTTCTATTGCTTGTTGTTTACCAAACATTAATAATCCAGCTTTTGTTAAGCCTACATCTCCTGTTTCTCTATTTTTACCATATCCACCTATACTTCTTAAAAACTCAATATCATTTAATTCAAGAAAAGGATGATTGGGTTTATGAGATTTTAATATATTTCTATACGCATAAAATGTGCTAAACTCTATATCATCTAAATCAAAGTTTTTTAATACTTCATTATCTCTGCTATCTTCTATTTGTTCAGCTAGAAATCTTTTTACACATTCTGGCTTACATTTATAATCACCTTCTCCTTGCCTAATATAAGTCCCTATTAGTGGATTTTGTCCTTTATATATTGGTCTTTGTTTGCGTGAAGCTCTTGGAACTTTTATCCAAATAATATTTTTTTGTTCAATATTTAAAATTTGTACATCTTCATTTTTTAAAATATTTAGACTGATTTTTTGAGGATTATTTAATATATCAAATAATTCTTTAATTACATTTTCTGGATTTTTAATTCCTATTATATGTATATTTTCATCTTTTTCTTCAATGCCTAAAAATATATTACCTCCTTGTGTATTTGCCATTGCTGAATAAGTTTCTAATAAGTCATTAGGTAATTTCCCTTTGCCATCTTTACCAGTAGCCTTTTTAAATTCTACTTCAAAGCTTTCTTTTAAAGCTAAAATATCTTCTTTTGAGTTAATAATTATCATTTGTTAACCTCTAAATTAAATCCAAGTTCAGCTAAATTATGTTTAAGTATCTCTTCAAGCTCTCTATTTTTTTCAAGTTCAGTGGATAATTTTTTAGTTAAATACTCCATTTTTTCGTTAAATGGTATTTCATCTTCTTCATTTTCTTTAATTCCTACATATCTTCCAGGTGTTAAAATGTAGTTTTCTTTTTTTATATCTTCGGTTGTAGCTACTTTATAAACTCCTTTTTTATCTACATTTTCACCTTTTCTAAACTTTTCAAAAGTATCTGCTATTTCTTGAATGTCTTTATCTGTTAAAATTCTTTGTTTTCTATTTATCATCTCTCCAAAATCTCTTGCATCAATAAAAAGAGTTTTATTTTTTTGAGGTTTATTTTTATTTAGTATCCATATTGAAGCTGGAATTTGTGTGTTAAAAAATAATTTGTCAGGAAGAGCTATTATTGCTTCTACTAAGTCTGCTTCAATTATATTTTTTCTTATTTCATCCTCTCCGCCTGTTGTTGAGCTTAAACTACCATTTGCAAGGACTAATCCTACAACTCCATTTGGTGCTGTATGATATAACATATGTTGCATCCAAGCAAAATTTGCATTGCTTCTTGGAGGTATGCCATATACCCATCTTTTGTCGTTTTCTAAACTTGGATGCCACCATTCATCTTGATTAAAAGGGGGATTTGCTAATACAAAATCTGCTCTTAAATCTGGGTGCTGGTCTTTTGTGAATGTATCAGCTGGCTCTTTTCCAAAATTAAAATCAAGGCCGCGAATAACCATATTCATTATTGCAAGTCGCCAAGTTGTAGGATTTGATTCTTGCCCATAAATTGAAATATCTTCTATTTTTCCACCGTGTGCTTCAATAAATTTTTCACTGCTTATAAAAAATCCGCCACTTCCCATTGCTGGGTCATATACTTTACCCTTAAAAGGTTTTATCATTTCTATAATTAAATTTACTATAGATTTTGGAGTATAAAATTGACCACCTTTTTTGCCTTCTGCTGCTGCAAATTGACCTAAGAAATATTCATATACACTTCCTAAAATATCTTTAGCTTTTAAGTTCTCATGCTCAAAAGGAATAGTTGAAATTAAATCTACTAAATCTGCTAATTTATAATCATCAATTTGAAGTCTTGTATAATTTTTATTTAATACATTTTTTAATTTTGGATTTGCTTTTTCTATTGCTTCAAGGGCATCATCAATGAGTTTTCCAGCACTTTTAAATTCCCTACCATCAGGAAGTTTTGCTCCAATTGAAAGTCTGATGTTTTCTTGAATATATTTCCATCTTGCAATTTCAGGCACCCAAAAAACATTTTTTTCTGTGTAATAATCTTTTATTTCTAATTCCTCTTTGATAAGCTCTTCATCATCTCCTAAATATAATTCACTATTGGGATTTCTAAATTCAGCTTCAAGCTCTTTTCTTCTTATCTCATAAGCATCTGACACATATTTTAAGAAAATCAAACCTAAAACTACATGTTTATAAACTGCTGCATCGAGTGATGGTAATAATTTATTTGCACTTTTCCAAAGTTTCCTTTCAAGATTATATAAAAATTCTTTTTCACTCATTGTAGTCCCTTTTTATGTAATGATACCAAAAACTTTGCGGAAAATCGTTTATTTTGGTGTTATATATAAATGAAGAAAAACTTACATCAAAAGGAGGTTATTATGTTTTTAAAAGCATATAAGCTAATTAAAACAATCAAAGGTGTAGTAGATACAGCAGAAGTTATTGTTGATGCAGTAAAAAGTGTAAAGGATAAAAAATGAAACCTCTAAGCAATAGAGAATTAAAAAGTTTAGCCCCAAGCATATTTGCCACTTCATCATCATTTGAAGTTAGTGAAAAATATGCTTTTATTCCTACTATTGAAGTTGTAGAGATGTTTAGAAGCAATAGCTGGTATCCTGTGGAAGCAAAAGAGAGTTTTGTTAGATTATCTCACAATCAAGGTTATCAAAAACACCTCATTAGATTTAGACACATTAGTGATTTTTTAAATGAAAAAGAAGAAGCGGTTGAAATTGTTTTGACAAATTCCCATAATAGAACTTCATCATTTATTATTCAAGCTGGTGTATTTAGATTTATATGTGGTAATGGATTAGTTGTAGCAAATAATATTTTTGAAAAAATTAGCATTAGACA
>Ga0256831_1001985_pt1 | contig 10771 bp, 16 predicted proteins | sample 132544metaG_FD_189087 | JGI IMG/M metagenome (GOLD analysis project Ga0256831, IMG submission 189087) | Hydrothermal vent microbial communities from Lau Basin, Pacific Ocean - 132-544 | ecosystem: Environmental > Aquatic > Marine > Hydrothermal vents | place: Pacific Ocean: Lau Basin | collected... | reverse complement strand
CTTGATAGGAGATTCTTCATCCCGTAATATGCGGAATTAAGAATGATATATAAATTAGGTTTTGCAAAGATTCTAATAATTAATCAAACAAAAGCAATTTCTTTCACTTCTTCCACAAGTCCGTAATAAAACGGAATTTTTCTTAAATCTTCGTAACCGTTCTTTTCGATTTCAGTTATTTCAAAATAAACGGAATTAAAATTTCCCGTAATAAAATCAACGGTTTTCCGTGAAAATCCGGCTTTATTCAAAACGGATTTGGATATAATTTCAAGTTGTTCCTCAACTGCGGCAATTTGATTATTTACAAATTCAATATTCTCTTTTACTGTTGAAACGAGCGCAAACTTAAGATAAGGCGCATCAATAAATTCCGCCACAAGTTCGGAAAAACTTTCGCCGTGAGTATAGTTGTCATTCGCCAAATTTATATCGCCCGATGAAATGAGAGTGGTATCCTCAACGTCTTTTAGCGTTGAAAGAACTTTTTGTTCGATTTCCAAATTGTAATTCTCTCTGAAAATAACTTTACTGAGAACAATCTCGTTCATCGAAACATTTCCGGTAAGCCCCACCTTGGCTAAGTTTTTTTCATCCTTCGGGAAATAAATATAATCGTCCGAAACAGGTCCGTCAAAAGCGATGCCGAATTTCTCGGATACAAAAAGATTATCCGTTCCTATAATTTCGAGAGAAGGGATAAGCGCTAAATCAATTTCCCCTAAAGTTAAAAGCTCAAGCAGCGCGTGATTACCATGCTTGGAAACGGCAAAAAACTCTTTGGGAAATACCGAAACAAACATTTCGGCAAAAATCGTGTTAGGAATTCCTAATCTAAGTCGCATAAAAAAAGCCGCCCGAAAGCGGCTCCTTAAAATTAGTGAAGATTTTTATCTTTAATTCTTGCAGCCTTACCGGAAAGTTTTCTGAGGTAATAAAGTTTAGCTCTTCTTACTTTACCTTCGCGCAATAATTCTATTTTGGCAATCTTAGGAGACGCGAAAGGGAAAATTCTTTCTACGCCGACGCCGTTTGTAACTTTACGGACGGTAAATGTTCTTCCGATTCCGCTTCCTTTCATTGCGATAACGTCGCCTTCAAACTGCTGAATTCTTTCTTTGTTTCCTTCAATAACTCTTACGTGCACACGTACTCTGTCACCCGATTTAAATTTGGGGTAATCGCTTCTAATCTGGTCTTTCACCAATTCTGTTGCTCTGTTCATCTTTTACTCCGATCTATTAATTTTTTTCCATTTCTCAGTTAAAACTTTAGACTGCTCCTCTTTCCATTCCCTAATCAATTTATCATTGCCCGATAAAAGAACTTCAGGCGCTTCCAGTCCCCTGAAATTTGCGGGTCTGGTATAATAAGGAGCTTCAATTTTTTCTCCATCCATAAACGAATCCTGTAATGCCGATTCGCTGTCGTTCAAAACTCCGGGAAGAAGTCGAACTATTCCGTCAACAAAAATAAGAGCGGGAAGTTCTCCGCCGCTAAGAACAAAATCGCCAATTGAGATTTCATCCGTTACAAAAGTTTCAATTACTCTTTCGTCAACGCCTTTATAATGACCGGCTATCACAATTATGTTTTCATAAAGGGAAAATTCGTTGCACATTTTCTGATTGAGTGTTTTTCCTCGCGGCGTCATGAAAATAACTTTATCATATTCTCTTTCAGCTTGCAGCTTTTCAATCAGATTAAAAAACGGCTCCGGCTTAAGCAGCATTCCAGGTCCGCCGCCGAAAGGTTTATCGTCAATCGTTTTATGCTTATCGTAGGCATAATCTCTGAGATTGTGCACAACTATCTCTACCTTTCCCTTATTCTGTGCGCGCTTTACGATACTTGTATTCAGCGGACTGTCCAGCAATTCCGGCACCGCGGAAATTATGTCAATCCTCATCATATAAATATTCCTCCTTGTCGGAGACTGTTATTCTGCCTTTTTGCACATCCACATCGAAAACATAATCATTTATAAATGGTATCAATGCCTCTTTTCCGTCAGCCCTTTTAACGACCAAAACATCGTTTGAGCTTAAAGTTAAGACATCAGTCACTTCTCCAAAGAACTTTTCGGATTGATAAACTTTCAACCCGATTAAATCATGTATATAATATTCTTCATCGTCCAATTTTCTGCTGTCGGACGAAGTAACAAAAATATCTTTCCCAATTAGAAAACGAACATATTCACCGCTGTCGAAATTTTTAAGTTTCAACAGAAGATTATCGTTCTTTTCAATTACATCTTGAATGTAAAACTTTCGGTATTCTCCCCATACATCAATAAAGATTTCCCGATCCGAAACGAAAGTATCGCTAAAATCACTGAATGATTTTATCGCAAAGTAGCCGTCTTGCCCAACCGGCTTAATAATTGACGCTACTAAAAATAAATCCTTCAAAAGCTCGAAGTTTTCTTAGTCAACGATTTTCAAGGAAGCTCTTTTACCTTCCTTGGCAGCGACAGCGGTAAGCAGAGTTCTCATAGACTGAGCGGTTTTGCCCTGCTTTCCGATTACCTTTCCGACGTCGTCCGCGCCGACAGTTAATTTCAACTCGATAGTATGTTCATCCGGTTCTTCTACGTCAACTACTACATTATCCGGATTGTCAACAAGATGCTTTGCAATAAATTCGATAAATTCTTTCATGAGAAATACCAATTTAATTTTACATCAGACGCACAATTAAGTTATTCGGAAGCTTTTTCTTCTTCCGGAGATTCAGAAGCTGCGTCAGTTGCTTCTTCTTTAATTTCTTCAGTAACTTCTTTAGCTTCTTCTACCGCCGTTTCCTCTTCTTTAACTTCTTCCTGAGGTTCTTCGGCTTTATCTTCTGCAACTACTTTTTTCTCAGTCTCGGATTTTACACTTTTTGCAATTTTTTCCGCTCTTGCTTTGTACCACTCGTCCATCTTAGCGGCAACAACTTCTTCTGAAAGACCTTGCTTAATCAAATCGTTTTTCAGTAAAATTCCTTCTCTGCTAAGAAGGTTTTTAACGGTATCGGTCGGCTGCGCGCCAACGCTCAACCAGTATAAAGCCCTTTCTTCATGTATTTCCACAGTAGCGGGATTTGTTTTCGGATTATATAAACCAATCGCTTCTATAAATCTACCATCACGCGGGGAACGAACATCTGCGGCGACAACTTTATAAATAGGTTGTCTTTTCTTTCCCATTCTTTTCAATCTTAACTTAACAGCCAAATAAGTATCCTCCTAATTAATAATTAATTCAATCTAAAATTTTTAAGCATGTTTTTTCCGCCTTTGGATTTCAACATGCGCATCATTTTTTGCATTTCCTTAAATTGCTTAAGCAATCTGTTAACATCCTGTATTGTATTTCCGCTTCCGCGGGCAATTCTTTTTCTTCTGCTGCCGTTTATAATTTTCGGGTTCTGCCTTTCCTTCTTGGTCATTGACTGAACAATCGACTCGACTTTTACCAAATCTTTATCGTCAATATTCTGGTTTTTCAATGCTTTTCCCATTCCCGGAATCATACCGAGCAGGGATTGCAGAGAACCCATTTTTTTTATCATTTTAATTTGCTTCAGAAAATCTTCAAAGTCAAATTTATTCTGCATTAATTTCTTTTCGAGATCCTGAGCTTCTTTCTGGTCGATTTGCTCCTGCGCTTTTTCAACGAAGGAAATAATATCGCCTTTTCCCAAAATTCTCGACGCCAAACGTTCCGGATGAAAAACCTCGAGAGACTCTAATTTTTCCCCGAGACTCATAAACTTAATCGGCTCGTTTACCACGGCTTTAATCGACAACGCGCATCCGCCTCGCGAATCGCCGTCCATTTTCGTCAGGATAATTCCGTCAAACGAAACCTGTTCGTGGAACGCTTTTGCTGAATTTACCGCGTCCTGCCCGGTCATGGAATCGACAACGAATAAAGTTTCGGTAGGATTAACCGCCTCCTTAATCCGTTTAACTTCGTCCATAAGATTTTCATCCACATGAAGACGACCGGCGGTATCGATAATTACCGTATTAATGCGATTTTCTTTAGCATATTTAACAGATTCTTCCGCAATTTTTACAGCGTCTTTACTTCCGTCTATCGTAAAAACGGGAGTATCGATACTTTTACCGAGCAGCTTCAGCTGTTCGATTGCGGCAGGTCTGTAAATATCGGCAGCAGTTAAAAGAACGCTTCTTTTTCGTGATTTCAGATACCGCGCCAATTTGCCGGCAAAAGTAGTTTTACCGGATCCTTGCAAACCGACAAGCAAAATCACCGTGATTCCGGTGGGATTTAATTTTAATTCCCTGCTTTCCTCGCCGAGTAACTTGGTCAATTCGTCGTAAAGGATTTTTGTAATCAGCTGTCCCGGAGTTACAGAAGCAAGAACTTCCGTTCCGAGCGCTTTTTCCTTTACATCATCTACAAACTTTTTTGCAACTTTGTAATTAACGTCAGCATCCAAAAGAACACGCCGAATCTCACGAAGAGTATCGGATATATTTTGCTCGCTAATTTTACCTTGTCCGGTAACTTTTTTGAGCGCTTTATCTAATTTTAGTGTTAAATCTTCAAGCATATATCAAGCTAGCCTTAAAAAATAATAATTTTTTTTGATTAATTCAAATTATCCTTCTTTTAGAGCGTTAGCTCCGGAAACGATTTCGATAATTTCTTTTGTTATTGCAGCTTGACGCGCTTTATTATAAGTGATTTGAAGCTGATTAATCATTTCATCGGCATTTTCCGTAGCCTGGTCCATTGCCGTCATTCTTGCGCCCAATTCAGCCGCATACGATTCAAGCAAAGCATTCCAAACTTGAGTATTCAAATATCTGGGAATTAAGGTTTCTATTATTTCCTTTTTACCGGGCTCGTAAATGTAATCCGAGTTCTTGTTTTCTTCTTCAGAAGGAGTATCAATCGGAAGGATCGGGAGAAGTTGCTTTACTCTTAAATTCTGCTGAATAACAGATTTAAATTCGTTGTAAACCAATACAACTTTGTCAAATTCTCCGCTGATAAATCGATTAGTTAAACTTGTAGTAAATTTTGCCGCAAATTCAAAATGAAGATTTGAAAAAATACCGAGATGTTTTTCCGCAATGGGAACTTCTCTGTGCGAAAAATAATCGTTCCCTTTTTTCCCGATTAAGAATAATGAAACATTTCCGGAATCAGCAAGAGCTTGGTATTTTTCGGCAATCTCTTCTTCTACGGCTTTGAATATATTTACGTTAAAACTTCCGCAAAGTCCGCGGTCGGCTGTTACAACAATAATTGCAACTTTTTTAATTTCCTCGCGTTCTTTAAAGTGCGGAAGTTCCAATTCTTTTGTGAGCACCATTAAGTCTGTGAGAACTTCAGTAATTTTACGAGTGTAAGGGCGCGCATTCGACATATTTTCCTGAGCGCGTCTTAATCTTGACGCCGCAACCATCTTCATTGCGCGCGTAATTTTCTGAGTGTTTTTTACTCCGCCGATTCTCTGCTTAATATCTCGTAAAGTTGCCATAGTTCCTTCTGCTTAGCCTGCTCTTATTCGGTTATCTGAAATTTTGCGATAAATTCTTTACCGATTTCATTCAACTTTGCAACCGTATCATCGGAAAGTACTTTTTCGCTTCTGATAGTTTCCAAAATATCGCTGTAGTTAATTTCAATAAACTCAATAACTTCTTTCTGGAAACGTTTTACGTCTTTTACGGGAATTGTTTCCAAGAATCCTTTTGTTCCGTAAAAAATTGCGACAACCTGCTTTTCAACGGGAATAGGTACGTGCTGATTCTGTTTCAGTAATTCCACTAATCTCTCGCCTTTCGCCAAAGTGTCGCGGGTTGCTTTATCAAGGTCGGAACCGAATTTTGCAAACGCTTCAAGTTCGCGGTACTGCGCCAAATCCAACTTCAAAGTACCCGCTACTTTTTTCATTCCCTTAATCTGAGCGTTACCGCCCACGCGCGATACCGAAATACCTACGTTAATTGCGGGACGAACGCCGGAGTTAAACAAATTCGGCTCAAGATAAATTTGTCCGTCCGTAATCGAAATTACGTTTGTCGGAATGTACGCCGAAACGTCGCCCTGCTGCGTTTCAATAATCGGCAGCGCGGTTAAACTTCCGCCGCCTAATTCGTCGCTGAGTTTCGACGCGCGCTCAAGCAATCTTGAATGGAGATAGAAAACGTCGCCGGGATAAGCTTCGCGGCCCGGAGGTCTTCTTAACAAAAGTGAAAGTTCACGATATGCAACAGCCTGCTTGGACAAATCGTCGTAAACCACGAGAGCGTGTTTTCCCTGATCGCGGAAATATTCGCCCATTGTCGCTCCCGAATAAGGAGCAATATACTGCATTGGAGCCGGAGACGAAGCGGGAGCTGAAACCACGGTTGTGTATTCCATAGCGCCGTACGCTTCCAATTTAGCTACAACCTGAGCAACAGTGGAGTTTTTCTGTCCGATTGCTACGTAAACGCAGTAAACAGGTTCAACGCCGACTGCCTTGGCTTCTTCGGTATGTGTATATTTTTGATTAATAATGGCGTCAAGCGCAACTGTCGTTTTACCGGTTTGACGGTCGCCGATAATCAATTCTCTTTGTCCGCGTCCTATCGGAATCATAGCATCCACAGCCATAATACCGGTCTGCAACGGCTCCTTTACAGGCTGCCGCGCGATAACGCCGAGAGCTTTTCTTTCGATAGGCATATATGTTGTGCCTTGTACGGGACCTTTGCCGTCAATCGGATGCCCGAGCGGATCAACAACTCTTCCGAGCATTGCATCGCCGACAGGGAAAGAAGCAAGACGTTTGGTTCTTTTAACGGTATCCCCTTCTTCAATTAAACTTGTTTCACCGAAAAGCACGCATCCCACGCTGTCTTCTTCAAGGTTAAGCACCATTCCGATTACTCCGTGAGGAAACTCGACCAACTCGGAAACCATCACTTTTGATAAACCGTAAACGCGGGCGATTCCGTCGCCTACCTGGAGTACGGTGCCAACGTCATAAACATCTACTTCACTGTCAAATCCGGCTAATTGCTTACGCAATATCGCTGAAACTTCCTCAGGTCTTACTTGAGCCATATTCAAACCTTTTTATTAACTTTTTAAATTTTAATCTTCAATTAATACTTTCTTTAATCTTTCCAATTGGCGTTTAACGGAAGCGTCCACCACGGTATCCTTAATCTGCGCCGTATATCCGCCAATAATCGATTCGTCCACAATATTGTGAAAACGAACCTTTTTACCTGTATAATCTTCCATCTTCGATTTCACTTTATCAGCCAAAGCATCATCAAGGGAAATCGCCGATTTCAAAACCACGTCGGTAATATTTTCCTTTTCGTCGCGAATTTCGAGAAAACGCTGCATTATTTCAGGAAGCATTTCCGTTCTTCCTTTATCAACAACAAAATTTAAGAACTGCAAAGTAACATCGGAAACTTTATCGCCGAAAATCGCCGCAAGTATTTCTTTTTTCTTTGTTTCCTTTAAAACAGGAGACGAAAGAAAATTCCTTAACTCGCGCGAACCTTCCAAAGTGTTGTAAATTAATTCAACATCCTTAATCACTTTTTCGTAAACGCCTTTATCGGCGGCGTGTTCCGTAAAAGCTTCGGCATATCTGAATGTAACGTTATAATTGCTCATTCTTAATTTTTCTTTAATTCGTCAATATAAGTGTCGATTAACTTTTTCTGTTTCTCCTCGTCCAGAGTTTCTTTGATTATTTTTTCGGCGGCGCCTACTGCAATAACCGCGATTTCCGAACGAAGTTGTGCAAAAGCTTCATCTTGTCTTCTTTCGATAAGAACCTTTGCTTCGTCAATCATTTTACGAGCTTCATCCTTGCTTTCGGCAAGAATCTGCTCCTTAACTTTTTCAGCGTATTCCCTTCCTTGTTCAATTACTTTCTGAGCTTCTTCTTCGGCTTTTGCCAAACGCTCTTTGTTCTCACGCAGAAGTTCTTCAGCCTCTTTTCTCGCATTTTCCGCTTTTTCCAAAGATTCCTTAATAAAAGTTTCCCTTTCATCCAAAGCGTTCAAAATCGGCTTCCAAGCTGTTTTCTTAAGCACCCACAAAAGGAGTAAGAAAACTATGGTCGTCCAAATTACAACGCCGGGATTAATATCGAGAAGAAAACTCTGCGGTCCTCCTTCCGAAAAAGCTAATAATGCTATCAATGGTTTTAATATCATTTTAATTTCCTTAGATTAAACTGAGTAAAAACCCCGTTTACTTCAAAGCTAAAAGAATTGCAATAACTAATCCGAACAACGAAATACCTTCGATAAGAGCGGCTGCAATAATCATAGAAGTTCTAATATCTCCCGAAGCTTCCGGTTGTCTTCCGCTTGCGTCCATTGCCTGACCGGCTAATTTACCGATTCCAAGTCCGCCTCCGATAACAACTAATCCTGCTCCGATACCGGCTCCTAAGTATGCCAATGCTGATGCCCATTCCATCTTTTGTCTCCTTTAATTTATTAGATTATTAATGTTCCTGATGTACTGCCATCCCGATAAAGAGAGACGACAAAATTGTAAAAATATACGCCTGAATAAAGGCAACCAAAATTTCGAGTAAATATATAAATAGGGCAAACCCAACTGAAACGGGCGATACCCAAAGCGTTTTCAAAATAAATATTAATCCGATTAGAGAAAAAATAACCACATGCCCGGCGGTCATATTCGCGAAAAGACGAACAGCCAAAGCGAAAGGTTTTGTGAAAATTCCGAGAATTTCAACTATAAACATAATCGGCAGAACCCACGACGGAATTCCGTGCGGAATCATTCCTTTAAAATATCCGATTACGCCGGCTTTTTTCATTCCCGCTCCTTGAATTACAAGAAACGAAAGCGTAGCCAAACCGCTGGTTACCGCAATGTCGCCCGTAGCCGCGCTGCCGTAAGGCACCAATCCGAATAAATTCAGAGTAAGTATAAAAAAGAATAATGTTAAAAGAAAGGGAAGGAATTTTTCATATCCGCCGCCGAGGGTAGGTTTTACAACTTCATCGCGGATAAAAACAATCAGTATTTCCATTAAATTGGCAAAACCGTGCGGGACTCTTGATTTTCCGTAAGAATTAGCGACATACTTCATAATAAAGAAGACAATTATCGCCGCCATGAACATAAACATCACATGATTTGTGATGGACAAATCCATACCGAAAAGGTGAATTCTCGGTAAAGGGTAAATCCCGAGGAAATTGTAATTATCAAGAATATGATGGATTATCCATCCGCCCCCTTGTTCTTCGGCATGTTCGACTTTATCGGCAACATGCTGGGCAACTAACGGCAATTCAGCTATTAACATATTTACTCTTTTGTGTTAACCTATGTTTATAGTACACTATTTCAAATAAAAGAAAAATAAAATATATTATAAAGAAAGTAAATATAAAAGCCGTTTTATCAATATTCAACAATTTTATGATAATAATTACTCCAATCAGTAAAATCCCGATTCTAAAAACAATGGAAAAGAGAGTAATTTTGATAAAAGCGTTCGTTGATTTATCTACCGAGTAAGCAAAAAGCCCGAATGCAATAAGAAAATTGATTAAATTTAACCCCGCTCCGTAATAGTAAGCGGTTATTATTTCCGAAGAAACAATTCCCTCGTCTTCCAAAATCAATAGCGCAATAAATCCGAGGAGTAGAACCCCGAGAGCGTAGAGGCTATTTTTTTTCATCGGATTTTTCCTTCGGCTTTTTATCAATATTTATTGTTGTGTGAATAAAATTATATATTCCGGCAAAACCGCCGAATAACGAAAACGTAATGGTAAGAATCGGTTTGGCGTCAAAATAATCGTCAAGCCACTTCCCCAAAAAGAACATTATAACGATTGTCGCCGCCATCTGAATTCCCAAGCCGAGATAAACGCTCATCTCCTGATAAGCTTTCGCCAACTTGGTTAAAGTTTTATCCTCAAGCTTTTTCAATACTTATTTAATTTCCCCGGAAATTTCTCCGTTCCCGCTCATCGAGCTTTTTCCGTCAAAAACCGCCCCTTCGGAAATCTTCAGCCGCTTGGCAATTATATCTCCCGAAAGCCGCGACGAACTTTCGAGAACGACTTTTTCTCCGGCTGTTACGGTTCCCTCTATAGTTCCGCTGAGAGTTATATTCTGCGCTTTTACATCACCCGTAATCTTAGCCGTTTCTCCAATCGTAAGGCTCTCCTTTACTTCCACATCACCTTTTACGGTTCCGTCAATTCGCAGACTTCCGTTGCTCTTTATTTTCCCTTCCAAAACAACATCGGCGCTTAAAATACTGATTTCGCCGGTTGAGAAAGATTCCTTCTTGCCCATAAAATTTCCTTATTTTATTAAATATTCTCTCGGATTTAAAATTTTATCGCCACGCCAAAGTTCAAGATGAAGATGCGGACCGCTGGTGTTTACTCCGCTGTTGCCGCTGAACGCCACAAGTTCTCCCTGATAAACCTTATCTCCGCTTTTTTTCAGCAAAATGTTGCAGTGCTTCAAAACCGTTCTGAAATTATTTTTATGCTCGATTATCAAAATATTTCCGTCCAACGCGGTAAATCCGGAAAAAATCACATACCCCGAAGCGGGGGAAAAAATCTCCGTATTCGGTTTTACAGCAAAGTCTATTCCGAAATGGCTCTCTTTCGGTTCAAATTCTTTTATGATTAAAGTTTTCTTTACCGGACTCATCAAAAAAAAACTCTTTTTATTCCGATCGACTTGGTGAAATTTGCTATCGCTTCCGACAACAAATTTCT
>Ga0256831_1001984_pt1 | contig 10781 bp, 7 predicted proteins | sample 132544metaG_FD_189087 | JGI IMG/M metagenome (GOLD analysis project Ga0256831, IMG submission 189087) | Hydrothermal vent microbial communities from Lau Basin, Pacific Ocean - 132-544 | ecosystem: Environmental > Aquatic > Marine > Hydrothermal vents | place: Pacific Ocean: Lau Basin | collected... | reverse complement strand
GTATTATACTGATGAAGATATTAAAAACAGGGTATTATATGTTGAAGCTTCTCGCGGTTGTCCCTTTAAATGTGAGTTTTGTCTTTCGGCACTGGATAAAACAGCCCTGCCTTTTGATATTGATATTTTTTTATTAGAAATGGATAAATTGTATCAACGGGGTGCCAGAAACTTTAAATTTGTTGACCGGACGTTTAATCTTAAAATTGAAACCAGCCTTAAAATACTGAACTTCTTTTTACAACGACTGGATGAGCGCCTGTTTCTGCACTTTGAAATTATCCCGGATCGTTTACCGGAACAATTAAAAGCCGTAATAGTTAAATTTCCTTCCGGCTGTCTGCAGTTTGAGCTTGGAGTGCAGACATTTAACCCGCAAGTACAGTCAATTATCAGTCGTAAGCAGAAGAATGACAAAACCATAGCCAATCTTATATGGCTAAAAACTTATTCAAATGCCCATATCCATGCGGATTTAATCTTTGGCCTGCCAGGAGAGGACCTGGATAGTTTTGGCAGGGGCTTTAATACACTGTATGCCCTCAAACCACATGATATTCAGATAGGAATATTAAAACGTTTACGAGGAACCCCGGTAATTCGTCATAGTAAATTATATGATCTGAAATACGAGACTGAAGCTCCTTATGGCATTATTTCCACTTCAGAGGTTGATTTTTTTACCCTGCAGAAAATGGTTCGTTTTGCCCGATACTGGGAGTTAATTGCCAATTCGGGACAGTTCAACCACACTTTAAGTCTGTTTTTAAAACAGCATGCATTTAAGCGGTTTTATAATTTTAGTGACTGGCTGTATCAGTATTCAAAAAAAACGCACCAGATAGCACTTAGAAAACTATTTGATTATCTATATTTTGGTCTTAAAAAAAAGTGCCTTTATGATGGTGATTATCAACTGAATCAGGCCCAGCTGATTGAGGCATTACTCACTGACTATAAAGATGCCGGGCTGAAAGGACAACCTGAATTTTATAAGACAATATAAATTGGTGACTATTCAGGTCAGGGTCATTTATACTCCAATAGATACCGGAATGCATGCTGAACAGTTACATGAATTGTTTGTTATTTTAAATAAGCAGATGACTTTTGGATCGTTTTGTACTTTAATATTAGAACATTTCCAATACCACAGGACAGCTTATGTTTCAGGTACGTATTCATGGCCGAGGCGGGCAGGGCGTTGTGTCAGCCTCAGAACTTTTATCTGTTGCAGCATTTGAAGAAGGAAAGTTCTCACAATCATTTCCCAGCTTTGGTTCAGAACGTATGGGTGCACCTGTTCAGGCTTTTGCACGTATCAGTGATCACCCGATCACCTCTAGAGAACCGGTCATGGAACCCGATATGCTGATTATTCAGGATCCCACCCTGTTTAATGCAATTAATGTGTTTGAAGGCGCTAATACGGATGGTTATCTATTGATTAACAGCGCTAAAACACCAGAGCAGTTGGGTATTGAAGATATGACGGATAACTATCCGCCTAATCATGTTATTACAATGCCTGCCACAGAACTGGCAGTAAAGTATATTAAACAACCTAAACCCAATACCGTTCTGCTGGGTGCTTTTGCAGCATTGAGTCATATGGTGCACATGCCGGCACTGGAAAAAGCAATTCTGGAAAAATTCCCCAAACGTATTGCCGACCCTAATATTATTGCCACTAAAGCCGGCTATAATCTTATTAAACAAAAACTTGAACAAGTACAAGAGGCCTGATAAATGTTACGTCAAATCAGTGGTTCTATAGCTGTCGCAGAGGCTATTGCGCTTTGTCGTCCGGAGGTGGTGCCGTGCTACCCGATAACACCGCAAACTCATATAGTGGAACATATCAGTACTCTGGTCAAAAGCGGGCAGTTAAAAAACTGCAGCTATGAAAATGTGGAATCTGAATTTGCCTCCATGAGCTTTTGTATTGGTGCCTCTGCAGCAGGTTCCAGAACCTATACGGCCACAGCCAGTCAGGGTTTATTATTTATGATGGAAGCTGTTTACAACGCTTCCGGTCTGTCACTGCCCATTGTAATGACTCTGGGTAACCGTTCTATCGGTGCCCCCATTAATATCTGGAATGATCATTCAGATGCCATGTCTGTGCGTGATGCCGGATGGATTCAGCTGTTTGTGGAAAGTAATCAGCAGGCACTGGATGTCCATATACAGGCTTTTAAACTGGCAGAAGCCTTAAGTCTTCCGGTTATGGTTAATATGGACGGTTTTATTCTGACCCATGCGATTACCCGGGTAGATATGCCCACCCAGGAACAGGTTGATCAATTTCTACCGGCTTTTGTAGCCAGACAAAAACTGGATACTGATGCTCCTTTATCTATTGGCGCAATGGTGGGGCCTGATGCCTTTACTGAGGTACGTTACCTGGCCCATCATAAACAAAAAGAAGCACTGGCTGTTATAGAGCAGCAGGCTGCTGAATTCCACGAAATTTTCGGACGAGATTCAGGTGGTTTGATAAAATCCTATTTTGCGGAACATTCTGAAATAGTTTTTGTGGCCATGGGGTCTGTTATCGGTACCATGCTGGAACTCATTGAGGAACTGCGTACAGAGGGTCATTCTGTGGGTATTTTGAGTCTGCGTTCATTCCGGCCATTCCCTGCCAATGCCATCTGTAATGCTCTTGGCAATGCAAAACAGGCCATTATTTTTGAAAAAAGTTTTGCTGTGGGTATGGGCGGTGTTCTGGCCAGTGAAATACATATGGCAACTGCGGGCAATGACTTGAAAATCAGCTCGGTGATTGGCGGTCTGGGTGGTCGAACCATTACTAAAAAATCATTAGGCAAGATTGTAGAATGTGCCATGCATGGAGAACTGGATAAAGAAGTCTTTCTGGATCTCGAAGGTACCACCGTGGTTAAGGAATTACGTCGACAGCAGGAAGGGCAGAGCTCAGGACCGGTGGCGGAAAATATTCTTCGAGATATGGGTGTTGTTTCTGCATCTAAAACACTTTAATTAGTGTCCATCCGGAAATTGACTTCCTGGCAACTTACCGGAACGTAAAAGAAAAAGTGTGATTTTTCTTTTACTCTATTTTCAACGACTTATGGTCGTCAAAAATGAGCGACACATCCTTGTGCCGCTAGTGTGCATCAATAAATGGATGCACACTAATTATTGATTAATTGTTAAGGGCATCGAATGAGTAAAGAGGAAACCAGTACATTGAACCCATCCAGTCGGCAAACAGTTAAGTTCTACCAGACAGGTACCTTTACCGTTGGTAATAGATTACTGGATGAAGAATTTCGAACGGTTCAGGCTACCACAGAACGTTCAAATTCTCTGGATTCCGGGCACCGCGCCTGTCAGGGCTGCGGACAGGCGCTGGGTGCACGATATGCACTTGATGCGGCAATGCGCGCTACCGACAATAAAATAATTGCCGCTAATGCCACGGGTTGTCTGGAAGTTTTTACCACACCCTATCCGGAAACAGCCTGGTCTATTCCCTGGGTTCATTCCCTGTTTGGCAATGTGGCCGCCGTTGCTTCAGGGATAGCGGCTGCTCTTAAGTCTAAAGGTGATAGCACAACGCGGGTTATTGCTCAGGGCGGTGACGGTGGAACAACTGATATCGGCTTTGGCTGTCTGTCAGGCATGTTTGATCGTAATGATGATGTACTTTATATCTGTTACGACAATGGCGGTTATATGAACACCGGAGTACAACGCTCCAGTGCTACACCAGCAGCTGCAAGAACAGCCACTACCATGCCGGTAGGCGATAATCCCGGCAGTTCATTTAACACGGGTAAATACCTTCCTACTATTGCTATGGCCCATGAAATACCATATGTTGCAACAGCCTCTGTTCATGATCTTCATGACCTGGAGCGTAAAGTAGAAAAAGCCATGACCTTCCGGGGTGCCCGTTATATTCATATAAATGTACCCTGTCCATTAGGCTGGGGTAGTCAGCCGGCTTTTACCATTAAACTTTCCAGAATGGGTGTTGAATGCGGACTGGTACCCTTATTTGAAGCCGAAAATGGTCAGCTGACAGATTCAACCAAAATCCGTTATCGTATTCCCGTTGAAGAATATCTTAAACTGCAGCGACGCTTTGCCCATGTCCTCAAACCACACAATACCCATCAGCTGGACGCTATACGTGCCATTGCTGAAAACAACATTAAACGTTTTAATCTGCTATAAACCGGATAAAGAGAATCATGACTGTACAGCATAAACCCTTTGCCATTACTCTGGATGTTGGCAGCAGCCATCTTAATAAAACCGGCAGCTGGCGCTCTATGCGCCCGGTCTATGTGGATCGACTGCCGCCCTGTAATAAAACCTGTCCCAGTGGTGAAGATATTCAGGGTTGGCTGAGTCTGGCCGAAGAAGAAGACTATGAAGGTGCCTGGCGGCTTCTTACCAGAGACAACCCCTTTCCTGCCATTATGGGTCGAGTCTGTTATCATCCCTGCGAAGGTGCCTGTAACCGGGGCAGTCTGGATTTACCGGTGGGCATTAATTCCGTTGAACGGTTTATTGGTGAGCAGGGGCTTATCAATAACTGGCAGTTTGAAGCTGCTGAAGACAGCGGCAAAAAAGTGATGATCATTGGTGCCGGTCCAGCAGGTCTTTCTGCTGCCTACCATCTTAGACGGTTTGGTCATGCGGTCACCATTTATGAAGCCGCAGAAAAACCCGGTGGTATGTTGCGTTATGGTATCCCAAAGTATCGTTTACCCAGAGAAAAGCTTAATGCCGAAATTTATCGGGTTGAAAATATGGGTGTTGAGATAACACTTAATCACAAAATTGAAGACATTAATACAGCCAGAAAAGCCGGTGGATTTGATGCGGTATTAATTTGTGTAGGTGCTCAGAAATCCAATATGCTCACCTTTGAAGGAGATGCGGATATCCCGGTTCTGGATGCTCTGACAGTCCTGCGTGATACCGAACTGGAAAAGCCCAACCAGTTAATTGGCCGGGTAGTTGTTTATGGCGGCGGTAACTCTGCCATGGATGTGGCAAGAACCGCTGTGCGCCTGGGTGCTCAGGATGTCAAAGTGGTCAGCCGGGAAGATCCGGATAATATGACTGCACATAAATTTGAGATTATAGAAACCATGGAAGAAGGCTCAGAAGTGATCAATCTGAGAACCATTAAATCGGTTAATGGACATGAGATCAGCCTTGAAATAATGAAAATCAGTGAACAGCATCATTCCGGACAGCTAAGAGTAGTGGGTACCGGGGAATTTGAGACACTTGAAGCGGATGTACTGGTGCTGGCCATTGGTCAGAATGTGGATCCGGTTTTATTTGAAAATTCGGCTGCCATTGAATTGCAGGAACATACCATTAAAGTTGACAGCATTATGCAAACCACACAGGATGGTATTTTTGCGGCTGGAGATGCAGCACCTTCACAACGTTCAGTGACCTCAGCACTGGGTCATGGTAAAAAATCTGCAAGAGCTATTAATGCCTGGCTGGCTGGCAAAGTGTATCAACCTGCACCTCAAAATGAAATCGCCAGCTTTGATAAAATGGAACCCTGGTATTATAGTGATGCACCCAGAACCGTTCAGCCCCATCTGGATGCAGTACGTCGCAAAAGTGGTTTTGCTGAAGTGGTGGGTGATCTGGAACCGGATCACGCTAAATATGAAGCCCGTCGGTGTATGTCCTGTGGTAACTGTTTTGAATGTGACAACTGCTATGGGATCTGTCCTGACAATGCTATTCGTAAACTGGGTCAGGGCAGGGGCTATGAATTTAAGTATGACTACTGCAAAGGCTGTGGCATGTGTGATACCGAATGTCCCTGTGGTGCAATTAATATGATACCAGAGGATATATAATTTTTTTGCTTTTCAATTTCTTATCACTATTCAACAGAAGCATATAGGTCAATAAAAAGGCATGGTTTATCAATTGGTATTGAGCGTGTTGACAGTCATTTTTTCCTGACTCTGAAAGCCACAGGAAAGTTAACCCATGAAGACTATCAAAAAATAACACCTCTAATTGATGCTGCTCTGGCAGGGGAACTGGCTGCAAAAATGGGTTCCTGGTTTGTATCCGGAGAGGTTAAGTATTTCGAAAATTATGCCGATGCGCTACAATGGCTGAATTCATAAAAATACATATATCATTCACATCTATTACTAACAAGGAGTCATTTTAATGGCAGAACAAAATATAACAGCTGCAGCCGCTGCTGTGGAACCGGTAAATGTCGTCGATCAGGTGAGTAGTCTACTGGATCCTGATAAATCCAGTCAGCTATTACAGGCGGGTATGGATTTACTGATGCAATACGGTCCTAAGCTACTGGCTGCCATTGTAATTTTCTATGTTGGTAAATTAATTTCTAAATGGTTAAAACGCCTTGTTGGTCGCATGATGAACAAGGCCAGTGTCGATCCACTGATTGTCAGTTTTACCAGCAGTATTGTGTATATGGCCATGATGGTCTTTGTAGTGGTGGCGACTCTTGGCCAGGTGGGTATTCAGACTACCTCATTTATTGCAATTTTAGGTGCTGCCGGATTAGCCATTGGTCTGGCTCTGCAAGGTTCACTATCCAACTTTGCTGCCGGTTTCCTGTTGATAATGTTCCGTCCCTTTAAAGTGGGGGATGTTATCGAGGCTGCAGGCGTTACTGGTAAAGTAGATGACATTCAAATATTTACCACAACTTTAAAAACACCTGATAATAAAACCATTATAGTTCCCAATGCTAAGTTAAGTGGCGATAATATTATTAACTACTCCACCCAGAAAACCCGTCGGGTTGATATGGTAGTCGGTGTATCCTATGATGCGGATTTAAAACAGGTACGAGAAATTTTGCAGGACATAGTAAATAAAGATAAGCGTGTGCTGAGTGATCCTGAGCCACTGATAGTGGTTGGTGAACTGGCCGACAATAGTGTCAATTTCTTTGTGCGTGTCTGGGTGAATAGCGCGGATTACTGGAATGTGTATTTTGATGCCAATGAAGCGGTTAAACTGAGAATGGATGAAGCCGGTATTGGTATCCCGTATCCTCAGCGCGATATTCATCTTTATGAACATAAAGCAGCCTGATCCTTGCTACCGTTATGGTTCCCATACATCGGTATGGGAATTCATACCGCTGCTGATCCCTTTCCTGTTTTTACTACTGCCAGTACATACACTTAAAGCCGCAAAATACCCGGATTTTAACTCGCCACAACCCACCTCCCAAAATACCCGGCAGATTACTCGATATTTAAAAAAGGGTTCGGCTCTAGTAATGGACCAAAATTCCCAGGTGTTGTTTACTTATAATGCAGACAAGCCTATGGTTCCTGCATCCATTCTTAAAATAGCGACAGCCGATGCCGTTTTAACAACATTTGGAGAGGACTATAAAATAGCCACTGAATTTTATTTAAGCAGTAATAATTATCTAATTATTAAAGGCTATGGTGATCCGAGCCTGGTTTCAGAATCCCTGTCTGATATTGCCCGGCATTTAAAGCCCATTTTAAAAAACAGGATACTTAAAGGGGTCTGGCTGGATAATAGTTTTTTTAAAGCACATCAAAAAGTAAATGGGCAGTCCAGTAGCGACAATCCCTATGATGCCTCTATTGGGGCACTGGTGGTTAACTATAATACCATTTTTGTACACAAATCCAGGCAGGGGGAAATCAGTAGTGCAGAACCTCAGACACCTTTAACCAGTACGGCCAGATTTCTGGCAAAAAGTATTTCTTTTGGAAAACACCGTATTAATCTGGGAGGCAGAGAAGCTCTAACGCTGAAATATTTTGCAGAATTACTGCAAATAAAATTACAGCAGCAGGATATTTATTTCGAACAGCCATTATCTATAGTGCATAAAAGCCTGCCTCCAGAGAGTAGTAAAATTTATACACATTATTCCAGACCATTAAGTGAGATAGTTCAACAATTACTGCACTATTCCAATAATTTTACCGCTAATCAGTTATTACTTATCCTGGGTGCCCGAGCTTATGGTATTCCAGCAGATCTGAACAAGGGACAAAAAGCCTTAAATCATTATTTAAGCAATACCATAGGACTTGATAAATTCATTCTGGTCGAGGGTTCAGGTCTTTCCAGACTCAATCAGTTTACTGCCGAACAAATGATCAGCATCCTGCAGCACTTTAAACCTTATCATTACCTGCTCAGAGAATACGATAAAAAATTTCTGGCAAAAACCGGAACATTAAAAGGGATTGCCACATTTGCCGGATTTATGCTGGCGCCTGATGAACAAATAGTCCCATTTGTTATAATGCTCGATAAACCTGAATATAGCCGCTATCGATATAAAATTGCAGAATTACTTTATGAGCTTCTATTTGTAAACCAGAATAAGCAGTTGTAATTGTATCGAAAAAAAACTCCCTATCTCACTGATTTCAGCTCATTAAGAAATAAGAAACCATGATAATAATGAATTTACCGGATGGACACTAAGTATAAAACTACATAGCTCTTACAGGTAAACCCAGCACCTCGCCTTAAAAGACGAGACTTTTGGGAAATAGTTGTTATCTCTGCTATCCTCAACCTTAAGGACGAGGCCTTACGAGGTGCTGAGTAAAAAAGGCTTATAGGCTGTAGTGATTCCACACTTCTTCATCCTTGCGTCTTCCTGTCTGGCGCCTGTCATCTTCATTCATTCTATAAAATCTTCTGCGTTCCCTTATTCTACGTTGATATTTACGCCTATTTAATAGGCCAAGGTATTCACAGGTACATTTTTCAGCATTGCAATTAGCTAAAGGCAGGGCTGGTGCATCCTGAAACAAAAAACTTTTATTAATCAGTTTTGAGGATGCCTGACAACCTGTTCGGGTAATGCTGACAGAATAGTAGGAACTGGATTGAGCAAGTTTGAGCAGCTTGTCCTTACGTGTTACGGGGGATCGAGATTTGAGCCTGGGGTTTGTTTTCTTTTTTCCAAAAAACCAGTTCATAAGAAACTCCTGTTTAATTATTCACTGTGTTTTAAGTATAAAGCATTTTTCAGGCTAAATCGCTTAAAATATTGGGGACTAATAATATTGTGAAATGGTTCAGTTTTGTAATATTAAATTCTATTGTTTTATAAGTTCGTGTTTCCAGAATTTTAATTACAGCAAAATGGGGGCAGTTTGAACTACATTAACAATAGGCAAGATGAAAATTATAAGTTATGCAGCGCCAACAGTGCACCATCAAAGCAACATCTTGTTGTAATATGCACTATGGTCATAAGGGAAAAAAACCAAAGCAGAATGGCGTGTATTTCAGGAATAATCTATGCAACTAAAGTTTTCCTGAAAGGAAATTTTAATAAATATACAATAAACAACTGTAAATATTCTGATGAAGATCAGAATTTCAGACAGTAATTTTCGGTACATGCGATAGTAGAATTAATAATGCCTTGACGGTCAGAAGTAAAATAATTTCCTAAAGTAGTTGAATTTATACGGGTATATTGAACGGTGTTTAATTGTATGCTATTGTTGGTAAAATTTAATAATCTGGTATTTAAAATGAAATTTAGCAGTTTAATGAGCAGTAAGCATTTCGCACCGTTATTCTGGACACAGTTTTTTGGTGCGTTTAATGACAATGTTTATAAAAATGCTCTGATTATTTTAATTACCTTTCAGGCTGCACAATATACCGACAGGTCTTCTGAATTGTTAATTCCTTTAAGTGCCGGTATTTTTATTCTGCCCTTTTTCTTATTTTCAGCTCTGGCAGGACAATTGGCGGATAAATATGAGAAATCACAACTGATCAGAAAGGTAAAAATAGCTGAAATTATAATTATGCTTCTGGCTGCGATTGGTTTTTATCTTGAGAATATTTATTATTTAATTACGGTTCTTTTTTTTATGGGCTGTCAGTCCACGCTGTTCGGGCCGGTTAAATACAGTATTTTGCCTCAGCATCTTGATGAAGAAGGCCTTTTAAAGGGAAATGGTTTTATTGAAATGGGCACCTTCCTTGCCATTTTACTTGGTACTCTGCTTGGCGGTATCATTATTATGATTGAGGGAAGGGGAGCCTTCTATATAAGTCTGCTGGTAATCGGTATTGCTGTTGCCGGCTGGCTCAGCAGCCGGAAAATACCGCTTGCAGAGTCAGCTAATACAGACTTAAAGGTTAATTTTAATGTCTTTACTGAAACTCTTAAAATTATTCTGTTATCCATGCAGAACCGGCTTGTTTATGGTGCTATTCTGGCTATCTCATGGTTCTGGTTTATCGGTGCAACTATTCTGGCCGTTTTACCCGCCTATACCCGGGAGATTTTGAGGGGTAATGAGCAGGTAGTGACCCTGTTGCTTACCCTGTTTTCTATTGGTATTGGCATGGGGTCAATGATTGCCGGTAAGTCTAAAAATCTCGAAAAAAGTATAAAATGGATTGTTATTGGTACGCTGGGAATTTCGGTTTTTTCTCTGGCGCTGTATTTTTTGAGTGCACATTTAGTGGCTGCCAGGCAGTTATCTGCTGTAAATGAATTACAGGGCTGGAGCGCCATGTTTGATAATATAAGCAGCATCCAGATTTTATTGGCCGTTTTATTATTAGGTGTATCCGGCGGATTATATATTGTTCCTCTATATGTCATCCTTCAGGAACGCAGTGATACTGCTACGCGTTCGAGAACAATTGCTGCCAATAATATCACTAACTCCCTGTTTATGGTGATATCAGCGCTAGCCACTATGCTTTTACTGCAGATAGGCTTAACCTTATAT
>Ga0256831_1001983_pt1 | contig 10783 bp, 7 predicted proteins | sample 132544metaG_FD_189087 | JGI IMG/M metagenome (GOLD analysis project Ga0256831, IMG submission 189087) | Hydrothermal vent microbial communities from Lau Basin, Pacific Ocean - 132-544 | ecosystem: Environmental > Aquatic > Marine > Hydrothermal vents | place: Pacific Ocean: Lau Basin | collected... | reverse complement strand
TAATATTATCATTTATACCATATAAATATTTTACAAAAAGGAGAAAATATGAAGAAGATTGTATTAGCAACCTTAATGGTCGCAGGAACTTATTTGCTAGCATCAGATGGTGCTAGTTTGACCAAAAAATGTGCAACTTGTCATGGGGCAAATTTCACTACGGCACCACTTGGTAGAGAACACCATATAGTAAGAGATAGTAAAACTAGGATAGTCAAGATGCTTAAGTACTATAAACATCCCAAAGAGTCAGATGAGATAGTGATGAAAAGTCAAGTTGCAGATTTAACAGATACTCAAATAAATAAGATTGCTGACTATATTCTCTCGGGAACTCCTACAAGCGATACAGAGGGGGTTAGTCTAACCAAAAGCTGTACTACATGCCACGGAGTAGATTTTACTACACCTCCACTTGGTAGAGAACATCATATAGTAAGAGACAGCAAATCTAGAATAGTCAAGTGGTTAAAATACTACAAAAATCCAAAAGAATCAGATGAAATAGTGATGAAAAGTCAAGTTGCAGATTTAACAGATACTCAAATAAACACTATCGCAAACTACATAATGAACTTAAAAAAATAGACCAACCCTATACTTCTTGCCAAATAATTTTTTTGGCAAGAAGTTCCTATATAGAGATAACTTCTTTGACTATATCTTTTATCCTCTCTACAGAGTCTAAGTCACACTCCTCTCTTAGAGAGTGGGGAGACCTGATATTTACTCCTATCAATACGACATCATTTAGCTCTTTTTGTTATGTCCCAAAATTATCCATAGAGATATCACTCATAGTCCTTAGTGAAACAATAATCCCAAAAATACCTCACCATAGCTTATTTATGACAACTCCGGTACAATATCCATTAGAAAATAATCCTCAGTGCCATATGTTGTGGACTAATACAATTTCTTGACAAAATCTCTGCTTTATTATAAAATTGCACATAGAATTTACAAAGACACTCTCTTTGCTACACTAAGCACTAGATTTCTTAAATTTAACAGCACTTTATGTAATTGTAAACAAAGATGAAATCAAGCTTCATAAAAAACTTATAAAAAGAAGGTAAGATGGGCAACAACTCTTCGTCAGAACACGGAAAAAATAACAATCACTATAGAAAGTCAAGAACACATATACCTGTTGAAGGCTATAAAATAGAAAATTTAAGGCACATGGCACTTGAAAAACTAGTTGAAATAGCAACAAACTTAAATGTAGAAAATCCAAATGAACTAAAAAGACAAGATTTAATGTTTGAAATACTAAAATCTCAAGTAAACAAAGGTGGTTTTATACTTTTTACTGGAATTTTAGAGATAACTCATGAAGGATATGGCTTCTTAAGAACAACTGATGCAAACTTTAGTGATAGTGCAAATGATGCCTATGTAAGCGCTACACAAGTGAGAAAATTTGCTCTAAGAACCGGGGATATAGTTACCGGTCAGGTAAGACCGCCAAAAGAGCAAGAGAGATACTATGCGCTTTTAAAGATAGAGGCTATAAACTATCTGCCTATGCAAGACAGCAGAAGAAGACCTCTGTTTGAAAATCTAACACCTCTGTATCCGACTGAGCGAATAAAACTTGAGTATGATCCGATGAAAATCACAGGCAGAGTGCTTGATCTTTTTACCCCTATTGGAAAAGGGCAAAGAGGCCTCATAGTTGCACCTCCAAGAAGTGGTAAAACAGAGCTTATGAAAGAGTTGGCTCATGGTATCTCGCATAACCACCCCGAGATTGAGCTGATAGTTCTTTTGGTCGATGAAAGACCTGAAGAGGTGACAGATATGCAAAGAAGTGTGAAAGGTGAAGTATATAGCTCTACTTTTGATATGCCGGCAAACAACCATGTACGAGTCGCAAATCTAGTCATAGAAAAAGCAAAAAGACGAGTTGAGATGGGAAAAGATGTAGTTATTTTACTAGATTCTATCACAAGACTTGCACGAGCCTACAACACGGTCACACCATCTAGCGGAAAAATACTAAGTGGAGGTGTCGATGCAAATGCACTTCACAAGCCAAAGAGATTTTTTGGGGCTGCTAGAAATATAGAAAATGGCGGAAGCCTTACAATCATCTCAACCGCCCTAGTAGAGACTGGAAGCAGAATGGATGAAGTGATTTTTGAAGAGTTTAAGGGAACAGGAAATAGTGAAATTGTGTTAGATAGAAATATCTCTGATAGAAGAATATATCCTGCGATAAATATAATGAAATCAGCCACAAGAAAAGAGGAGTTACTTATATCTCCTGATAATTTGCAAAAAATTTGGGCCATAAGGTCTGCTATAGCACAAATGGAAGATATAGAGGCTCTAAAATTCTTATATGCCAAAATGCTAAAGACAAAAAATAATGAAGAGTTACTCTCTACACTAAACGACTAATAATTTAAAGGCACCTCTAATAACCCTATACGCTGTTAGAAGCCTATTGGAGATGTCCTTTATCTATTTTTTGCGGCTCTGTGGAAAGGATTTTGATAGTCAGCCTTTTCACAACCTGCAAAAAAGAGACTCAAAGAAACAATCAAAAATGAAAATATAAAAAATTTTTTTATCATAACTACCTCTAACTTTTTTTAAGATATAATACCATAGAATTAGTATAGCATAAAAATATAAAGGTTTTCAAATTGTCTCAAGTTTTAGCACTAAAATATCGTCCAAAATCATTTGATGGGCTCATCGGTCAAAATTCTGTCACTCAGACGCTAACCCTAGCATTAAATCAAAATAGACTCTCACATGCCTACCTGTTTTCAGGCTTAAGAGGGAGTGGAAAGACTTCAACAGCAAGAATCTTTTCCAAAGCTCTAATTTGCGAAAAAGGACCTAGGGCTACTCCTTGTGAAGAGTGTGAAAACTGTAAAATGGCAAACGAAAACAGACATATAGATATAATAGAGATGGATGCAGCAAGCAGCAGAAAGATAGATGACATAAGAGAGCTCATAGAACATACAAAATACAAACCAAACAGTGCAAGATATAAGATCTTTATCATTGATGAAGTCCACATGCTAACAAAAGAGGCATTTAATGCCCTTCTTAAAACACTAGAAGAGCCTCCGCAGTATGTAAAATTTATACTAGCAACCACGGATCCCCTCAAACTACCACCTACGATTCTTTCAAGAACACAACACTTTAGATTTAAACAGATAGGTGAAAAAGATGTAGTAAATCATCTCTCATATATACTGAACCTTGAAAATGTTAAATATGAAGAGGAGGCACTGCGTATGCTAAGCAGAGCCGGTAATGGCTCACTAAGAGATACTCTGACTCTCTTAGATCAAGCGATTATCTTCTCCAAAGGAGACATAACAGCACCAACACTCGCATCTATGCTAGGACTACTTGATCCAAAAGAGCTCAATACAATTTTTGATGTACTTTTATCAAAAAACAGAGACAAAACAGTAAAAATCATAAAAGAGCTTGAAAATTATGAGTGTGAAGTTGTGATTGATGAGATGATAGCTTATCTTAAAAATGCTTTCTTTAGCATGGATAGTAGATTTTCTACCCTTTTGATTGAAAGATTTTTTAGAATTCTTAGTGAAGCCAAAAATCTGCTATATCTCAATGCTGACAACTCTTTTGTGCTCTCCTTGGTATTTTTTAAAATGATTGAGGCTACAAATATAAAGACAATAGATGAGATGATAGAAAATCTTGAGAGTGAGAAATTCAGAGTTGAGCCGACACTTGAGGCAAAAGCAGTAAAAAGCCAAACAAAACAAGAGTTAGAAACAACTCAAAGCAAGATAAATACAAAAAATCAAGAAAACAAAGAATCAGAAGATAGATTTCAAAGATTGGTATTTTTACTAAAAGATAGAAATTTAGATACAGGGATTTGCTTTGAAAAATCTATCACCTTTGTCTCTTTTGAAGACAAAGTATTAAAATTAAACTCTAGGGCAGATGAATCTTGCAAAAAGACACTTCGCCATGCTTCAAGTATCATAAAGCACTTTGTGCAAGAGATTTTTGGTATAGATACTGTCATAAAGATGGAAAAAAGTGAGATTTCAAAACCTAGAGAAGAAAATACACCAAAAGCCACCGAAAAAGAAGAAGTACAACCGCCAATCACACAAAGTAAAGAGGGTGAAAATTGCGGAAGTTGCGTAGCAGAACACTTGAGTAAAGACAAGGGTGAAATAGATGCAAATGAGATACTAAGCAACTCATTTATAAAAAAGGCTACAGAGCTATTTGAGCCAAAAAAGATAGAGATTCATCCTAAAATTTAGAGATAAATTCTTTAAACTCTTGTTTATTTATCGCTTTACTAAAATAAAATCCTTGAAACTGTTCCGCACTGTTTTGCTGAAAAAAATCTAATTGATTTCTGTTTTCAACACCTTCTATGACTATGGATAATTTAAATATTTTAGCGATGTTTATCATCATTTTAGCCAACTCTTTATTTGAATCATCATCTAGGTTTTCCATGAAATATTTATCAATTTTTAGTGTATCAACCGGTAATTTTTTAAGGTATTTTGTATAAGAGTATTTAGCTCCAAAATCATCAATAGAAAATTTTATTCCAAAATTTCTCAATTTATGAATATTTGAAACGATAGAGTCAAAATTATCAAGCAGCTCATCTTCCAAAATTTCTAATTCTATAAAAGAAGGTTCTATCTCATGGCTTAAAATAATCTCTTTGACACTCTGCACAAAAATATTTGAACTAAGTTCAAAAGAGTTTATATTTATAGAGAGTGTGCCGTTTAATATATCTTTATTCTCTTTTATAAATATACATGCATTTTCTAGAGCTAACTTTGTCACATCAGCAATCATTCCCAAATCTTTTATATTTTGCAAAAAAGTATCTGGGTAGAGTAAGCCCCTTGTAGGATGTTGCCACCTTACTAAAAGTTCAGCACCACAAACTCTATTTGTCTTTAAATTTACCTTTGGTTGAAAATAAAATCTAAATTGTCTCTTTTTAAAAGCTTCTTTGATTTCATCATTAAAAAGTACCATTTCTTGAATTTTATACTCTATAACTTTATTAAAAAAGACTGCACAACCTTTTCCTCTATTTTTTGCCTTATACATCACAGCGTCCGCACTATTTATAACATCATTTACATTTTCCATCCCTTGAGGAAAAATTTTAACTCCTATACTAGCACTGATATTTATCTTATGTTCATTTATGAAAAATGGCTTTTCTAGATTTTTTAGAATTTTTGTGCATATATCCTTCACAAAAACAGATGCTCTATCTTCATCATCTCCTAAATCTAATAAAATAATACAAAATTCATCTCCACTTATTCTAGCTATATAGTCCTCTTCTCTGACAGAGTTTTGAAATCTCTTAGCAACATTAACAAGAAGCTTATCTCCTGTTATATGTCCGTAATTATCATTTACTGACTTAAAAGCATCTAAATCTATAAACAAAAAAGCATCTAAAAAGTTATGTCTTTTAGCTCTTATCAGCTCCTCCCTTAACTTTTCTATCATAGAGATTCTATTTGGCAACTCTGTCAATACATCGTGTCTTGCTTGATACTCTGCATCCTCTTTTGCTTTTTTTAACTCCGATATATCTAAAAATTGAGCTATATAGTGCGTTGTTATATCTTTTTCATCTTTAACAGCTGTTATAGAGAGTCTCTCTGCATAAATTTCACCATTTTTTCTTTTATTGTATATATCATTACTCCAGCGCCCTTTGGTATGCAAATCTCTCCACATCTCCTTATAGAACTCATCACTATGCTTGAAAGACTTTAGAACTCTTGGATTTTTACCTACTACCTCTGTCGCTTCATACCCTGTAATTTGTGTAAAAGCTTTATTTACCCTCAAGATTGTTCCATTTGGATCCGTTATCGTCATGGCTTCATGGGCATCAAAAGCATAAGAGGCAATCCTTAGATCTTCTAATAACTTAGCTTCACTATCTATAAGTCTATTTAAGATATATATCAATAGCACAAAAGAAGCTATAGCTAATATCCACAAGAATAGTGTTAAAAAGAGTGCACCTTTTGCATTATTATGAATTTTTTTAACATTTTTTAAGTAATTATCTATAATTTTTATAGATAATTTATCAAACTCATCTATTCTTTTACTACTAATTAAAAACCATCTTTTTGCATCTTTAAAATTTAATTTGCCTTTAAAAAACTCTTCTCTTAGCTTATCTACATCTTTTTGTGCTTTTTGAGTTATTATATCATTATAGAGTGCCAAATCTTCCAAAGAGGCAAGTGCTAAAAACTGTTTTTGAAGATTTTCTTGAGTTGTTATAAAATTTAAAATTTTCTTAGTCTCACCATTTGGAGATTTTCTTGATAGAAGTATATTGTAGATATATGCTCTCTCTAAACCGGCATTTTCTTCGAGGCACACAAGTTTGTATATATCCATAGAGTTACCGTTGTAGCTATAAGACGGACTTGACAATACTTGGACTATATCCATCAATTTTGCATTTGTGTATGTATAAAAACTCATCTCCTTCTTAAAAGATATAGATGTGTTTAAGATAGAATTTCTGATACTCTTTAACTGATGTAGATGCTTTAGGACATCCATAATATCTGCACGGTTTTTATAAAATACCAACTTATCTGCACTGTTAGTCTGTTTAGAATATGACTTAACATGATCAAGAAAATCCTTATATGCAAAATCCGTCATTTTTTGTTGTTTAAGAAGCTTTTGTCTATAGATATCTTTATTTTTTGCCACTATATATCCTGCACTTAAACCTCTCTCTAGTTGCAGATTGTGAACAAACTTACTTATGGATTTTGTCATATGCGAAGAAGAGAGCAAACTAGCTGTCTTGTCTAGCTCTTTATATTTCATAGATATAAAGTAAAAAGAGAAATAGACCAATGAAATAGTTGGCAACAGAAAAACCAAAAAAACCCTAAACTTAAATGACTTCTTAACCAAACCTATTTCCTAGCAAAAAATGATATTTTTTATTAAATAATATATTATGTATAATAACATTTTAAAACAAAAAAATAGCTAAAGTTTATATATTTTAAATCTTTACTCTTAAATCTATAGCTTTTGAAAGGGAGAGCATATCAACATTTTCAAGATGAACTCCTGTCGGTACTCCTTGAGCTATCTTGGTAAAAATTATATCTGTATCGCTTAATTGATCTTCGATAAACAGTATCACGGCATCACTTGATATGGATGGTGTTAGAGCAAATATGATCTCTTGTACACTATTTTGGACTAAGTTTTTCAGTCTGTCGATACTATCTTTCTCTAAGTTCTCCAACACAAAATATCTACCGTTAAATAGCCTATTTTCCTCTAGTACAAATATATCTTTTGCATTTTCTACTATACAAATTTTTGTATCATCTCTTTGCTCATCTAAGCAAATTTCACATATCTCATTTTCACTTAATCCACCACAGATTTGGCATTTTTTTATGGATTTAACTGCACTTTCTATGGCATTTGAGAGTTTCATAGCTAGAAAAGTATCATTTAACACTAAATGATAGGCAAACCTTAGTGCAGATTTTTTCCCTATCGTAGGAATCAACTCAAAAGCCTCAACTAAATTATTGAATTTATCTAATTTTTGTTTCAACACTAATCCTTTGCCCCTATTATTTTAAACTGATGAGTTTTTGTCTCTTCAAAATAGTGATACTCTAGTGTAAAATTATGCAGTTGAACTATATTTTTTACTATATACAACCCTAAGCCTAAGCCCTTTTTCAAATTTCCCGAAACAAATGGTTTGAAATACTCATCTATATCAAGTGGAAGTTTTTCACCACTATTTTCAAAAATAATCTCATTCTCTTGTGTTCTTACATCAACTTTCTTGTCTCTGCTGTGTTTTATGGCATTGTCCATCAAGTTTTTCATAGCCAATGCCATCAATTCAAAATCAGCTCTTAGCTCAAATTCACTCTCTATATCAACCGCTACACTCTCATCTCTCTTTTCACTATCAAGCATCAAAAGATCGATACTGTGTTCCATGATGTGGACTAATTTATACTCTCTGAAGTTTGGAGTATAGCTTTTAGAGACAAGTTGTTCTATCTTGGAAAACTCATTTATCAGGATTTCGAGCCTCTCAAATATAGCGATAAGTCTCCTCTTTGCTTTTTCATCTTCTAACATTTCGGAGACGATTCTACCTTTTCCAATAGGTGTCTTTAGCTCATGCATTATAGTTCTTAAGAAGAGTTGCCTAGAGTTCATAAGAGCCGAGATCTTCTTTACGGCTTCATTAAACTCATTTGCAACCTCTGCTATCTCATCATCTTGATCACTTTTGCAATCTATTTGCATATTTCCACCTGCAAACTCTCGAATTTTCAAGCTCAACTCTTTGAGTGGCGATATACTTCTTAATATAGATATATACATAGAGACAAATATAATCAAAGCGATAATAAACCCTATCCAAAGCTGCTCATCATTACTCTTCATGCCTTGACTCTCTAAGAGGACTCTTGCCATCATATTATCAACAAGCAAGTAGTACCTGTCGTTATACTTTATAGATGAGAAACTGTCAAAATTTATAGCTTTTCTGAAAAGAACCACACCTTTAGATAAAACTGCCTCTTCAAGAGTAGGATTTTGTACTTTTTTCAGACCAAATGTATGGAAATACTCCTCGATATTTTTAGGGGTATAGTTATTACGATATAGAGTAAAAAGATAATTGACTGATTGAAACTGCCTTTGTTTCATGTACTCTATATTTTTCTCATCCTGATATGTGACTAAAAGGGTAAAAAACATACCCAAAAGAACAAGAGAAAAAACAAAAATGATGGTTATTTTTGTGCTAAGAGATTGTCTCATCCAACCAACTTATATCCGATACCTCTTACAGAGTGAATGTATTTGGGATTTTTTGAGCTATCCCCGATCTTAGCTCTCAATCTCCCCATAATAACATCTAAACTTTTACTTCCCTTGTCTTTTAGGGAGCTACAGTTGTAAACTAGCTGTTCTCTTGATATAGAGTAGCCATTGTGCTTAACCATATACGAAAGTATTTCATACTCTGCTGGAGTTAAGTTAAGAGGTTCATCTTTTAAAAATATCTGGTGTCTCTTCTCATCTATTTTAAAATCACTATCACCACCTACCAAAGCTCCATCACTTTTGGATTTTGATTTTTTATATCTTCTGATTAGGCTTTGTATCCTTGCATACATCTCTTTTGGATCATAAGGTTTTGGTAAGTAGTCATCAGCTCCTAACTGAAGCCCTATAACTTTATCACTTATATCACTTCTCGCGCTAGAGATGATGATAGGTATATCATATCTTTCGACTACCTCTTTACACACTTCAAGACCATCGATTCCCGGTAGTGTCAAATCTAAAATAAGCAAATCATACTTCTTTATACCCGCACTCAGTCCTAGATAAGGATCTTCAAAGTTTGTTATTTTTATATTGTACTTTGCTAAATATTCACTCAATATTTCAGCAAATTCCGTATCATCTTCTATCATTAGTACATTTATCATAATAGAACCTTTTATTATAGTTTTTTGCGATTATACCATTTTATCATTGAAAAATAACTATTATTTTGGTAAAATTGCACTTCCTAAACAACCCTACACGAAAGAGAAATAAATTGGATATTGAATATTACGAAATACTTGAAATTAGTAGAGATGCAGATAGTGGTACCATAAAAAAAGCATATAGAAAACAGGCTCTAAAATACCATCCCGACAGAAACCAAGGAGATAAAGAGGCCGAAGAGAAGTTCAAATTAGTAAATGAAGCTTATCAGGTGCTAAGTGATCCCCAAAAGAGAGCTACTTATGATAAATATGGAAAATCCGGACTAGATTCTCAAGGTTTTAGCCACTTTTCAGATATGAATTATGAAGATATCATGGGAGATTTAGGGAGTATATTTGAGTCTGTATTTGGCGGAGGATTTAGTGGCGGTTTTAGAAGTGAAAGAAGCGGAAAAAGACAAAAATACCAACTAGACCTCGAATCAAGCATAACACTAGAGTTCAATGAAGCCGCATTTGGATGTAAAAAAGAGGTAAAATTCAGCTATAAAAAACCTTGCGATGCGTGTGATGGCACAGGAAGCGCAGACAAAGCAACACACAGCTGCCCTGATTGTCATGGCAAAGGTCAAGTTTTTTACAGACAAGGCTTTATGACATATTCTCAAACATGTCCTACTTGTGGAGGCAGCGGACAAAGCATCAAAGACAAATGTTCTGTATGTGATGGGCTTGGTTATGACACAGTAAGCGATAAAATCAACATAGATGTGCCTGAGGGCATAGATAATGACAATCGTATAAGAGTGGCAAATAAAGGAAATATAGATGAATATAAAAGAAGAGGAGACCTCTATATACTCATCAAGGTCAAAGAAGATGAACACTTTGTCAGACACAATGATGATGTCTATATCGAAGTTCCTATCTTTTTTACTCAAGTTGCACTTGCGCAGAGTATCACTATACCTACCCTTAGAGGAGAAACTATACTTGAGCTCCCAATGGGCGCAAAAGACAAGCAGCAGTTTATCTTCAAAAAAGAGGGGATCAAAAATGTACACTCGGGCAAACTTGGTAGTTTGATAGCACAAATAAAGATACAATATCCTAAAAAACTAAGCAGTGAACAAAAAGAGTTGCTCGAAAAACTACAAACAAGCTTCGGAATCAAAAACAAACCGCATGAAGATGAAGGTTTTGGCAATGTATTTGAGAAGATAAAAGGA
>Ga0256831_1001982_pt1 | contig 10784 bp, 10 predicted proteins | sample 132544metaG_FD_189087 | JGI IMG/M metagenome (GOLD analysis project Ga0256831, IMG submission 189087) | Hydrothermal vent microbial communities from Lau Basin, Pacific Ocean - 132-544 | ecosystem: Environmental > Aquatic > Marine > Hydrothermal vents | place: Pacific Ocean: Lau Basin | collected... | reverse complement strand
CTTTGTCTTTTTCGAGCTCGATAATACGCTGTAAAACCAACTCATCATCCAATGAAGCTTTGATGGTGAAATATTTGACCATCAAGAGCTGATTGTCGTGATATTTTTCATAAAAGTCTTCAAAAGTGCTTTCGGCTTTTTTATGATCAATGCCGTCCATCACTTTCAAAGCGGTCAGCTTGTCACTCATACTCTTACTTTCATAGTACTGTTTGCTTGCCAGTTCATAGATTTCCCGAGTCTTAAGTGTTCCTAGCATCTCCAACGCAAAGTTTTTCAAAGCACGTTTGGCTTTGTTCTCTTTATCTTGTGCGTTATTGTTCGGAACATGATTGCTCATATAAAGCTCTTTGAAGTTTGTTTCATAACGTTCGACAATAGCTTTTTCAAGTTTTTCCAAAGCGGAGGCATACAAGTCTATATCGATCTCCTCTTTGTCGGCTATCACATTTGTCAAACTCGGCAGTTCAAGTAAAAGCGCTTTGAAAAGCCCTTCGATGTCGCTGTGGAGTATATAACCGTAAAGCGCTATAAACTCTTCATCCACTTCATTTTCATCGACAATACGCTCTACCGTCTTCAAACCAAACTGCATAAGCGCTTCATACTTCGCAAAACCGTTCGTCTCGAACTTGGCAATGTTTGCATAATCCGCTTCCTCATGTCTTACGATGATTGGCGCGGAAAAATCTCTGTTGAGTGAGAGAACCGGCTTTTCATCCAGACCTTCCCATACGAATTTTTCGACTTTTTTGGAAATATGCAGCATCCTTTCTTCCAACAAAGTTCCATCATTGGAAAAAAGCGCTATATTCAACGGGTAAAACATTTCACGCTGCTCCTTGCCGTCGACACTTTTAGGAATATGCTGAGAAAGTTCAAGAGTGTAGCGCCCTGTTTCAAAGCTTTCTTTGACTTCCAAAACCGGTGTGCCGCTTTGATGGTACCAGAGTCGAAACTGTGTCAGTTCCATCTCTCCGCCCTCTTCCATACAACGGACGAAATCCTCCGTCGTCACCGCCTGACCGTCATAACGCTCGAAGTAGATATCCATCCCTTTTTTAAAACCTTCTCGTCCAAGCAAAGTATGGATCATACGGATCACTTCCGCACCCTTTTCATAAACGGTGGCAGTATAAAAGTTGTTCATCGAAATATAGCTTTTTGGCTGAATAGGATGTGCCATGGGCGAAGCGTCTTCGACAAACTGGCGCTCTCGCAATGCTTTGACATCCTCTATACGCTGTACATCATAGGAGTTCATGTCAGCGCTGAAACACTGATCGCGAAAGACGGTCAGTCCCTCTTTGAGCGTGAGCTGAAACCAATCCCTACAGGTAATCCTGTTTCCCGTCCAGTTGTGGAAATATTCATGTGCGATAACAGACTCTATACCCATAAAGTCCCGATCGGTCGCCACCTCGTTATCTGCCAGCACGTATGCGGAGTTGAAGATATTGAGACCTTTGTTTTCCATGGCTCCCATATTGAAACTATCGACCGCGACAATGTTGTAGATGTCGAGATCGTACTCTCTGTCATAAACATCTTCATCCCATTTCATAGCTCTTTTCAAAGAGTCCATCGCATAAAGGCAGCGTTTTTCGTTGCCCTTGTCGGTATAGATGTTGAGTTCCACTTTTTTACCGCTTCTGGTTGTGAACTCATCGTCTACAGAGCCTAAATCACCTGCGACAAGCGCAAAAAGATAACTTGGTTTGGGGAAAGGATCTCTCCATGTCACTTCAAGCTTGTTCCCGTAAATCTTCTCTTCCACCTTGTTTCCATTACTGAGTAAAACCGGAAATTTCTCTTTGTCCGCGACGATTGTCGTCGTGTACTTCGCCATTACGTCGGGACGATCTATAAACGGCGTTATACGTCTGAAACCTTCAGGCTCGCACTGCGTACAAAGAATGTCTCCTGATCGGTAAAGTCCTTCCAGCTCTGTATTTTTATCGGGGTAAATCCTGTTTTTCACAGTCAATGCAAAACGTTTGGGAACATCGAAAACGACAAGTTGATCCTCTTTTATCTTATAGCGATACTCCATCAGCTTAAGGTCGTTGAGATAGATATCGAGCAACTCGAGATCAAGCGTATCGAGTTTGAGATGCGATGCTTGTGTATCCTTTTTTTCTATCGTCATGACACTGAGCACATCGACATATTCGTCGTAGATGAAAAACTCGAGTTCCACCTCTTCTATCGTGAACTCCGGCGCTTTGTAATCCTTTAAAAACTTCTCTTTTGGTTGCGACATACCACCCTCGCTCTGTATATTTTTTTCGCTATAATACCACGAAAACTTTAAGTACGGAACAACGATGAGCATCTATAGAGAGTACGATATACGTGGAATTTATGAAAAAGAGTTGAATGAAGAGAGTGTCTCCAAAATAGGATACGCCCTGGCTGACAAAATCAAAGGTAAATATGTCGCTGTAGGCTACGATGCGAGAAGTCACTCGCCCATACTTTTCGAGTACCTTGTGCGGGGACTCAACGCAGGCGGTAAAACGGTCCTCGACATGGGCATGGTTCCAACGCCAGTCAACTACTTCAGCAACTATCAGGAGTTCGACGGCAAGACTCCAAGTGCGAGTATAATGATAACAGGTTCACACAACCCAAGCGAGTACAACGGTTTTAAAATCACTATCGACAAAATGCCCTTCTTCGGGGAAGACATCTACGCACTCGGCAGAGAGTGTGAAAGCATCCATGAAGTACCGGAAGCAAAGCGTGATGTTATAAAAATAGATGCCAAAGAGCGCTACATCGACTATATCGTCGATCAGTTTTCCCATCTCAAAGGAATGGATACGAAGATAGTCTACGACTGTGGTAACGGTGTAGGCGGTATCGTCCTGCCGGAGATCTTCAAAAAGCTGGAGCTAAACGCCAAAGGGCTTTATGTCCAGCCTGATGGCAGTTTCCCAAACCACCACCCGGACCCTTCGGTCGAAAAAAATCTCGAAGATGTCAAAAAAGAGCTCGCCAAAGGCTACGACATAGCTTTCGCTTATGACGGCGATGCCGACCGTATCGCGGTACTCACACACAAAAACAACATTAAAGGCGACATGATGGCGCTTCTCTATTCGCTGATGATGGACAAACCTACCGTAGTAGGTGAAGTCAAGTGCTCACAGGTTATGTACGACGAGCTGGAAAAACGCGGTTCAAAAGCCATCATGTACAAAACAGGACACTCCAACCTCAAAGTGAAGATGAAAGAGAGTGATGCCGATCTCGCCTGTGAAGTAAGCGGACATATCTTTTTCAAACATCGCTATTTTGGATACGATGACGCAATTTATGCGACATTCAGAATGCTAGAACTCATCAAAGAAGGGATCGACCTCGACGACGAACTGGCAAAACTGCCGCAGGTTTTCTCCACCGAAGAGATCAAAGTAGAGACAAGTGAAGCGGAAAAGTTCCTCATCATCGACAAAGTCAAAGAACTGCTTCAAAATCCGCCGTCGGATTTTCCTGCTATCAAAAACATCATCGATGTCGACGGAGTGCGCATAAACTTTGAAAATGGATGGGGACTTGTCAGAGCGTCCAACACGACACCGGTTCTCGTCACACGCTTCGAGTCGACCGACGAAACAGAAGCCAAAAAGTACGAACAAGCCGTCAACGACCTGATAGCGAAAGCGAAAAACTCTCTGTAGATCTACAAGTCAGTCCAAAGGGCGAATAAGAGGTGCGAAAGCTTTTGTACTGACCGCCACCTTCTGCCCCACATGAAGTCTCTGCGCTTCGAGCGAACCCAACACCACTTCGACTATCTGTTGTCCTATGGCGACTACCGCTATATAAATAACGTCTGCTTTGAAGATGTCGAGTACCTCACCTTCGAATGAAAACTTCTGACTTCCCTGCATCTTCAACAGCACTTCCTTAGGAGTTCCTTCTTGGACAACACGACCCTCTTTGAGTATAAATACCCGTGACGCCAAACGATAGATCTCACTTGGATCGTGACTGACCATAATACTCGTCGTTCCAAACTCACGGTGCAGACGCATAATATCTTGTTGCAGCTTAAGACGCATCTGCGGATCGAGTGCAGAGAGCGGTTCATCGAGTAAAAGCAACTTTGGACGACGCATGAAAGCACGACACAGCGCCACACGCTGTTTTTGTCCACCGCTCAAACTGTTTGGATAACGCTTCTCCATGCTCTTCAGTCCCGTAATCTCAAGCAGGTGTTTTGCAAGTTTTTTGTCTTTGTTTACATAAAGGAGATTTTGTTCTACTGTCATGTTGTCGAAAAGGGCGTAACTTTGAAAAACAAAACCGACGGATCTTTTTTGTACAGGGAGAAAGAAACGTTCACTCTGCCAAACTTCACTCCCTACCTTGATGCTTCCCTCTCCCCTCTCAAGTCCTGCGAGCATGCGAAGCAAAGTCGTCTTCCCGCTTCCGCTCTCTCCTGCAACCGCCACAAACGATCCCTCCTCAATCTGTAGTGTGACATCGAGCAGCATCGTATTTTCACGGTTTTCCAGCCGCTTGGCAACATCGATGGTTATCATGAGCCAAACGCTCCTATACGACGTTTGTAACGATGGTTGAAGATATAAACGCCTAAAAGTACCGCAAAGCTGATCCCGATCATAATCGCGCTGTATATATGCGCATTTTTATAATCCATCACCTCTACCATTTCGTATATCGCTACCGATGCGACTTTGGTCTCTCCCGGAATGCTGCCTCCAACCATCAGGACCACGCCAAATTCTCCTATGGTATGAGCGAAAGTGACTACAAGCGCAGTCAGCAAAGAGGGCTTGATGTTTGGTAGCGCGACGCGAAAAAGAGTCGTGACTTTTCCTTTTCCGCTGATATAACTCGCTTCTATCATCTCTCGTTTCAAACTTTCAAAACCGCTTTGAAGCGGCTGCAGCATAAAAGGGAAACTGTAAAGCATACTCGCTACGACCAAACCCCAGAAACTAAAGACAAATCTTATATGAAAATGTTCATCCAAGAAAGCCCCTACAGGTGAACTTTGTGAAAAAACCACCAATATATAAAAACCCAAAACTGAAGGGGGCAGCACGATTGGCAGAGCGCTCAAAGCTTCAAAAACAGGCTTCATCTTCGAGCGGGACTGAGATAACCACCACGCTATGGGCAAAGCCACGACAAACAGTAAAACGGCAGTGACCGACGCGAGTTTGAAAGAGAGGATAAACGGGGTAAAATCAAAATTCTCCGCCATCATGGCACCTTATACCCGTACGCTTGAAAAATCTCTTTGGCTTTATGCCCAAACAAAAAATCGTAAAATGCTTCGGCCTCTTCATTCCCTTTTGCATGCAACAAAAGCGCTGCCGCTTGAGAAATGGGCGTATAGAGTTTATCGGGTACATCGATCCAATTCGTTCCTTTTTGAAAACGCTTCATATTCGGGGCAAAAAGCGCCGATTTCGCGACAAAGCCCATATCTGTGGCACGAAGCGTATAGACCAGAGTCTGGGAAACCGACTCGGCATAGACTATTTTTGGTTCGACAATCTCATAGATCCCGCTTTTTTTCAAAGCCTCTACGGAAGCTTTGCCGTAAGGTGCCGTTTTGGGGTTGGCAAGCGCCACTTTTTTTATATCGCTTTGCGTCAAGATTTTCATTCCTTTGGAAAAGTCGCGTTTTTTTCTGCTGAGTAAAACCAATGCGCCCTGCGCATAGACTTTTGGCTTTTTCAACGTTTTCCCTTCCCGATACAGTCTCGTGACATACTCCGTATTCGCACTTAAGAAGAGATCATATCCCGCACCACGTTCTATCTGGATGGCGAGTTTTCCGCTGCCGCCAATGGTAATATGCAGTTGTGAAGAGGGATAACTTTTTAAAAATTCCGCTTTGAGCTTTGGTAAAACGTAAGCGAGATTTGCGGCCACAGCGATGTTGATCGGTGAGGCAAAAAGAGCCGACAAAAACAAAAACTGTAAGAGTACAAGGCGTATAAACATAAACGCAATTATCTCATAATTGGGCTAACACTGTGCTATAATTTCATTAAAAAAGAGAAAATATGAAAACCCACACACTTATAATGCCCCTTGATATGCACCTGCATCTGCGTGACGGCGTAATGCTCGAAACGGTCGCTCCTCTTAGCGCCTACAGTCTCAGCGGCGCGCTCGTCATGCCCAATCTCGTTCCTCCGATAACCACAAAAGAGGGTGTCCAGTCCTATAAAGAGCGTATACTTGCATGTGTTCCAAACGACTACTTCGAACCCTACATGACACTCTTTTACCAAAACTACGACAGAGCTTTTTTGGAAAATGTCGCCGAAGATATACTTGCTATCAAACTCTATCCCGACGGTGCGACAACCAACAGTGACGGAGGAGTCAAAGAATTCGATATCGAAGCGATGCGTGAAACCCTGCAGGCTATGAGCGACCTTAACATTCCACTTTGCGTGCACGGTGAAACAAACGGGTTCGTAATGGACAGAGAGAGTGAGTTTATGAGCATCTACGAGCTGCTTGCCAAAAGTTTCCCCGACCTCAAGATCGTCATGGAGCATATCACGACCAAAGATGCCGTAGAAATGCTGGATCGTTACGACAATCTCTATGCGACCATCACCGTTCATCATCTTCTCCTTACTCTCGATGACGTCATAGGCGGAATGATGATGCCGCATCACTTCTGCAAGCCTATAGCCAAGCGTCCCGAAGACCTCGACGCCCTTTTAGACATCGCACTCAAGGCACATCCGAAGGTAATGTTCGGTAGTGACAGCGCCCCGCATCCACAAGACAAAAAAGAGGCCTCCCACTGTGCCGCAGGTGTTTTTACCGCTCCAATAGCCCTGCAACTTCTATGTGAAATCTTCGACCAGTATGGCAAACTCGACAACTTGCAGGCTTTTGTCAGCGACAATGCGCAGAGTATCTATGGGATATGCCCGGAATTCAAGGAAGTAACACTCGTACAAAGAGAGTTTATCGTTCCCGAAAAATACGGCAATGTCGTGCCGATGTACGCCGGTTCCGCCATAGGATGGTCCATTGAAAGCGTCGAGTAGCATACTCGTTATCGAAGACGATACGCTTCTGGCGGAGTCTTTGGAAGACCTGCTCGAAGAGGAAGGATACAATGTCACTCTGGCCGTTAACGGAGAAGAAGCGTTGGAGAGAACCTATAAAAACGCTTACGATCTTTATCTCCTCGATATCAATCTCCCCCTCATCGATGGCATCACTCTTCTTAAAGAGCTTCGCTCTGCCGACGACACGACTCCAGCCATCTTTCTCACCTCTCACACCAAACAAGAGAAACTCAAAGAGGGTTTTCTCAGCGGAGGAGACGACTATATCACCAAGCCTTTTGACAACGAAGAATTACTGCTTCGTATAAAAGCGCTGCTTCGCCGCACACATCCTGCAGTTCCGACACATATAGGCGACTTCAGCATCGACGAAACAAGTATGCAAATCAGCTATAAAGGAGCTGTATTGGAACTCTCTAAAAAAGAATACGAATTTCTGCTTCTCTTCCTCCAACACGCGGAAAAAACACTGCCGAAAGAGAGGATTATCGACGCTATTTGGGGAAGAAGCCAAAACGGAAGCGAAGGAGCCATACGCGTCTATATCAATCGCCTAAAACAACATATCCCGGAACTGCATATAGAAAACATACGAGGAATAGGATACCGGTTTGTTCCATAGTCTGAAACTGTTTATTGGCATTTTTTACATCGTGACTCTTGGCGGCTATATCACTCTGTTTTACTACCTCCACGATATTTTGCATATCGATCTTCTTTTTATAATTCTTTTGCTTGTCGGACTCGGTGTTTTTTCCGCCTATATGCTTGCAAAGATGGCTACACAGCCGCTTATGGAATACATAGAGCACCTACGCTCACTCTCAAGCCAGACGCTCCACGAGCTCAACCTCCCCGTAACGACGATAATGAGCAATCTCGGGATGCTGAAAAAAGGAGAAAACGATCCAAAAACGCTCAAACGGCTAGAACGTATCGAAAACGCATCAAAGATGCTGAAGCAACGCTACAACGAACTCGATTATCTCATCAAAACACAAACAACTTTGAAAATAGAGGAGGAGTTCGAAATTTGCGAACTTCTTCACAAGCGTGTAGAGTTTCTGCAAAATCTTTACCCCTCCCACCATATATCGCTTGAGTGTGAAAAAACGACTCTCAAAGGCGATGCAACGGGTCTTGCCAAATCTGTCGACAATCTTATCGACAACAGTGTGAAATATTCACCAAAAGGTAGTAAAATTGTCATCAGATTCAAAGAAAAAAGCCTTCAAATAACAGACAGTGGTGAAGGCATAGATGAAGTAGATCTCATCCGCATCTTTGACAGCTATTATCAGGAAGATGCAAAAGCCAAAGGTTTTGGTATAGGGCTTTCACTTGTAAAAAAGTACTGTGACAAGAACAATATAGAGCTGACTGTCAAGTCCCAAAAGGGAGTCGGTACGGCAGTTGAACTCAAATTTAAAGGATAACTTTGCAAGAAACGAACACACTTATAAAATATGCGACGGATTTTGTGGATTATGGCATCATCGGCCTTTTGATACTGATGAGCGTCATCGCTTTGTGGATATTCATAGAAAGAATGATGTTCTACAAAAGCGTAAAAGTCGAAAAGTACAAACATCGTGACGAACTCGAACTCGATCTCACTGACAACATCAGCATAGTGAGCACTATCGCCTCGAACGCTCCCTATGTAGGACTGCTTGGAACAGTTCTTGGAATCATGCTGACGTTTTATACGCTCGGCGATATAGGTGCCGTCGATGCAAAAAAGATAATGACGGGACTTGCCATGGCACTTAAAGCGACGGCAATGGGTCTGATAGTCGCTATTCCCGCTATCATTTTCTATACCATTCTTACAAGAAAGATAGAGAGAATACTCACACGTTACGACATCATTCATGAAGAGAAGTAATGGCTCGCTGTAAAAAACAAAGAAAAAAGTTCGATGATATAAACGTCATTCCTTTTATCGATATCATGCTCGTTTTGTTGGTCATGGTTCTAACGACTGCAACATTCGTGAAACAGGGGATCATACCGGTCGAACTTCCGGAGGCAAAAAAAGCGACGAAAGAAAAGCCGAAAAAAGAGCTCACCATATACATCAAAGCAAACGGAGAAATATATATCGACAAAATGAAAGTGGATGACAAAACACTTCAATCCCGACTTCGTTCCATTCCAAAAGATCAAGTCGTCGTTCTTAGAAGTGACAAAAACGCCAAGTTTCAGGATTTCGTTACGGTTATGGATATTCTAAAAGGCATAGGACACGCGAACCTCTACATAGTCACAAAAGAACAACATTAGCCTTTCTTATGTTACAATAATAAAAAGCACTCTAAAAGGAGGCTGAGACAATGAGTAACAAAGCCAAAATAGAAGTAGAGGGAAAAACATATGAATACCCAATCCTTGAAGGAACAAGAGGTCCAAAAGTTGTAGATATCCGCTCTTTTTTCAAAGACACCGGAATGTTCACTTACGACCCGGGCTTTACCTCAACGGCAAGCTGTGAATCGAAAATAACCTTCATAGACGGTGCAAAAGGCGAACTGCGCTACCGCGGCGAACGTATAGAAGAACTGGTAAAAAAACACAATTATCTCGAGATCTGCTACCTGCTGCTAAACGACAGACTTCCATCAAAAGAAGAGGCGGAAGCCTTTGACAACGAGATCCGCCACCGCTCCTTTGTCGACGAGGGTATGAAAAAGCTTTTTGAAGCCTTTCCAAGAAGTGCGCACCCGATGGCGATGCTCTCTTCGGCCGTAAGCGCACTTTCGGCTTTCTATTTCGATCATGTCAAGATCGAAGATGAAGCGGAGTATGATGAAATGGCAAAACGTATCATTGCAAAGATACCGACTCTCGCTGCTATGGCCTATAGGCGCAATCTCGGCATTCCTGTCATCTACCCGGACATAGATCGTTACTTCACAGAGAACTTCCTCTATATGATGCGCGCTTATCCCGGCGGCAAGTTTCACAGACAACCCGGCAAAAAAGCACCCACAACAATCAAAGAGGTTGAAATCCGCGCACTCGATACCATCTTCTCGCTCCATGCCGATCATGAACAAAATGCATCCACTACAACCGTGCGAAGCGTTGCCTCGACAGGCGCACATCCTTATGCCGCAATCTCTGCCGGCATTGATGCACTCTGGGGACGTGCGCACGGGGGTGCGAACGAATCGGTAATAGCACAGCTAGAACTCATAGGCGATGTCAAAAATGTCGAAAAATTCATAGCCAAAGCGAAAGATCCAAACGACGACTTCAAACTCATGGGCTTTGGTCACAGAGTCTATAAAAACTTCGATCCGCGAGCGCGCATACTCAAACAACTTCAAGACGAACTCAAAGAAGAACTCAACCTCGACTCAAAACTGATGGAGATAGCGAGCAAAATAGAAGAGATAGCACTCAATGACGATTACTTCATCTCGCGCAAACTCTACCCAAACATTGACTTCTACTCCGGCGTTATCCTCACAGCTCTGCAGATACCGAAAAACATGTTCACACCCATCTTCGTTATCGGTCGAACGGTCGGCTGGATCACACAGTGGATCGAGTTCAAAAAAGACAAAACTTCCAAGATAGCAAGACCAAGACAACTTTATACGGGCAAATAAAAAGAGGTGCTACTCCAGCACCTCTTTGAGCTTCGTCAGCAGATTGTCTCCGGAATGGATACGCTGAATAACAACTTTGGCT
>Ga0256831_1001981_pt1 | contig 10788 bp, 12 predicted proteins | sample 132544metaG_FD_189087 | JGI IMG/M metagenome (GOLD analysis project Ga0256831, IMG submission 189087) | Hydrothermal vent microbial communities from Lau Basin, Pacific Ocean - 132-544 | ecosystem: Environmental > Aquatic > Marine > Hydrothermal vents | place: Pacific Ocean: Lau Basin | collected... | reverse complement strand
GTCCAGTCCCAATACAGAAAAGAAAAAATAAGTTAAGAATAGACTATTTAAGAAGATATGAATGAAACATAATGATCCTAAGTTATTATTGCAATCCGCTCCCTTGTTGCGTCAGGAACTTACGACTCCTAGAGCAATGAAAGAGGTTTGGTTAGCATTATTGCCAGCAACTCTGGCATCTTTATGGTTTTTTGGTCTGAGTGCCTTATTGCTTATTGTGGTTTCTATTGCTGGGGCAGTACTGACTGAATGGCTGTTTACCGATAAAGACAAAAGACGCATGGCTATTAGTGATAGTAGTGCGGGTTTAACGGGTTTATTGTTGGCCTTGACACTACCACCGGGCTTGCCCTTATGGATGGCTTTTTTAGGTGCTGTGGTAAGTATTGGCTTGGGTAAAGTGATTTGGGGTGGTCTGGGCGCTAATATTTTTAACCCCGCGTTATTAGGAAGAGCATTTTTACTCGGTACATTTCCTATTGCCATGACTACTTGGGGAGCACCCAGTGGACTCGGAGATTTTTTTCATCTACAAAGCTCAAATTTGGCTTGGCCCTTTATGCATGGTCAGATTGATGCCCTCAGTGCGGCGACTCCATTGGGTTTAATGAAATTCCAACAACAGACAACCGCTATTAGTTCACTTTTTATTGGTAATACAGCGGGTTCCTTAGGTGAGACCAGTGCCTTTTTATTACTATTAGGTGGTGTGTATTTATTAATACGAGGTAGTATAGACTGGCGCATTCCAACCGCCATTTTTTTAACCGCGGCACTATTTTCCTTAGCAATGTTTATCAATGATGCCGATAAATACCCCTCACCAATAGTGACTTTGTTTTCCGGTGGCTTATTATTAGGTGCTTTTTTTATGGCGACCGATCCGGTGACCTCCCCATTAACTCCCAAGGGGTGTTGGATATTTGGTATCGGTGTGGGCTTTTTAGTTGTGCTTATTCGTTTGTTTGGTGGTTTGCCTGAGGGAATGTTATACGCTGTTTTATTGATGAATGCCGCTACACCATTGATTGATCGTTATACTCAGCCAAGAATTTTTGGTCGCAAGTAGACTAAGCATAGAAGCGGATTAAACATCTTATATAGAGAAATTTACCCATGAGCCATTCCAAACATCATGAGCAGGAGCCCAGCAGCAATCGACTGGTGGCTTCTATGGCAATTGCTGGATTTATTTCTGGCGTCATTATTATTGCTATTTACCTAATGACCTTTGATACGATTAAAGAAAATAAGGCCAGAGAACTACGTCAGGCGGTATTTAAGGTCTTGCCTGATGTTTCCTATATGCAAAAACTGCGTTTTGAAAATAATACCTTAGTCATTGTTACTGCTGACGGTATGGACGATGATATGATTTTTGCTGGTTATGATAAACAGGGCAAGTTTATTGGTTATGCAATACAAGGTAAAGGGGCAGGCTTTCAGGATACTATCCATGTATTATTTGGCTATTTGAGCAGTACAAAAAATATGACGGGTATGGAAATTCTCGATAGTCGGGAAACCCCAGGTTTGGGTGATAAAATCTTTAAAGACATGCATTTTGTGGCTGAATTTATTAACCATCCTATGCTTCAGGATATTAAGGCCGTAAAAAAAGGTACTAAATCCCATGATTATGAAATTGATGCCATTACAGGGGCTACCATTTCATCAAAAGCAGTGGTTCGTATTATGAATAAGGCCTTTAATACATGGTCAGGGAAATTAGCAGCTCAAGGGCAGGAACCTATTTTTGAACTGCCCACTCAGACTCAAGGTAAGTAATTATGGCAACAGATGTAACGGCATATGAGGAAATGATCAAAGGCTTGTGGCGGGATAATCCGGTCTTTGTGCAAGTATTAGGGATGTGCCCAATGCTGGCTGTTACCAATTCTGCAATTAATGCAGTGGTTATGGGCTTGGCAACATTTTTTGTGCTTGTGGGGTCGAGTTTTTTAGTCTCTAGCTTTAAGCAGTGGATACCCAAGCAAGTGCGAATTTCCTTATACATTATTATTATTGCCACCTTTGTTACGGTGGTTGATTATAGTTTACTGGCTCTAGTACCTGCGATTCACAAAGAACTGGGAGCCTTTATTCCCTTGATTGTTGCTAATTGTATGATTTTAGGGCGTCAGGAAGCTTTTGCCTCGAAGCATACTATTAAATATGCTGTTATGGATGCTGTGGGTATGTCGGGTGGTTTTATGATTGCTTTACTGGCATTAGGATCCGTTAGAGAAATTTTAGGTGTTGGTGCTTTATTCGGTGTGGATTTATTCGGCCCTCACTTTGAACCTTGGGTGATTATGATCTTACCTCCGGGTGGTTTTTTGACGCTGGGTTTACTACTTTTATTTTTTAATTGGTTTAGTGAACGTAGAAAGCAATTTTTAGCCAAAGTGGCTCAGGCAGATCAAAATGCGAGTATTGCAGGAGTAAAAGATAATGGATGATCTTTTATGGATTTTTATTAGCACCTTATTAGTGAATAACTTTGTACTGGCTTACTTTTTAGGTTTGTGCCCATTTTTGGGCGTTTCGGGACAACTAGATACCTCATTTCGTCTGGGCTTAGCAACCACCTTTGTCTTAGTCGTAACAGCTTTATGTGCATGGATATTAAATACCTATGTATTGATTTATGCCCCTTATTTACGTCTTATCAGTTTTATTGTGGTAATTGCCAGTGTGGTGCAATTTATTGAAATGAGCATTAAAAAGCTCAGCCCAAGCTTATTTAAATCCTTAGGAATTTTTTTACCACTGATCACAACAAATTGTGCTATTCTTGGTTTAGCAATTTTTGCGACCAATCGGGGTTATGGTTTGCTAGAAGGTTTAGTCTTTGCTCTAGGTGCAGGAGGGGGCTTTACCTTGGCAATGGTCTTGATGGCTGGTATTCGTCAAGAAACCGAAATAATGGATGTTCCTGCTTTGATCAGAGGTACGGCTTTTAATTTAATTATTGCTGGTATTTTATCTATGGCATTTATGGGTTTTGCAGGCTTATTTAGTGCTGCATAAATAAAGTATTTAGCGAATTAAGGGAATATTATGGTTTACTTTTTGTCTCTTATTGCTTTACCCTTATTATGTGTTGCTTGGGTGCTATTCCAAGCATGGTTGGCTCGTCAAGATCCAAAATACCAAGGCTATCAGGCGGGGTGTGGGGGATGCAGTCGCTCATGTGGGGAGTCTTCTCATGGTTCTGAGACTAAGGCTCAATTTGTTGATGCATCAGCGCTATGTTCAAAAAAATTAAAAATATAATTATCGAGTAATACAATGTATCAATATAAAAATAGGGTGAATCGAATCATCACACTCAATAACAAAAAAATAAAGGACTATATCTTATGAATACAAATTATTTATCGTGTCGTTCAAGAGCAATTTTTTCACTATTGATTTTATTTTTGTTATCCACTACTTCTGCCTATGCAGGGATGACAAGTTATCAAAAGCAGAAAATGGATAGTGCGATTAATCATGCTAAATTAAATGTCTCTAATGTATTTGATGGCCAACAGTTTAACGCTGGTATGGATAAAAATAAGGCGGGTCGAGTATTGAGTGATTATGTCAAAACACTCAATCGTGCGGTTGCTACTTGGAATGGTATGACCAGTTCGGCAAAATCATCACCTGAAGGCGCACACTATTTTAAGCAACTAAAAGAGAAACAGGTCGTTGGTGATCAAATGCGTGTTGCTTATAAAAATATGTCAGCAAACTCTACAATGACGGCAAGTGTTAAGCAAAGCGCCCCAAGTAAGCAAACAACAACACGTCATTTAACGGCTTATCAAAAAGAACAACAAGCACGAGAGGAAGCCAATAGAAAAGCTAAGCAAGAAGTTAATGCTCGCCTAAAACAGCAAATGCAGGCCGAGCGTCAACAAGCAGCAATTAAGAGCAAACAAAAAGCGACAGCAAAAGCAGCCAAAGAAGTACATAACGCTGAATGCCGACGTTTTGCCAAGGCCGCAATAAAACCTGAGTATCGGGAGTTGATGACGGTATTAATGCAAGAATATACGGGTACAAAGACAGGGCTTCATTCAGTTGAAAATGTCACTAAGCTACAAAAAATTGCTCAAACAGTTACTCAGGCATGTGATCAAAGTGACTATGCTCTATTAACTTCTCAGCGTTGTTATTATTCAGATGATCCTAAGTTATGGTGCTCAGCTGCACGCAAAAGCAAGAGCTTGATCCCTGCTATGGCGCTTCATGGTGCGAAAGAAATGGCCTATTCAGCAGGCTCTTTTAATATTGCAACCCCCGAAGAATTTATGAAACGTGATGGTTATCTGGAGTATGTTGGTGCGATATCGTTTAATGAACGTTTAACTTTTTCAGATAAAAAATTTGCCGCACAAAAAGAACGTATTGCTAAAGTACTCGCTGCTGCGGGCGTGAGTGATACCTCTCAGGTGTGGGCAGAGGAAAAGAAAAAGCTCGATCAGCTAAAAGCAGTGGTTGAAAAAACGGCATCACAATGGAAAAACCCTCATAATGCTGGTACTGACTATAGTACTGAGGTTGCCAGTAAACAAATAAAGAAAATGCATCCAGATGCAAAAATACATGGCGCATGGCTCAGCCGCGATTCTTGGAAGATCCGTCGCAATGTCTTTGGTGTTCCCTTACGTCGCACCAAACCAGGCTATATTCAATTTAAGCTTAGTGATGAAAAATACTGTCAATTACGTCCTTATACTGTAACTGAGCAAAATATAGGTGGCAGTGACTATCAAAAAGCAAAGGGTGTTAAATTTGGTTTTGTACGCTTTCAAGTTTGTCAGGATTAATTAAATTATAGGAATTGAGGGTATATTATGAAAAAAATAATAATGCTTATTATGGTCTCTATTTTATTAAGTTCGACCATTGCCTGTTCGGCAAAGCAAACTCGACCAGACAAGCCAGGACCAAACTATGTTTGGGTGCCTGCTCACACGCAAGCCAATGGTAATTATCTTGCAGGGCATTGGAAATATATTGACCCAAAACCTGCCAAGTCAAATAGGCCGGATAAGCCCGGTCCAAACTATATTTGGGTACCTAAGCATACTAAACCTAATGGTAACTTTGTAGCCGGACATTGGAAATATGTCGATCCTTATCCAGGCAAGCATAATAAAGGAAAAAGATGGATTCCAGGGCATTACAAGCCCAATGGTAAATGGATTCCAGGTCATTATAGAAAATAATTAATGCTTTAGGATATGGGGATGATGGGTTTTATCAGCTCCTATCCTAAATCCTATTAATCAAAATTAACCACTTTTCCCGTTGATAAAAAGACCACACTCTCAGCAATATTAGTGACCCGATCACCCACACGTTCTAATTGGTGAATGATCCATAGTTGATAGGTGTAATTAATGGATTCTGTTGGCTTTGCCTGCATAAGGTTGAAAATACGATCATTAAGTAGATGTTCAATATCATCTATTTCATCATCCAATAAGGCAATATCATTGGCTTTTTTGGCATCTTGTTCGGCATAGTCAATTAATATTTCATTAAGCATAAAAATACATTTTTTTGACATATCAAGAATATCAGATTTTAATTCTAAATGAGTAAAGTTTCTTTTTTTAACAATTTTTGCAATAGAGACAGCATAATCTGCAATGCGCTCCAGCTCTTTTGCAATACTCATATCAGCGAGTAACTCACGTAAGTCATGAGCAACGGGCTGTTGTCGAGCAATGACCTGAATACAATCTTGTTCAACACGAGCTTCTAACTCATTAATGACTTTATCATTTTTAATCACTTCATCTGCGAGCACAGGATTAGCAGATTGATAACAACTCATGGCTTTTTCAATAGCCTGACATGTTTCATGCCCCATTTTAAGAATGTTTTTTCTTATGAGACTTTCTTCTTTAGATAGATATATTGCTAGCATATGTGCTATGTTCCTTTATCTTAAATTAATCGCTAAACTCTACCCATTGCTCCGCCTACCTTGGCATAATGCATGAGTGTTGCAATGCTCAGTGCTCGATCAGCAATCTTTTCAAGACGACGTAATGCGGCCATAATGTCCTGATAATCTTTTGTTAAATTCATATCACTATTGATTTTTTTGAGTAAGCTTTTTTCAATTATTTTATACAAATCATCATTCTTACTTTCTTCTATAACCACTTGTTTATAATAATCATCAACAGACTCTTTATCCGTGAGTTCAATTAACTTGAGAGCATAAGTAAGAGCATTCACGGATGATTTTTGTAGTGGTATGGCATATTCAAGAATAAAATCTTTATCAACATCATCGGTAAGAGAATTAGGGAAATCACGAATAAATGAATTGCAACTATTAGCAATGCGATCAAATTCATTGGTTATTTTTAAAAAAGCAATCAATTCTCGTAAGTCTCGTGCCTCGGGTGTATATAAGGCAAACACTTTTATAATTAAGTTATCAATCGTATCAATACTTTCATAACGTTCTTTTTTAGGTATTTTTTTTATTTTATTAAGCGCACAGGTATCACAACGTTCTAGTGACTCTAAGATCACTTGGTTCATTGTTAAAGTGGTTGTGCCCAGTTTCATAATTTCATTTAAAATAAGGTTTAATTTTTCTTTTTCTGTGGGTAACATTTATCCATACCTGCCTGTAATGTAATCTTCTGTTTTCTTTCTTCCAGGGTTAATAAAAATTGTTTCTGTATCAGCGTATTCAATCAATTCGCCCATATGAAAAAATGCGGTATGATCAGCAACTCGTCCTGCCTGTTGCATATTATGTGTGACGATAACAATGGTGTATTTTTCTTTTAGTTCCAACATTAATGTTTCAATTTTTTCTGTTGAAATGGGGTCTAATGCGGATGTGGGCTCATCCATTAATATGACATCGGGCTGTACTGCTATCGTTCTAGCAATACATAAACGTTGTTGCTGACCACCTGATAGGGAAGTGCCAGGTTGAGCTAGTTTGTCCTTGACCTCACTCCATAAGCCGGCTTGTAATAATGATTTTTCTACTAAATCGTCACATTTATGGCCTTTTTTTACCATACCATGCTTAAGTGGCGCATAAGAAACATTGTCATAAATTGATTTTGGAAATGGATTGGGTTGCTGAAAAACCATACCAACTCGTTTTCTGACAGAGACTTCATCAACATCCTTATCATAGATATTTTTACCATCAATAATGACGCTTCCTTCTACTCGAACAGAGCTGATTAAGTCATTCATACGATTTAAGCAGCGTAAAAAAGTGGATTTTCCACAACCAGAAGGACCAATGAGAGCGGTGATTTTATTTTCATATAAATCAATGTCAATAGTCTTTAATGCTTGATTATCACCATAATATAAATTCAGTCCTTGTACCATTATTTTGCTATTAAGTAATGAATGCTTAAGAGGCTTTTGCCCTGTTACATCATTGGACCTATGATCCATTTTTTTTGTCATTGTCTTGTTACCATTTAACTTCAAGTTTTTTGCGAAGAATAATTGCCAGAGTATTAAGTGAAATAAGGACACTTAATAGGATCATAATGCCTGCGGCAGTACGTTCAACATATGCACGCTCAGGCATGCCAGCCCAAGTAAATATTTGTGCAGGCATAACTGTTGCTGCTTCAAAAATAGAACCTGGACTGTCGGGAATGAAAGCGATCATGCCGATAATAATTAAGGGTGCTGTTTCACCCATAGCCTGAGCCATACCGATAATTGAGCCAGTCATAATACCGGGAAAGGCTAAAGGCAAAACATGATCCTGAACGACTTGAACTTTAGTTAAGCCTAAACCATAGCCTGCTTGACGGATACTATCGGGAACACTGCGTAGTGCTGCACGGGAGCTAACAATAATAATTGGCAATGTCATCAGTGCTAAGGTTAGGCCTCCTACCAATGGAGAACTACGTGGCATGCCTAATAAATTAATAAAAACAGCGAGTCCTAATAGACCAAAAAGAATGGATGGAATAGCTGCTAGATTATTAATATTTACTTCAATTAATTGTGTCCAACGATTGTCCTCGGCAAATTCTTCTAGATAAACAGCGGTCATCACGCCTAAGGGAAAGGCAGTGAGCATGGTCACAATTAATGTTAGTATTGAGCCAATGGTTGCTGAAAGTATGCCTGAATTTTCAGGTATTTTTGAGTCACCATGGGTAAAGAAGAGGCTGTTAAATTTTAGTTTAATATTAGCCTGTTGCTCCATTTGTTGAATGAGTTTTAATTGCTTATCTTTTATTTTGTAATAATGTCCCTTCATGTATTGATCAATTTGATGATTAGCCAAAACCCAAGTCTTTCTGGTGGTATTGATAAGTTCTGGTGATACTTCTACTAACTTAGGAATATTTCTTAGCCATGCACGACTGACAATTCTACGATATTTTTTATCAATGGCTTTACGGGGTGATGCAATGGTTTTTTCATTATAGGTAACATTGACTTGCACATAGGTTTGTTGGAAGGCAGGTAATCCCTTAACCACCATATCAGCTAAGAAAAAAACTAAGAAACCAATAGCAAAAGCAATGCTGGCGATGGTAAAAAACTTAAATCGTTTAGCCTTATTATGACGTTTTATAAGAGTGGGGTCATAAAAGGGGTTATTATTGACCACTTGTGATGATTGATGTTTTTCTGAAGTTGGCTCTATTATATTATTCATAATTATTTATCAGGCTATAGAAGTTTTTATAAGGTATTAATTTTATATTTTTCTTTAAATTTTCGGATTAATGCTAAAGAGACAATATTGAGTAATAAAGTCACAAAAAATAAGATTAAACCCAGAGCAAAAGCGGACAAAGTGTCGGGTGAATTAAATTCATGATCACCAACTAATGAATCGACAATTCGAACAGTAACGGTGGTCATATCTTCAAGGATATTCCATGATAAGTTGGGGCGTAGGCCAGCAGCCATAACGACGATCATGGTTTCACCTAAAGCCTTAGATAAACCTAATAAGGTGGCTGATATAATTCCTGGTAAGGCAGAAGGGACAATAATATGAATGATTGTTTCACTCATGGTCATACCCAAAGCAAGAGAAGCTTTACGCTGTGAATCAGGTACCGCTTGTATCACATCATCACTTAAAGATGAAATAATTGGGATGATCATAATACCCATAACAATACCACTGGCTAGAGCACTATTAAATGAAGCATGGATACCTAATAAGGAGAAAAAATTAACAATAGCCGGAGCAACAGTAATGGCGGCAAAAAAACCATACACAACAGTTGGAATACCGGCCAGTATTTCTAATAAGGGTTTCAGTTTGTTTCGTGTACTTGGTGTGGCATACTCACTCATAAAAATAGCACTACCAAGACCAATAGGTAAAGCAACACACATGGCAATAAAGGTAATAATAAAGGTACCAGAAAAAATAGGTAGGGCACCAAACTTACTATCAGCAACACCGGGTGACCACTCTGTGCCGGTAATAAAATACCAGAAACTTCTCATTTGAAAAAATTCAATGGCTTCAAAGAGAATGGAAAATAGTACCCCAAAGGTGGTTAGTATTGAAACACTGGCAGCGGCAATAAGAAAAAATCTAATAATCTTTTCTTTGATTTCATTATGTCTTTTCTTTGATTCAAATGCTTTCAAGAAATACCCCATGAAAAATAAAAGTATCTATTATGATCAGAAAAAAGACAAGCCACTCTATTATAGGTGGCTTGTCTACATAGTAACCTAATAGTAAGATTTATTTTTTACTTAAATCATCTAATGTTAGTTTTTTGTACTTGGCAACATCTGTGCGAATGGCGGCTCTGCGCTTGTCTGGCAGTGCAATTAGACCTATCTCACTAAGAATGCCATCGCTACCGATCATATCTTCTTTCATAAATAATTCAACATACTTATCCATTGCGGGTACTTCTTTTCTATGTGAATTTTTAGTATAGAAAAATAATGAGCGTGAAATTGGGTACTTACCACTAGAAATCGTATCGGGTGTTGGGCGGATGCCATTCACTGTTGCCGCAGATATCTTATCATCGTTTTCAACTAGAAAACTATAACCAAAAATACCAATTGCAGCTGGATTTTTGCTCAGTTTTTGAACAATTAAATTGTCATTTTCACCAGAAGGAACATAGACACCATCTTGTCTGATTTTATGGTATTTTTTATAGCCTTTATTTTTTACTTTATCTTTTTTATACAAAGAAGTGTAAACATCCATTTTCTTTGTTTGGCCTTTCATAATCATGTCTTCAAAGGCATCACGAGTACCTGAACTGGTTGGGGGACCATAAATAATAATTTCTCTGACCGGTAAACTGGCATCAATGTCACTCCACTTTTTATATGGATTTTTGACTAGACTCTTACCATCTTTTGTTGGTACTTCTTCTGCAACGGCTAATAATAACTGTTTTTTAGTTAAAGAGAGAGGCTTGGTGTTTTTATTCTGAGCAATGGCGATGCCATCAAAACCGATAACTGCTTCGGTAATGTCAGTGACGCCATTTTTTGCACAAAGCTTGAATTCTTTTGTTTTCATGCGGCGTGATGCATTCGTAATATCAGGTGTGTTTAGGCCATTACCTTTGCAAAACAGCTTCATGCCACCACCAGAACCGGTAGATTCAACAACAGGGGTAGGGTAGTTGCTGGTTGCACCAAATTCTTCTGCTACAGAGCTGGAAAATGGATAAACAGTAGAAGAGCCAACAATACGAATTTGCTCTCTGGCCTGAGCCATATTAATAGAGCTGACAACAAGAGCACTGGTAGCTATTAATGACA
>Ga0256831_1001980_pt1 | contig 10788 bp, 9 predicted proteins | sample 132544metaG_FD_189087 | JGI IMG/M metagenome (GOLD analysis project Ga0256831, IMG submission 189087) | Hydrothermal vent microbial communities from Lau Basin, Pacific Ocean - 132-544 | ecosystem: Environmental > Aquatic > Marine > Hydrothermal vents | place: Pacific Ocean: Lau Basin | collected... | reverse complement strand
GAATATTAATTGCTAAAAAGAATATAGAGTTTGACAATTGTCAACTTTTTGTTTAAATTTTGTTAATAACTTTACTGTGGGGTTTTGGGGTGTTTGGAAAAACAGGGCTCGTTGGTGTCGATGTTGGGCACTATTATACGAAGGTTGTTGAGTTTGAGAGAAAAAAGGGCGTTATCTCACTTGTTAAGGTATTTAAGGAGAGGACGCCAGAAGGTGTTTTGAGCGCCGATGGTTGTGATGAGGTTGTGTTAAGTGAGTTTTTACGCTCCATATTTTCGGAACACAAAGTTAAAAACAGGAGTGTGGCTTTTGGCATAAACAGCTCTTTCGTTATAACAAAAACATTAAAAATGCCACTTGTAGTGGATGAGGAGATTGAGCAGGCTGTGATGTGGGAGGCTGAGCAGTATGCACCTGTGGGAATTGAAGAGGTAAATGTAAGCTACCAGGTTTTGGGTAAGGACGAGAATAAAAAGGAGATGGTTATACTAATTGCCATAACTAAAAGGGGCATAATAGAGTCTTACAAGGCGGCTTTTAAAAGGGCTAAACTAAGACTTGAAATTGTAGATGTTGATGTTTTTTCTGCTTCAAATGCCTTTCTCTTTTCCCAGCCAAAAGCTTTAGAGAAGCATAACCTCATAGTGGATCTTGGATATTTGTCTACCAAGTTAGTTTTTTTGAAAAAAGGTACACCTACTTTTACGAGGTACATGGATTTTAACTTCTCTCATATATTAAAAGAAGCTGAGGATGTTTTTAATATAAAGGAAGAAGAAATTGAACTGGTTTTGGGCAGAGAACAGAGCGAGAAAAAGGAGAGCTTGGTTAATTTCTTGAATGAAAAATTGTTTGTTTTATATACACAGATAAGAAACTCTATAACATTTTACAACACAAGTATCATGGATATAGAGGAGCCCATAGATAGTATTGTTTTTACTGGTGTTTTAGGCGTTCTTTATGAAAATTTAAACATTGAGAGGATTAGGGATATATTGAATAGTGAGATTACTTATTTCAGCCCCTTTGATTTTGCTACTAAGGATAATATTGAAAATATTGATGAGGTTTCTAAGGGGGTAAGCTCCCTCTACTGTGTGGCGAGTGGTCTATCGTTAAGAGGGGTTGGAAGTGATTGAGATAAACCTTTTGGAAGAGAAGGGCAAAGCAAAGCCTTCAAAGAAGAAAAGAAAAAGGATAAGCATAAATCTTCCAGGTAGTATTACAATCATCATCTTTCTTGTGGCTATTGAGGTTGTAGCTCTATTTTATGTTAGCTACTCAATGAACAGAACAATCCAGGATTTAAAGAGAAAAAGAGATAGGCTCAGTGCCATTGAGAGACAGGTTAACCGTATAAAGATAAAAATCAGGGAAGTAAGGAATATGGTTAATGCTGTAAAAAAGCTTGAGAAGGGTAGAGGTAGGGCTGCGAGAATTCTTGAAGAGGTGGCCGATGCTATCCCTAAAGGAACATCCCTATCAGGTGGCAACATTGTTACTGTTAGTGGCAGTTTATGGCTTACGCGTCTGACTAAAAAGGGTAATATTTTATATATAGAGGGCAAGAGCTTTTCTGCCGAAGCTGTGGCAGACTATATGATGAACCTTGAAGCCATAAAGGATGTAAGCAAGGTAAGATTCTCAAGTAGTGGTCTTAGAAAGATATCGTCTAAAGGTGGAATAGATGTGTATGCGTTTTCTATAACGGTAACGCTAAAGGGTTGAGGTATGTCTGAACTTGACAGCAAAAAAGCACTGTTGGTGGCACTGATTCTTTTGGTTTTGATTGCTTTTGCCTGGTATAACTTTTTCTATAAAGATAAATCTATAGAAATAAATAGGTTAAAGGAAAAAATTGCGGAGCTCTCTAAATACAAACGAGAACTTCCAGTTTTACTTGTTCAGTATAAAAAGGCTCAGAAGGAGTTTAAGGTATATTCTAAGAGATTGCCTTTGAAAGAGGAGATACCAAGTCTCCTTGTTAGGTTGAATAGCATAATAAAGAGACAGGGGGTAGATCTTCTATCTTTCAAGCCACGAAGGGCTTATCTTGCAAAAGATGGTTTGTATTATATAAAACCTATAAATATCTCGATTAGAGCCTCTTATGTTAAATGTGGCAGTGTGTTTGAGAGGGTAGCGAAGATGAAGAGACTCTTTAGAGTTATCGATTTTACACTGGATAATCCAAAAATTGTTGGTACCAATAGAGTGCTCATAAATGTGAACTTTTCTGCAGAAACCTACTATTTTAAAGGAAAGGTTAGATGAAACGGTTGTTATTGCTGGTGTTGGGAATAATCTTTGCTATGGAAAGTGTGGTTTTTGCGTTTCACATTAATCTTGGAAGGGATCCCTTTATGGACTTGTTGACTTTGCAGGAGTTGAAGAGGAAAGAGTTTAAAGAGGCCGTAAAAAAGAAGGTGAACAGGCTTCAAAAGGAGATAGAGGCTCTGCTTGCATCACTTAAAGTAACCATGGTTGTGTCAAGTAAAAATGAGCCTTCAATGAAAGCCGCCTTAATTGTTGGGCCTTCAGGTATTCCTATGGTTGTGGTTAAGGGTCAGAAACTTAAGCAGGGTGTTTATGTTAGTGATATTAAAAATGACGGCGTTGAGATAACAGTTGAGTCTGGTAAAATTGAGAAAAAGATTTTTCTAAAAATAGCTCAATAAAAGGGTGGTGAGAGAATGAGAAAAATAAATGTTCTTATCCTTTTAGTTTTGGGGTTTGCATTAACTGCCTGGGCTGGAACAATAAATAGTATAAGGATAGAGAAGGGTAAGTATCTTGTGAAATACAGTGGAAACTTGGTTTGTAAATCATTTAAACTGGATAATCCAGACAGATTTGTAGTTGATATTGTTGGTGTAGATAATTGTAGTATCTGTGATGGTAAAAGTTATGTCTCTGAGAGTGAAGGTGTCCAGATAAAACAGTGCTGGCACAAAAGGGGAAATGATGAGATTAGCAAACTTTACGATAACAACACCTTTAGAGTCTCTTTTGTTGGTATTGATTTCAAACATGTTAGCTGTAAAAACGATAAAGAACATTCATTGCTTATTGTGAGCTTTAAAAAACAGAATTCTCAAGTTTATACAAAGAAAAACAAACACAGTGATAATGAAAGTGCAAGCTTAAATGTTATTGAGAGGATATCTTTAAGGAAGTTTAAAAATTATGAGATGATAGTTGCTCTTCTTAAAAATAAACCCGAGTATAATGTTAGAGTGGCTGGTGAAAAGCTGTTCTTAACAATTAATAATTCAAGAGCTGTTGCTTCAGCCATGATAAAGCAGGATTTGAGCGGTGAGTCTCAAGCTGTTAATTCCATAGAGCCCGTAAAGGCAAGTTCTAACTCGGTGCGCTATGTGATAACCTTGAAAAAAGGTGTGAAGCTCAGCAGGTATTATGCAGACAATAGGCATGTGTATTTGATTTTCCCTGTAAAGAGTTCTTTTGTTGAGCATGTAAAAGAGAGTTCTGCCAAACCTAACGAGGAAAAAACGGCAAAAAATAGGAAGATATTAAATATAAACAAGCCCATATCCTTTGATGTTAGGGATGCTCAACTTAAAGATATATTTAGGGTTTTTGCTCAGATTAGCGGTTTGAACTTTATTGTGGGAAACGATGTCAAAGGAACGCTAACAATGAAGCTGAAGGATGTGCCACTGGATCAGGCACTGAATTTAATACTACAGCAGGAGGGTCTTGTAGCAGAAAGGCATGGAAATGTCGTTGTAATAATGACGGCTAAGAAGTATCAGATGGAGAAGAACCAGCAACTTAAAGCACTCGAGGAGAAAAAGAGGCTTGAGAGGCTTAAAAATTCAATAACAAAGGTCATAAACCTTAATTATGTGACACCTGATTATGCTGTTAGCATTATTAATAAGCTACTCTACAATTCGCAGAAGGGTGTTAGCGGTTTTGTTGTATCTGATGTTAAAAACAACGCTATTATTTGCCACGATACTCCCGAGAATATAAAGAAGATTGAGAGAATTGTTAGGTTGATAGATCACAAAAAGAAGGCTATAGAGATAGATGCAAGGATTGTTGAAATTAGTAAGACATTTGAGAGGCAGCTTGGTATCCAGTGGGGAGGAAGCTTTGAGAATTATTACAACGCCCCCGCAACTACAAAGACATTCATAGCCGCTGGCAACGGTGATAATCTGCCGAGCAATCCTTTTAATCCAGACCTTGCTAAACCAGGGGATGATTTTATAGTCAATTTGCCGACAACACTGAGCGATGCTCCTGTGGCTGCGAATCTTGGTCTTTTGATTGGAAAGGCGGATTACAATATTGACCTGAAATTGACTGCCGGGGAGATAGAGGGCTATACAAAGATAATCTCTTCTCCAAAGGTTATAACACTTGACAACCAGCCTGCTAAAATAGAGAGTGGACAGCAGATACCATACCAGGAGACTGCAGGAGCAAGTGGAGCCACGAGTGTTAGCTTTAAAGATGCAACACTTTCTCTGGAAGTTACACCGCACATTACAAACGATAATCAGATAATACTGAAAGTTAAAGTTAGTAAAAACTCTGCCGATTTCGCACATGCCGTCAACGGTGAACCTCCGATAAATACAAATACCGTTCAAACTACGGTGATCTTGTCCAACGGAGAGACGCTTGTTCTTGGTGGTTTGGTGCAAAAGACAAACTTAAAGACAACAAGCGGTGTTCCTGGTTTAATGAAAATTCCGCTTCTGGGATGGCTGTTTAAGACAAAGAGGTATTACAACCCAGAAAACGAGCTGTTTATATTCGTAACGCCTAAAATAATAAATAAGTAGGAGGAGCTATGAGTAGTATAAATAGGATTAAAACAGCATTTGTCGTGTTGGTATCTTTGCTTTTGCCACTGTTTCTCTACAGCTGTGGCGGAGCAGGCGGAGGAGGGAGCTTACTTGAAAATCCAGCGGACAATCCAACCTCTGTTCAGGTTAGGGTGCCTGATGCCCTTCAAACGGTTGAACCAGATGGGAAAACCGTTATTCCCATTGTGGTTTCGGTTTATAACAAAAACGGACACCTCCTGGGTGATGTTACTGCTGAGGTTTCCTTAGACCCGGATATAGGCACACTCGATGCGGCTTCAAAAGAGGTTAAAACTGGCACCGTTACATTTTATTACACCGTTCCAAATTACGATACTGTTGAGTCTGAAGATACAGATTATGTAACGATAAATGTTACAGCTACAAATTACGATACAGGCATTTCTGTTAGCACGAGCAGAAAGATATACTTTAAGGTTTATCCCTCAAAAATTGTTGCCCTAATTCCAGATAATTCTACCATTCTACCTGCAGATGGAAAAACTACCGTTCCTGTCACAGTCTATGCTTTTAGGGGAGATGGCAATCCTTTGACAGGTGCTGTCATTTATGCCTATGCTTCTCCAGATGCGGGTAGTTTTGATAGCGTTTCAAAGCAGACAGATGATACAAGCGGTGTTGTTACATTTAATTACACGATTCCTTCCAAGGAAGAGCTTTTGATGGCTCACAGCAATAGTGTTACTCTGACATTTAAAGATGAAACTGGCAAGGTGGCGGATTCGGTGGTTATACACTTTAGTAATGTCAGTGTGGGGAACGGTGTACCTGCGGCCATTATGCTTAAGAGTCAACCCTCTTCTATCTTTACTTCAAATGTTCCCACGGGACCAAAGACAAGCCAGATTATAGCAAATGTTGTTGATAGCTCTGGCAGTCCAGTGAGTGGATATAAGGTTAGATTCACATTGGAGAAAAATCCAAACGGTTCATATTTAACCACAAATGAAGCTGTTGTTAATAATGGTTATGCCATAACGGATTTCGTTTCAGGAGCTGAGAGTGGGACGGCTTTAATTAAAGCAGAGGTTGAGGGCGTTACGGGTGTATATAGTTATGTTCCAGTTAATATTGAGGGTGGGCAGGCAAGTTCCATTACGCTTCTGACAAGTGGAACGGTTCAAGCTAATGATGACAACGGAACGAGAAGTCTCGAAGTTTTTGCTTTTGTTAAAGATTCAAGTGGTAATCCTGTAGCTGATGGCACTGTAGTTAATTTCTCTATAGATGATAGCTGTGGAGGTATGATTACAGGTTCATCCACTACTAAGTCTGGTGTTGCTGAAGCCACTTTAACATACCCCGCAGTGTGTATATGGAAATCTTACAGAATTACTGCAAGCTCTCAAAGTGGCATTGTGGCAACGCTAAACGGGGGATATCCAGCAGTTGATCCTGTCAAGTTGACACTTGCAGGTCCTACTACGGTGGGAGCTAATGGCGGCGTTATAAATATTTCACTTGAGCTAAAAGATGAGAATGGCAATGGTCTGCCTATATATGGTGCTGGTGTTAAGATGTACTCATCGCTGGATAATGTGACATTTAATCCATCTATTGTAACCACTAATATTTATGGACAGGGGCAAACTACAGCCATAATACCGGCTAATAATGATAATAACTCTCAGCAAAGGACGTTCACCATAACGGGTCAGGTTGGTACGGCTATAGGAAGCATAACCATAACCCAGGCTGCTCCTTAAACACCACTAATGAGAGAAATAGTCAACAGAAAAGCCCGCCACGACTATGAGATTTTGGAGACATACGAGGCGGGCATTGCCCTCAAGGGTAGTGAGGTTAAAGCTATAAGGATGGGCTCTGCTAACCTAAAGGACAGTTATGCAGAGATTAAAAACGGCGAGGTATATCTGAACAATTTTCACATAAGCCCCTATAAGTTTGCCTCCAAACACACAAACCACGACCCGTACAGGAAAAAGAAGCTCCTGCTCCATAAGTACCAGATTAGAAAGTTAATAGGAAAGGTTAAGGAAAAGGGGCTCACCCTTGTTCCCTTGAGGGTGTATTCAAAAAATGGGAAGATTAAGGTTGAACTGGCTCTGGCAAGGGGTAAAAAGCTATACGACAAGAGGAAGGACATAAAAGAGAGAGACCTGGCAAGAGAGGCAGAGAGGGAACTCGCACGCTTTAGATAATCTTTGAAATATAAATAGAAATGTATAAAATGTTCCGATATTAGCGTGGATTAAGGGGTGTGTTTTATGCCAAAACGGGAAGACCTTAAGAAAATAATGATTATAGGTTCGGGTCCCATTGTTATAGGTCAGGCGTGTGAGTTCGATTACTCTGGAACACAGGCATGTAAGGCTTTAAAAGGTGAAGGGTACGAAATTGTACTTGTAAACTCGAACCCTGCTACGATTATGACAGACCCGATGCTTGCGGATAGGACTTATATAGAGCCGATTACTGTAGATTTTCTTGAAAAAATAATAGACAAAGAAAGACCTGATGCCATATTGCCAACACTTGGAGGACAGACAGCTTTGAACGCTGCTATGGACCTGTATAACCACGGAATTCTGGAAAAATATGGAGTGGAGTTAATTGGGGCTAATGCTCAGGTTATAAAGAGGGCTGAGGACAGGGAAGAGTTTAAGAGGGCGATGGAGGAGATTGGCTTGAAGGTTCCTGCATCTGGTGTTGCCCACTCGGTACAGGAGGCTATAGAGGTTGTTAACAGAATCAACTTCCCCGTTATCATAAGACCATCTTTCACACTTGGTGGTACGGGAGCGGGAGTTGCCTACAACAGAGAGGAGTTTGAAGAGGTTGTTAAGTGGGGTTTGGAGCAGAGCCCCGTGAATGAGGTGTTAATTGAGCAGTCTGTTCTGGGCTGGAAGGAGTATGAGCTTGAGGTAATGCGTGATAAGAAGGATAATGTGTTTATTATCTGCTCCATTGAAAATTTTGATCCTATGGGTATCCATACGGGTGATTCCATAACGGTTGCCCCTGCCCAGACCCTCACAGATAAGGAGTATCAGATTTTGAGGGATGCAGCTATAGATATAATCAGGAAGGTGGGGGTGGAAACCGGTGGTTCGAATATTCAGTTTGCCGTGAATCCTGACAATGGTGAGTTTGTTGTTATAGAGATGAATCCGAGGGTTTCGAGGTCTTCTGCTCTGGCGAGCAAGGCTACAGGCTTCCCAATAGCCAAATTTGCAGCCCTTTTGAGTGTTGGATATACGCTGGATGAGATTCCCAATGATATAACCAAGAAGACTCCAGCGAGTTTTGAACCTGTACTCGACTATGTTGTGGTTAAAATCCCCCGTTTTACATTTGAAAAGTTTAATACCCCAGACCTCCTTGGAACGCAGATGAAAAGTGTTGGTGAGGTAATGGCTATAGGAAGGACATTTAAGGAATCTCTACAAAAAGCACTGAGGTCTCTTGAGTATGACTGGGATGGTTTTTTGAATATTGACTGTTCCGATGATGAACTGAAGAGCAAGCTTATAAACCCTAATTCCAGGAGGCTTTTGTATATAGGAGAGGCTTTTAGACGGGGATACAGTGTGGATTATGTTTACGATTTAACATATATCGATAGATGGTTTTTGTTTAATGTTAAACAGATTATTGACAAGGAAGAGGAGATAAAGAGAAACCCTGAGCTTCTGGACAGAGAGATGAAACAGCTCAAGCAGTATGGGTTTTCAGACAGAAGGCTTGCTTTTCTTTCTGGGAGAGGTGAGAAGGAAATCAGGGAGAAAAGGAAGAGCCTGGGTGTTTCCAGTGTTTATAAGATGGTTGACACATGTGCTGGCGAGTTTGAGGCATTTACGCCATACTTTTACTCGACCTATGAGGATGAGAATGAGTCAATCCCTTCAGAGAATAAGAAGGTTGTTATCTTAGGAAGTGGTCCAAACAGAATAGGGCAGGGTATTGAGTTTGATTATACATGCGTTCATGGTGCTTTGGAGTTAAAAAGCGAGGGGTATGAGGCTATAATGGTGAACTGTAATCCAGAGACTGTGTCAACCGATTATGACATCTCCAGCAGGCTTTACTTTGAGCCACTTGTTTTTGAGGATGTGATGAACATTATTGAAAACGAGAAGCCTTACGGCGTTATCGTTCAGTTTGGCGGACAGACGCCTTTGAAACTTTCCCTGCCTTTGAAGAACGCTGGTGTTAAGGTGCTTGGCACAGACCCTGAAAGTATTGATATAGCCGAGGATAGGGAGCTCTTCAGGGATTTGATAAACAGGTTGAGGCTTGTTCAACCAGAAAGTGGAATTGCCCACTCCAAAGAGGAAGCGATTAGCGTTGCAAGGATGATAGGTTATCCTGTTCTTGTGCGCCCTTCTTATGTATTGGGCGGGCGCGCCATGATGACAATATTCAATGAAGAGCAGCTCAAAGAGTATGTTGATGAGGCTGTCGAGGTGAGCGGTGAACACCCCTTGCTTGTGGATAAGTTTTTAGAGGATGCGATAGAGGTTGATGTGGATGCTGTTAGTGATGGTGAGGATTGTGTTGTTGCTGCTGTTATGGAGCATATAGAGGCTGCTGGTGTCCACTCGGGCGATTCTGCATGCTCCATACCGCCAAGAACATTGAAAAAAGAGATTGTTGAGGAGATAACAAGGGAGACGAGACTTCTTGCAAAGGAGCTAAAGGTTATCGGTTTAATTAATATACAGTTTGCAGTAAAGAACGATACCGTTTACATATTAGAGGTTAACCCACGCGCTTCAAGAACCGTTCCTTTTGTTAGTAAGGCAACGGGGGTACACTGGGCTAAGGTTGCAACGCAACTTATAATGGGGAAGAAGATAAGAGAATTAGGTATTAAGGAGGTTGAGCCCGATTACTATGCGGTTAAAGAGTCGGTCTTTCCATTTGTTAAGTTCCCCGATGTAGATGTTACGCTTGGTCCCGAGATGCGTTCTACTGGTGAGGTTATGGGTATTGCAAGGGAGTTCCCGATTGCATACTACAAAGCACTACTTGCAAGCGGCATGAGATTGCCCACGCAGGGAAATGTCTTTTTGTCTCTTTCGGATAGGGATAAACCCCAAGGGATTTCTCTGGCTTCAAAGCTCCTTGAGCTTGGCTTTGATGTTTTTTGCACGAAGGGAACCTATGAATATTTAAAAAGAGAGGGTGTCGGGGTTCAGCTGGTGAAAAAGGTTAGTGAAGGAAGGCCGAATATACTTGATAAAATGAAGAATAATAATATAAACTTTGTTATAAATACGCCTTCTGGCAGGCGTTCGAGAACAGACTCTTTTTATATCAGGAGAACCGCTCTTATGATGAATATACCGTATTGCACTACTATTTCTGGTGCCTATGCGGCTGTTCGGGCGATAGAGGCCATCATTAAGGGTAAGGAGCTGGATGTTGCCCCCATACAGGACTACTACAAAAAAGAGGTGAATTAAATGGGTGAGAAGATATTGATTACCCCTCAAGGGTATAAAAAATTGCTTGAGGAGATGGAAGACCTACAAAAACGGCAGAGACCTGCCATAATCAAGGAGATTGAGGAAGCAAGGGCAAAGGGCGATTTGAGTGAGAATGCTGAGTATCATGCAGCCAAGGAGAAACACGCTTTGATTGAAAATAGGATTTCTGAGCTCTCTGAAAAGATTAACAATGCCCAGATAGTTGATCCATCTACTGTGCCGAAGGACAGGGTAAATTTTGGCTGCACCGTCGTTCTCTACGACATAGATAACGATGAGGAGATTGAGTACACCATTGTGGGTGAGGATGAATCTGACCCAAAGGGTGGCAAAATCTCTGTTAACAGCCCCATAGCACGAGCCCTACTTGGTAAAGAGGAGGGAGATGAGGTTGAGGTTCAGGTGCCTGCCGGGACAAGAAGGTTTGAGATTGTGGAGATAAAGTGAGATTAAGAATTGTTGAAAAT
>Ga0256831_1001979_pt1 | contig 10794 bp, 6 predicted proteins | sample 132544metaG_FD_189087 | JGI IMG/M metagenome (GOLD analysis project Ga0256831, IMG submission 189087) | Hydrothermal vent microbial communities from Lau Basin, Pacific Ocean - 132-544 | ecosystem: Environmental > Aquatic > Marine > Hydrothermal vents | place: Pacific Ocean: Lau Basin | collected... | reverse complement strand
GCTTTGCTCGGCGTATTGATGTTGTATTGCATAAAGACGGTTCCTTATCGGTTAAGGATGACGGTCGTGGTATGCCAGTTGATATTCACCCAGAAGAAAAAATACCCGGTATTGAACTGATTTTAACTCGCTTACATGCTGGGGGAAAATTTTCTAATGACAACTATCAGTTTTCCGGTGGCCTGCATGGTGTGGGTGTGTCTGTTGTTAATGCCTTATCCAAAAAATTGGATATTTGGGTCAGAAGGCAAGGGCAAGAATTTCACATGGCCTTTGCTGGTGGTGATAAAACACAAGATTTACATATTATTGGCGAAGTAGGTAAGCGTAATACCGGTACCAAGGTGCAATTTTGGCCGGATAAACAGTATTTTGATACCACTAAATTTTCAGTACGTCGTTTAAAACATGGTTTAAAGGCCAAGGCTGTATTATGCCCCAGTTTGGAAATTAATTTTAAAGATGAAAATACAGGAGAGAGTGAACGCTGGTTTTATGAAAATGGCCTAGCAGACTATTTAGTCGATGAAGTCGATGGCCGACAAAGTATTCCTCAAGCTCCTTTTACTGGCCATTTAACAGGTAATAATGAACAGGCTGAATGGGCGGTTTTATGGCTGGATAAAGAAGATGAAAACTATGATGGTACGCCCATTATGGAAAGCTATGCTAATTTGATCCCCACACCTCAGGGCGGCACTCATGTCAATGGCTTTCGCACAGGGCTAACAGAGGCTATTCGAGAATTTTGTGAATTTCGTAATCTGCTACCTCGTGGAGTAAAATTAACACCGGATGATATCTGGGATGGTTGTTGCTATATCTTATCAGTAAAATTACAGGATCCTTTGTTTTCGGGTCAAACAAAAGAACGCTTATCCTCTCGTGAATGTGCTTCTTTTGTTTCTGGTGTGGTGAAAGATGCTTTTAGTCTCTGGCTAAATGAACACACAGACGACGGTGAGCGTCTTGCTGAGCAAGTGATCAGTCGAGCCAACCAACGCATTCGAGCTAGTAAAAAAGTGGTTCGCAAAAAAGTGACTCAGGGCCCTGCACTACCTGGAAAACTGGCTGATTGCACCTCATCTGATTTTAATGAAACAGAACTTTTTTTAGTAGAAGGAGACTCTGCTGGTGGCTCAGCCAAGCAAGCACGAGATCGCTATTTTCAGGCCATCATGCCCTTACGAGGTAAAATATTAAACACTTGGGAAGTGGATTCGACTCAAGTGCTGGCTTCTAATGAAGTGCATGATATTGCCGTAGCTGTGGGTGTTGAGCCGGGTTGTGATGATATCAAAGGGCTTCGTTATGGCAAAATATGCATTCTTGCCGATGCAGATTCAGATGGTTTGCACATTGCGACCCTACTATGTGCCTTATTTATCCGTCATTTCAAACCATTAGTCGATGCTGGACATATTTATGTCGCAATGCCGCCGTTATTTCGTATTGATGTGGGCAAGCAGGTTTCTTATGCTTTGGATGAAGCTGAAAAAAAAGGCATTCTAGATAAAATTGAGGCTGAAAAAATTCGTGGTAAGGTCAGTGTGCAACGCTTCAAAGGACTGGGCGAGATGAACCCATTGCAATTACGAGAGACGACTATTGCCCCTGATACCCGACGTTTAGTACGTCTAACGGTTCAGGAAAATGATGAAACCTATCAGATAATGGATATGCTCTTAGGGAAAAAACGGGCTGCTGATCGTCGAGCATGGTTAGAAACAAAAGGGAACCTAGCAACAGTATAAGTACTGTGTCGCTATGTCGTGCTGGTTGCCTTTGTCGCATCACAATTTGTTGCATAACAATAGCCGTATAACTCGCGACAGTTGTTATTTGTTCTATTTAATGTACCAGCGTTTCATTTGTTCTTCAAAGGCTTTTTGATCGGCCTCGATTTGTGCCTGAAAATGTTCTCTAATTCGTGCTATTTCTTGTAAATACTCTTTGTGTGCCTGATATTGTTCTTGAGTCATATGTTGAGGCGCGGATGGATCAGTGGCCATAGCTGGGCCACTATTTTTTTGTGGCCACGGCTCTTGGCTTCTTTCATCTTCCCAAGTACCTGCCCACCATGCATGAGTATTAGATGCAAATATGGCAATCATTATTGTCATGGGTATGAGTAATCGCATTTTTTTCATAATATTGCTCCCGTCTTGATGGTAATGGATTTACATATCATGTATTGGCATTATAACGTAAATAGAAATCAAATTATATTTGTGATATTAATAAATTTTACACCTGCTTAGTAAACTCAATATAGCTTCTAATAACTTGTACTACTTAACTTTATTGATTAATATGCGAGTCTTATCTTAAATAAATTACGCAAGCCTATTTATATTATATAAGTAATTAATAGGCTAGATTTAACTAATTTTTTTGCTTTAATGACTAACATTCTAACTAAAGAGCCTTATAGCTTATGTCCGAAACCTTTTTTCTTGATGATGGTGTTGAGTCTCAGCCTATCAAAAATTTCACTGAGCAAGCGTATTTAGATTACTCTATGTATGTGATCCTTGATCGGGCATTGCCTCATATTGCCGATGGTTTAAAACCTGTGCAACGGCGGATCATCTATGCCATGTCTGAACTGGGCTTAAAGGCAACGGCCAAACATAAAAAATCAGCCAGAACCGTGGGTGATGTCTTGGGTAAGTATCATCCTCATGGTGATACCGCCTGTTATGAAGCGATGGTGTTAATGGCACAGCCTTTTACCTATCGTTATCCATTAGTCGATGGTCAGGGTAATTGGGGGTCGATGGATGATCCCAAATCTTTTGCTGCCATGCGCTATACCGAATCAAAGTTATCGGTGTTTTCTGAAGTGCTACTTGAAGAACTAGGGCAGGGAACGGTAGACTGGGAACCCAATTTTGATGCCTCTCTTGATGAGCCGCGATTATTACCTGCGCAAGTGCCCCATATTTTATTAAATGGTACAACAGGTATTGCTGTGGGCATGGCAACCGACATACCTGCACATAATCTTAATGAAGTGGTGGAGGCCTGTATTTTATTGCTGGATACGCCCAGTGCTACGATTGAACAGCTTTGTGAACACATTAAAGGGCCTGACTATCCAACCAATGCAGAAATTATTACACCTAAAGACGATCTTTTAAAAATGTACCAAACAGGGCATGGCTCGATTCGTATGCGTGCCTGTTATGAAAAAGAGGGCAGTGATATTGTGATCACAGCCCTACCTCATCAAACCTCAGGCTCTAAAATATTAGAACAAATTGCCACTCAAATGCAGGCAAAAAAATTGCCTATGGTATCTGACCTAAGAGATGAATCCGATCATGAAAACCCAATTCGGCTGATTATTAGCCCACGTTCTAATCGCATTGATAGTGAGCAACTATTACAGCATTTATTTGCCACAACCGATTTGGAGCGAACCTATCGGGTGAATATGAATATGATTGGTTTGGATCAACGCCCTAGAGTTAATGATCTTAAAACCATTTTAGAACAATGGTTAGTGTATCGTTTTGAAACAGTCCGTCGGCGCTTGCAATATCGTTTAGACAAAGTGAATGAACGGCTGCACTTATTAGATGGTTTTTTAATTGCTTTTTTAAATATTGATGAAGTTATTCATATCATCCGTACAGAAGATAAACCAAAGCCTGTGCTAATGGCACATTTTGGCCTGAGTGATATTCAAGCAGAAGCAGTACTGAACTTAAAGCTACGCAATTTAGCCAAACTTGAAGAAATGCGCATCCGTGCAGAGCAGGATGAGTTACAGGCAGAAAAAGATCGCTTAACAAAACTGCTAGGCTCTCGCCAGCGAATGAAAACCTTAATTAAAAAAGAGTTACGAGCAGCGGTTAAAAAGCATGGTGATGCGCGTCGTTCTCCTTTGGTTTCTCGTCGTGTCGCCAAAGCCATGCAGGAAACAGACTTAGTTGGGGCTGATCCCATAACCGTTGTCTTATCAGAAAAAGGTTGGATCAGAGCGGCTAAGGGGCATGATGTTGATGTGACTGCATTAAACTATAAAGCTGGAGATGCCTTTAAAATAAGCGCTCAGGGGAAAACCAATCAACAATTAGCAATTCTAGATTCCAGTGGTCGGAGTTACTCTCTTGCAGGGCACTCCCTGCCTTCCGCTAGGGGGCAAGGAGAGCCATTAACAGGTCGGATCTCTCCTTCGGGTAATGTGTCTTTTATTAGTGTTCTAATGGCGAGTAATGATGAACAACTTTATCTGTTTTCAAGTGATGCAGGCTATGGTTTTGTAGCTAAAATTAGTGATATGTTTAGTAAAAATAAAAAAGGCAAGCCCATGGTAAAGCTGCCTGTAGGTGCCCAAATTTTACCCCCCCTTGAGATTACAGATTTAGCAACGGATAAAGTGGTTGCTGTGAGTAATGAAGGGCGCTTATTAATCCATTCTCTAGCCGAGCTTCCTATTTTAGCCAAAGGCAAGGGAGTGAAAATTATATCGATACCAGCCTCACGAGTGGCTGATCGAGAAGAATTTGTACGCCATGTTCGTCTTCTGCCAGAAGGAGAGAAACTGACGATTGTTTCAGGAAAACGTCATTTAACACTCAAAGCATCTGATTTGGAAAATTATATACACAAGCGGGGACGACGTGGTAATAAACTCCCAAGAGGTTTACAGAAAGTCGATGATATTATTATAGGATAATGCAGAAGAGGAGGGGGGAAGCTAATGAAAGCAGCCCCCCTATTTTGCGCTTAAGAAAAACTAGAAAAATCAAAGTCTAAAGAAGTGCTTGGCTCTTGCAAAAAGGTACCCTGAATGTAGTGGGCACCGGATTGCCAAATAACTGATAATGCTCCAGGCTCTTCAATAAAGGGTGCTATGGTTTTCACATTGGCTTCATTGGCTTGAGTACATACTTCGGTTAACTTTTCTAGATTTTCTGTATTAGTGGCAATATTTTGCACTAACTCACTGTCAAGCTTAAGGAAATCTGTATTAATATGTTTTAATAAAGCAAAGGCATTGGCTTCTTTGCCAAAGTGCTCAAGAGAAAATTGACAGCCTAGTTGATGTAGTTGCTTGGATAAATGCTGTGTATGTCGTAAATGTTCAGCAGCCAGTTGTACTTTTGTTTGAAAAATAACATGTTCAGGTTTTAGTTTATAGCGTTCTAAATTATGTTTGATCCAAGGGAATAGCTTAGCGTCAGACAAAGACACGCCTGTGAGTTTAATAATAAAACGATTATAATGCCCAGCTGCAATTCTCTCAGATAATATTTTCATGGCTTCAGTAATAATCCAGCGATCAATATGTAAGGAAAAGCCAGATGCTTCGGTTAGCGGTAAAAACTCTCTTGGGAAAATCGTATCACCCTGTTCATCGCGCAAGCGAATAAAAATTTCAAAATCTTCACTACCTTCACCAAATAAATTAACCACCGGCTGAAAAACTAGAAACATGCGTTTTTGCTTAATGGCATTACTGACTTCGTTATTCCAGTAACGGGTGAGTTGTTTATCATCCATTTCCTTAGCATCAGGAACATGCAGTTGGATTTTGTTACCACCTTCTTGCATGGCGATATTACAGGCTTTTTGCACATGTGTTAAACAGCTTTGAGTACCGCTATTGGAGGTATCAATTCGCATTACGCCAATACTACAAGTAATGGCAATGCTTTTCTGACTGGCGCTGGCAATATGTGCTTCGACAGTTTTGCGTATCACTTCTGCCATTTGCATAGCATGTTGTTCATCATCTGTTTTAACAATGGCACTAAACTTATAAGACTCAAAACGAGCCAAAGAAATGTCTTCTTTGATGGTATTTTTAATTAAGTCAGCAATATCAACGATGATTTGATCACTTTCAATATCCCCCAATGTTTTCTTAATTTCAATAAACTTATCGATAGAGATAAAAAATAGATAGGCATTATTGTCATGATCGATGGCATTATCGACCGCTTTTTTAAGCTGTTCAATGAAGTAACGGCGGTTATAAAGCCCAGTTTCCTGACATTGAGCATTGAGAGAAGCGAGTTTTGCCTGAAGTTTTTGCTGTGCTTTTTGGCTTAGACCATCATTGCGGATAATGATTTGAATACAATTTTCACCTTCCATTGTGGCTGGTTGAAATTCCATTTTCATTTGAAATTCAGAGCCATTTTCTTTTAAACCAGTGACTTTGAGAGTATTTTCATTTTGCACACTTTCCTGAGGATCATGATCTTTTGACTCCAGCTCCGCATAGTAACGTAGTGTTTCTTTTAGTTTCGCACTATCTTCGGGTGCAACGAGATCCATAATAGGCATGACTTCGATGTCATCACGGCTTTCGTAACCGAACATTTTGTAATAGGGGTCATTGGATAAAATATGCATACCTTCATGGAGGTAGGCAATGGCATCACGGGAATTATCAATAAGTTGTAAGCAGCGGTTTTCAGAATCAGAAATCTTTTTATTTAGTTGTTTTTCATTGCGCAGTGCTCTTAATGCGGCCACTTCTTTTTTTACTACTAATTCAATCAGTTCTTCTGGCTCTTCACTAACAACAGCACTTACGCCTGCTTTCATTAATTGAAGTACTTCATCATTCGTTTTGTCACCAATATAAATCAGTGCGGCATCACTTTTTATAGTGGCCAATTTTTTTATAACAATGGGTAAGCTGAGATCGCTAATATTATCAGTAAATAAAATAATATCGTAAATACCATTGTGAATTTCTGTTTCAAATGCATTGCTATTAGAGATGATCTTAGGACGTAAGATCAAACCACTATTGCGTAACAAATTGTTAGTTTCTACGGCATCATTTTCAGATTGGTTAATGAATAAAAGTCGAATAGTATTGTTTTGTTTCACTTTTTAGCCTATAAAATCCATATTATAAATAGAGTCTTAATTAAGTTAGAGTCATATCTAACAGGGTATATTATATCTTTTAGTTTAATTTACAAGTCATCCCAAATAGAGTCAAATTCTGTATCTTCATCAAGAGCAAGTGTGTCTTTATTTTTGCTTTTTGAAGAAGATTTATTATCCGTATTATAAAAATCTTTAGCCAGTGCATACTTAAACCTTGTAAAGTGAGAGCTTTTTTCAACGATTTCTAATAAGACAATTTTTGTTTTAACACTGGTAATATTAGAATTAATTAAACGGTACTCATCTAAGATAACCTGATCTCGTGTATCATAGCCCAAAGCCGTTGTTATCAATGTCTTAGGCTGTTTTAATAAGGGAATAGCAGGTAATAAAATCGCTCGTGAACGAAGGCCTTCTTGCATGCTGATAAACTTTGCTGTACTAACAGCTAGGGCATCTGGAGCAATAATATGTACCCCGACTTGGACTTTGCCGGTATCAACACACTTTAGCCAGCGAACGGTACCGACAAACCACTCGCCTTCTTTGTTGTTTGGGTTTTGGCAGACGGCAATAAGCTCACCTACTTTAGCATTCACTGATTCAGAGCTATCCCATAATAAACAATAGCCACTAGTGCTTTCATTAACCATTTTCCATTCTAGAAGCTGTTTTTCTTCAGCTGCGATAGGGGTTGATGAATGGTCAACAGTATTCTTCGTTGGGAAGTCTTTTTGGAAGATATTTCCCCAAATATCATTGACCTTTACAGAAGAATTAACATTTCTTGAACTAAAACTGCTATTAGAATAATTGTCCTTCAGCTCAAGTGTATTATTAGACTCTTTGATTTCATTTTCTTGTAACCACTCAGGTTCAGAATAATTATTTAAGACATAGTGAACGTTATTTAAGCCAATGGCAATTTTTAAATTGGCTTGAGAGGAACGCCTACTATGGTTTCTATTAGGAGCAACACCCCATGATACGGATAATTGTTTTAGGAGCTCAACATTGATTTCTGTGGTTTGTACTTCTGGGTTATCGTAATACTCCATGAGATTTTCATAATCTAATTTTGAAGTGTCCAGTTCCCAAAGATTATCAAACTCTTCACTATTATCAAGTGTTGAAAAAGTAGGCTGACTGTCACTGGATAAATTAATGGCAAGTGCGTTTTTATTATTTTTATCTTGTAATGGTTGTATCGCTACTAGGCTAGCCCATTCCTCTAAATGTTTAAAAATGGATGAAATATGGTGCTGTGCCATGTGATAAGGATCAGCAATAGCAGTAAGTAGTATTTGTAAATAGAGTGCTTGGATTGTGGTTTCTTCGACCAGTGAAAAAGAAGGATCGACCAGTTTTTTATTCAGTAGCTTTTTTTGGTGTGCTAATAAAAATAGCTGGTGAAGTTCGTTCCATTGACCATTTCTTGGGGCATTATAAAACTGATAACTCGCAATAAGACACAGGCTGTGATGGCGAATAATTCGAGCAATTGTGAGTGTTATTATTTTTTGTTTATTGGGACACAAAAAAAAGAGCTTACAAGCTAAGATATCACGCAGCACAGACTTATAACCAATGGTTGTTTGCTTGTGTAATTTTTTTAATAAAATAGCAATGCGCTGATGCTTCTCATCTAAGGGTAGCTTGCGATTGAGGTTCATTTTTTTTAAATTTGAGGCCAGCTCAACTATGGTATTATGAACTTTTTCTAAGAAATATAGGCGCTGTTTATAAGGTATAATTTGTGTATTTGTTAACTTTAATGTTTGATAAATGGCCTTGGTGGAAATCCGGATATTGGCTAAGGGAAGCTCATCAAACCATTCATCAATCGCATTTGGCTGAAGAATAAATTTAGATTTTTTAGGCTTTTTTTGCTTGGGTATGTTTCTAAATAAAGCCTGTTCAATTGCTTGCAAGAGGGTTCTCCAGAATAACCTGTTAATTAGTAAGTAATAGGGGTTTATAAGTAATCTTTTGTGCAACGAATTATAGCAGATATATGCTACTTGATTTTAGAACCTGAGTGTTTTAATTGGATAAAATAATAAAAACTTTCACAAGTCACCTTAATATGTCGCTGTAAGCGCCTAGAAAATAAACAATTTCTACGTAATTATAGCACTTTTATTTGTGATTGATAGTGAGCAGTAGATAATCGATGAATTAAATGTTAAAAATAAAGAAAAAGAATCGTTTATTTTCTAGAGCCTAAGTTTGTTAATAGTATAGTCAGAACATATTTAGAGCAGATAAAAGATGTATTTTTACACATACAGGCCATTAATATGAGTGATGTATTTTTTACAATTTGGGTTAAAAAATAATGATGAAAAAAATTATTATTTTACTCTTAATCAGTGTCTTAACTATCTGGATGTTTATTAGAGAGAATTCCATTGGAGAGTTAAATCCGCAAGTTGGTAAAAATATTATTGACGTGCATGTTCATGTTGCTGGCTTAGGTTATGGTGATAGTGGTTGTTTTGTCAGTGATGCTATGCGTAATAATATTCGTTTTCCTTTTTACTTATGGGCAATGGGGGTCTCAGAAGATGAGCTGATTAGTGAGGGAGATCAACTATTATTTAAAAAACTCAGCAAACGCATTGCTCAATCTGAGGTGGTGAAACAGTCGGTTATTTTAGCTTTGGATGGATTTGTGGGCGTGGATGGGCAACTTGATCGGCAGCAAACACAATTGTATGTCCCTAATGAGTATGTTGCCCAACAAACCGCTTTGTATGATAATTTACTCTTTGGTGCCAGTATTAATCCCAACCGAAAAGATGCATTGGAGCGTTTGCAAGTGGTAAAAGGGCAGGGTGCATTACTGATTAAATGGATCCCTTCTATTATGAATATAGACCCTGCTAACCCAGCGTATATTCCTTTTTATAAGCGGATGGCCAAGCTCAATATACCCTTGTTAACCCATACGGGAATGGAAAAATCCTTTGCTAATGCAGACGATGAGCTGGCCGATCCGGTACGTCTGAAACTACCTTTAGAATTAGGCGTGACGGTGATTGCTGCTCATATTGCTACCACGGGGAAAAATCAGGGGGAAAATAACTTTGAGCGAATTTTACCCATGATTAAGCAGTATAAAAATTTATATGTGGATATTTCCAGTCTCACTCAGATTAATAAACTTAATTATCTATCCAGAGCCTTAAAGGATAAAGCCATCAGAGAAAAAATGATTTATGGTACGGACTGGCCCTTACAATTTTTCCCTATTATTTCTCCTTGGTATCATATTAATCACATCAGTCTTAATGATGCTTATACTGTGGGGGGAATACCGAATCAATGGGACAGAGATGTGGCGTTAAAAATGGCTTTCCAAGTACCTAAAGAGGTGTTTTTACGCACAGAAATATTACTTAAACAATAAGGTATTATCGCTATGAATTTTTATAAAACAGTTATGTTTTTGCTATTTTTTTCTATTTTCTCAGAGGTAATGGCTGCTGAGCTTGTTATGGATGATGCCATTTATAAAGACTCTTTAAGTCACTATCAACCACAACTCAGTGACTCTTTTAAGCAAGCCTTAAAAACAGCGGATGTGGCAGAAGGAAAAGAATTTTTTATGCGTAAATGTTCTTCTTGTCATGATGAATACCAAAGTGATACTCATGGTAAAGGGCCTAATTTATGGAATGTATTTGGTCGTAAGGCAGGCACTGCAAAAGGTTTTGATTACTCTGAGGCCATGCGTAACTCAGGACATGTCTGGACATATGCTACTCTTAATTATTATCTGACCAAAACAGAGCGTGCCGTACCGGGTCGGGCAATGAATTTTCGAGGCATACGTAAAGACGCTTATCGGGCTAAATTACTCATGTTTTTAAGAACCATGAATGATCAGCCTCCGGCCTTACCAGAGTAAACTTACCAACCTCCGCCGCC
>Ga0256831_1001978_pt1 | contig 10796 bp, 11 predicted proteins | sample 132544metaG_FD_189087 | JGI IMG/M metagenome (GOLD analysis project Ga0256831, IMG submission 189087) | Hydrothermal vent microbial communities from Lau Basin, Pacific Ocean - 132-544 | ecosystem: Environmental > Aquatic > Marine > Hydrothermal vents | place: Pacific Ocean: Lau Basin | collected... | reverse complement strand
GTCGGCTTGTAACTCTCGAGCTCTTTCTCATGGTAACTTGCATAAGCGACTATGATAATCTTGTCGCCTTTGTGTACCTTTCTCGCTGCGGCACCATTGAGACAGATATCCCGCTTGCCGCGTTCACCGAGAATGATATAGGTGGAAAATCGCTCTCCGTTGTTGATGTTGAGGATCTCCACCTTTTGACCCACACGCATCTTCGAAGCTTCCAAAAGCTCCTCATCTATCGTGATACTTCCAACATAGTTGAGATTGGCATCGGTCACGGTAGCGCGGTGAATCTTGCTGTAAAGCATTTCGATCTGCATTTGCTTTTTTCCTACATTCCCATCTGTTTTTTCATTTCCGCCGGGCTGATAGGCTCATCCCAGAACTCAGGGTCGATGACATACTCCTCGACAACGTTGCCGCCGATGATATGCTCTTCTACAATTCTATCGATTTTTTCTTTAGTCAAACCTGTATACATGACATGTCCAGGCTCTACGAGCATTACCGGACCCATCTGACAACGGTTCAAACAAGAAGTACGAATAGGCTGAACCGTCCCCATAACACCCTCTTGCATCAATTTTTGTGCAAGATACTGGAAGAGCTGCTGGCTCTCCGGATTGTTCTGCGAAACACATGACGGTTTTGGCATCCCCGGAGGAGCACTCTGCTCACACTTGAAGATATAAAACGCTGGCTGAGGAATTCCCATGAAGTCCATCCTTATTAATTTTTTCGCAATTATACCAAATAAATAAAGCGGAGTTTCTTTAGCCTCTTCGTTCACTTAGAAAGTTTAAGCTTTTTGGTTATACTTCCAAGCACTTAACATCAAGGAACTCGCTTGAAAAAAATAATATTTTCACTTCTTTTGCTTGGCGGCACGCTTTATGCCTTTTCCTATAACACGAAGTTCTATATGGGGCTTGGAGGCGGTATTCAGTATGAAAGCTTTACCGATGATACGATAAAAGAGAAAAACACACCTGCGTTTGCCTCTTTGAAATTCGGCTACGGTGACAGACGCGCCTATGCGATCGAGTTTGTACTTAATGCAGTCAACAACAAATCAAGCATTTTCTCACCCGATGACAATCGGCGCTATGGAATGGATGTGATGTTCGTCAAAGCTTACAATCTCAACCAATACTTCTACCCTCTCGTTCGAGCGGGATTCGGCGCGGGAGAAATGCGGGTCGAAAATGTCGGCATCGACAACAAGAACAAACTTGCCTACAGCTCTTTTAACATAGGTGCAGGCGCTTTCTTTCCACTTGATCAGCACTTTGACATCGAAGCTACCTATGAATACCGATTTACCTCGTACCAAAGTTTTATCGACGAGAACGAGCATGAACGAAAAGTCCACTCACACATAAGTCAAGTCTACCTGGGCGTCAACTATCGGTTTTAAAAATTTCTGCTCTGCTTAGAAAGAGAGTGCGGCGTCACTCTCTCTATTGTAAATGCATCTGCTTCCAGATATCGAGTGCGAGTGTTTGCGGTAGTTCCACATCGTCAAATGTAACGATTTCTCCCTCTTTGACCTCTTTTACAAAAGTCGCATCCGCAAGTAGTCCTACGGGAACGTGGTTTGGGTGATTTTTTATATATATGGCTTCTCCTCGTACATCGAAGCTGCCTATCGCTTTTTTAAGTGTATCGCCTGGTTTAATATCATGTTTGGCGATAGCGGCGACACTGAGCTTCGGATCCGGACCGTTGTTAAGCAAGACGCCGCCTCCACTGAGAACTCTTTTAATCGTTTTTATGATCTCGAGATGACAAAGATGATACGTTCGCTCGAGTATATAGTAAGGTCCCTCACCAAGTTTGTAATAACGAAGTGAATCGATCTGCTCTTCATCATGCTCGGCAACGAGAAAAACACCTGCAGGAAGTTTTGGCGAGAGCACGTAGTCACTTACCGGACATCCCAGTTCCTTCGCTTTGTTCGCAAGTATCGTGCCGCCTTCGAGCATATCGTCGCTTTTGATCTTCAACAGTCCCTCTTTGGCTATACAGCCGCCAAGACCGTTGGCGACAAGAACCTGCTCTATCTGCACTTTCGTCCCGTCGGTAAAAGAAGTCACCATCTCCAAAGAAAGATTCGATTTGGCACCCCAGTACTCCATATCCTCACGAGTAGGGTTTTCATTTAAAAAGCCTTTGATGTTGACAAAGGCAAGCGGTTTGAAACCCATTGCAAGTGCTTCTTCATACAAAATCGCCTCGACACCGGGCTGATCTCCTTCGGCTTCCGTTACCAGTCCCTTATCGACAAAGTAAGATCCCGTCGTTACATGAAATTCGGAATTCATCGTCACAACAGGGATATCCTCCTTGACAATCTGGTCTATAGTCTCCGTCGCATATATAGCATCACCGCTACACTCTACGATAAGATCACAACTGTCAATAAGTACATCAAGTTCGTTGGTAAGCACTTCGGGTTTGACAAAATCGTTTCGCTTTTTCGGATCACTTCTCGTCAAAACAGCTTGTAACTTATAATCAGGATGCTGTAACAGCAGTTTTGCAAGTCCATTGGCGATAAAACCCGAACCGATGATCCCTATCTTGTAGCGCTTGACCTCTTTGAAATCAAGAAGCGAAATACATGATTTCAAAGAATCACGCCAGTAAGGAATGTCCAAACCAAACTCTTTTTTGATCTTGTCTTTGCTTAAAACACTGTATGGAGGACGTTTGGCCGGTGTCGGATACTCACTTGTGCTTATAGGCGTTACACGACAGTCCACCTGCGCTATCTCGAAAATAGCCTGAGCGAAGTCATACCATGAGCAGTTACCCTCGTTACTGTAATGATAAACTTTCACTTCGTCATTTTCAACATCGGTGTCTATAATGGACAAAATGGCTCGTGCAAGGTCTCTCGCATAGGTTGGTGTACCGATCTGATCGCACACAACTCGCACCTCCTCCCTCTCACTGCCGACACGCAACATCGTTTTGACGAAATTATGCCCCATACTGCTGTAGATCCATGATGTGCGTATAATCACTGCGCCCTTTGGAGCTATCTCCTGTATCGCCTTCTCTCCTTCAAGTTTCGACTTTGCATAAATTCCTTGAGGATTGACCGGATCATTCTCACAAAGCGGTGTATGGCTCGTTCCATCAAAGACATAGTCCGTAGAGATATGGATCAATCGGATATCGTACTTCTTCGCGATTTCCGCAAGGTTGCGTACAGCATCTCGGTTTATCTTAAAAGCGAGTTCCTCTTCCTCTTCGGCTCTGTCCACTGCTGTGTAGGCTGCGCAGTTGACGATAACATCGATATCGTTCTCCTTGACAAAATCTTCTATAGCCTCTTTATCCGTGATGTCCAGAGTCTCTCTGTCGGTGAAGAAGTAGTGATCGGCGGTTTCAAAACGTTCCTGGTTGGCGACAAGTGAACGAAATTCTCGTCCTAGCTGTCCGTTTGCTCCGGTTATAAGAATATTTTTACGCATAAAGGTTTTCTCCATATGTAAACAGATCCGCATCTTTGAGCAGAGGCTGTTTTTTATCTTTGCCTGAGAGTTTCAACAATGACGTGTCTATTTGCCAGTCAATGCCGATAGCCGGATCATCAAAGGCTATACCTCTGTCGTTTTCCGGTGAATAGTAGTTATCGACCTTGTAAGCAAAAACCGTTTCATCTTCAAGTACGACAAAACCGTGAGCAAACCCTCTTGGAACGAAAAGCTGGCGCTTGTTCTCCTCGCTCAGCTCCACAGCGACATGCTCACCAAATGTTGGACTCCCTTTGCGAATATCGACTGCCACATCCAAAACACGTCCTTTTATAACCCGTACAAGCTTTGTTTGCGCTGCAGGCGGAAGCTGATAATGCAATCCGCGAAGGACCCCTTTGCTGCTTTTTGATTCGTTGTCCTGGCAAAAATTGACTTTGAAACCTAAAAACTCTTCCAGTTTATCTTGTCTGTATGTCTCGACAAAATATCCTCTCTCGTCTCCGTGGACGACAGGGTCGATTATAATGACATCTTCTATTTTCGTTCGTGTAAACTGCATATTTTCTCCTTATTTGGTGTTTTTTTCTTCCAATTTATCTATTTGACGTGCTACATATTCTGAAACAACAGAACTTCCCCTGTCATTCAGGTGAGTTCTATCCGAGAAGTAGGCGTCTCCAAGTCCAATCTGCTGAATACGAATCAGTTCTCCGCCGTATGGCCTCATCGCCTCTTTAACTTTCGTATCGAAAAATGCCATTGCATTTCTGACATCTTTATGTTGTTCATACAACGGTTTACGATAAGGCTGATGCACGAGATAAAATTGCCATCCGTGCTCTTTGGCTTTTTTCGCCATTCTCGCTACCGCTTTAAAAGACTCCGGATGCATTATGCCCGGATGAGGCAATCTCCAGCGGTGTTCAATGATATCTTTGCCGTAGATATGCAAAGGTACACTGCCGCTTGAATCGAAGATCAACGATTCGAAGGTGTTGCGCCGCATATGCTCCGGAACCCACTTTTTTTGACGTTCATAACAAAAGAACAGGTTACTGCATGATTTAAAAAGCAGTTTCAAATAACTGAAAGGGTTAAGTTCATGGCGCATATATTTTATGAGGAGTTTCGGATCAAAGTTTTTAAATTTCCATAAATGCGGGAAATCGGAATACTGCGCCGAATAGATAACGCGCTTGAGATTTGGAAAAGCTTCCGCCAACTCCATTAACTGCTCCGCTTGCAGAGTCGTGGCTCCATATACGGAAAAGTTAAGTGCATGGTTAATGTGTTTGGAATTTTCTTCCAAAACTGTCCCGAGGAGGTCATTGAGACCTATTGAGGAGCCAATAATGAGTGTATCGACTTTATCGGGATCGACATTTTCTCTTACAAACTTCAATTTTGCATCAAACGAAATATGGTCGGTAATCGGAATAGGATAGTAAATGTTGAAATAGACAATATAGCCAATAGCAACAGAGAAGATAAGAGCAAGACCTGCAAAAAGCCGCTTTAGATATGTTTTAGGCCGCATCTTCTTCTCCTCTAAAAATTAAAGTAAATAAATTCGCTTTTTCTGTACAAGAAAAAGATTGCCATCGAAAACAGAAGCGTCATAAACAGATAGAACCAGTTCGTCTTAAAACGCTCCTTCCACTGCATCGAATTTGGCAGCAACAATACGACGATAAACCCGCCTGCAATCCAGTACCCCATCATCGACTCTTTGAGAAACGGATAGCTCCACTTTCCGACAAGCACACCCATCTTATGAACCATTTCGGCAAAAGGCAAACCTCCGGGATAGATGAACTTCCCAAAAAACATCCCCTTGAGCACCTTGATTGCATCATGAAAGTTGTTCGCACGGAAAAAGACCCATGCGATATTGATAAAATTGAAAGTTATAAACCATCCAAGCAGTTTTGGCATCTTCATACCAAGCTCCTGCCATATGCGGTGCAGCACAAGCGCTATGCCATGCAGCGCGCCCCAAGCTACAAACGTCCATCCTGCTCCGTGCCAGATCCCTCCAAGCAAAAAAGTGATAAAAAGATTGAAATAGGTACGGATCCTCCCTTTGCGGTTTCCTCCAAGCGGAATGTAAAGATAATCTTTGAGAAAACGCGAAAGCGTGATATGCCAGCGTCTCCAAAAGTCCTGAATGTTGACCGCCTTGTATGGAGAGTAGAAATTTATCGGCAGTTTGATGTTAAAGAGCAGTGCGGCACCTATCGCCATATCGGTATAGCCGCTGAAATCGAAGTAGAGCTGAAATGTGTAAGAAAGTGATGTCGCCCACCCTTCGAGCATATTGAGCTCTTTTGCGACATCAAATCCTTGTGTCGCCCACTGTGCGAATGTATCGGCGATTATGACCTTTTTGAAAAGTCCCATGGAAAAGATAAAAAGTCCAAGGGCGATATTATAGTAGTTTTTGATTTTGTTGCGTTTTCTGGCAAACTGCGGCATCATCTCCGCGTGATGCACGATGGGGCCTGCAATAAGCTGAGGGAAGAAAGTTACAAAGAGCGCATAATTGAGAAAATCGTACTCTTTGGTTTCTTCTTTGTAACTGTCCACAAGATAGGAGATCTGCTGGAACGTATAGAAGCTGATAGCAAGAGGAAGTGCCAGATGCAGCAGGGGCAAATGTGTATGAAGCAACCTGTTGACATTCTCTATGAAAAAATCCATATATTTGAAATAGCCAAGCAAAGCGAGATTGAAGATTATACCGGCTGCCAACAGTTTTTTTGCCGAATACTTTCTCTTGTTAGCGCGGTGTCTTGCAAGTTCCCGCCCTATCGTGTAGTTGACAAGCATCGAAACAAGTATCAACGGCAGATACTTGACATTCCACCATGCATAGAAAAAGAGTGATGCAAAAACGAGAAAGGCTTTTCCCGCTTCGCTCAAGTGCTTCTTGTTAAGATAAAAATAGATAAAAAAGGTAAGAGGAAGAAAGAAAAATATAAATTCATATGAATTAAACAACAATTGGATATCCCCTTTTTTTGAGAGCTCCTAAAAAGTCTCTACTGGATGACACTTTGTTGAGCTCGTCTTAGCAGGTACTGCCCGTACTGATTCTTTTTCAAAGGCTGAGCAAGCTCTATCAGTTTCTCTTTGCTGATGTATCCCATCTCATATGCAATTTCTTCGATGCAGGCGACTTTGAGTCCCTGGCGATTTTCAATAGTGTGTATGAAATTGGAAGCCTCAAGCAGACTCTCATGCGTACCCGTATCCAGCCATGCGTAACCACGTCCCATCAGCTCCACTCTAAGACGCTTCTCATCGAGATACATCTGATTGAGTGTCGTAATCTCCAGTTCTCCTCTGTCGCTTGGTTTTACCTTTTTAGCTTTTTCAACCACATCGTTTGGATAGAAGTAAAGACCCACTACCGCATAGTTGCTTTTTGGATTTTTGGGTTTTTCTTCTATAGTTATAACCGTTCCATCTTTGTCAAACTCTGCAACGCCGTAACGTTCCGGATCTTTAACATAGTATCCAAAAACGGTGGCGACATTCTCTTCTTCGGCATTTTTGACCGATGTTGCAAGAAGCTGCGTAAGACCATGTCCATAGAAGATATTGTCCCCAAGTATCAGTGCGACGTCGTCATCGCCGATAAACTCTTCTCCAAGAATAAATGCCTGAGCAAGCCCGTCCGGGCTTGGCTGAACCACATAGCTAAACCGCATCCCGATATCGCTACCGTCACCCAAAAGTTGTTCAAAACGAGGCAGATCTGTCGGTGTGGAGATGATCAGCACTTCTTTGATGCCCGCAAGCATCAAAACTGAAAGAGGATAATAGATCATCGGCTTGTCATAGATAGGTACAAGCTGTTTGCTTACTCCTTTGGTAATAGGGTAGAGTCTCGTACCGGAACCTCCGGCTAAAATTATCCCTTTCATACGCTCTCTCCAAGTCGCTCTCTTTGATAGCTGCCATCCTGCACGGCTTTCCACCACCACTCATTGTCGAGATACCACTCAACGGTTTTCTCAAGACCAGTCTCGAAAGTCTCTTCAGGCTTCCAGCCGAGTTCTCGCTCTATCTTCGATGCATCGATAGCGTAGCGGACATCGTGTCCCGGACGATCTTTGACAAAAGTGATAAGCTCTTCATAAGGCTTTTCTCTTGGTACTTTTTTATCGAGTATCTGGCAGATTGTCTTGACCACTTCGATATTCTGTTTTTCGTTGTGACCTCCGATATTGTATGTCTCGCCAATCTTGCCTTCTGTAGCGACAAGCACCAAGGCTCTTGCATGATCTTCCACATAAAGCCAGTCACGTACCTGATCTCCTTTGCCGTATATTGGAAGTGGCTTACCCTCCAAAGCGTTAAGAATAACAAGAGGTATAAGTTTTTCAGGGAACTGGTAGGGTCCATAGTTGTTTGAACAGTTCGTTACCAAAGTAGGAAAACCATACGTTCGCTGCCATGCGCGCACCAAGTGATCGGAGCTCGCTTTGGATGCGGAGTATGGAGAGCTTGGAGCGTATGGTGTCGTCTCCGTAAAGAGATCATCAGTACCTTCCAAATCGCCATATACCTCATCGGTGGAAATGTGGTGAAAACGAAACTGTTTCTTCTTTTCCTCATCGAGAGTGTTATAATATTTTCGTCCCTCTTGCAGCAGTGTATAAGTGCCAAAAATATTGGTCTGTATAAACTCTCCCGGACCGTCTATGGAGCGATCGACATGGGATTCCGCTGCAAGATGCATCACGATGTCCGGCTGATGCTCTTTGTAGACACGTGCGACTTCCGCCGCATCACAGATATCGACTTTCTCGAAGCTGTATCTTGGAGAGTCACTCACTCCCTCAAGAGACTGAAGATTACCTGCATAGGTCAGCTTGTCGACATTGACGACTTCGTGTTCTGTATTTTCTATCAAATGGCGAATAACGGCTGATCCGATAAAACCGGCCCCTCCGGTAACTAAAAATTTCACTTTCTCTCCTCTTTGTCGAAAAAATAGTTGGTCGCTTTGACAAATCCCTCAACAGAGCCGCAGTCAAAACGTTTTCCTTTAAATTTGTATGCTAACACTTTTCCCTCTTTTGCCTGCTGCAGTAAAGCATCGGTAATCTGTATCTCACCACCCTTACCGGGTTTGGTGTTTCGCAGGATCTCGAAAATATCCGGTGTCAATATATAACGTCCGATTATCGCCATATTGCTTGGAGCTTCCTTCGGTTCTGGCTTTTCGACCATGTCCGTAACCTGGTAGAGATTTTCATGACCATCGACTGCTCTACCCGCTACTATTCCGTATTTGTTGGTTTCTTGTGGAGAAACCTCTTCGATGGCAACGACCGAACAACGGTATTTTTCATATATACGCACCATTTGCGAGAGTACGCCTTCGCTGTCCTCGGCATCATTGTCGCATAAATCGTCGGCAAGAACGACGCCAAATGCCTCATCGCCTATAAGCGTCTCCCCCGTCAAAATAGCGTGTCCAAGTCCTTTCATCTCCGTCTGGCGGGTATAGGAAAAAGTACATTGGTTTATCAAAGAGCGTATCTCGTTAAGAAGCGGCTCTTTTGGAGTGCCTTTGATCTGATGCTCGAGCTCATACGAAATGTCGAAATGATCCTCTATTGCGCGCTTACCGCGTCCTGTCACTATCGCCATCGTCGTCATACCGGCTTCAAGAGCCTCTTCAACACCATACTGGATAAGCGGCTTGGTCAAAACCGGCAACATCTCCTTGGGAGTCGCTTTTGTCGCAGGAAGAAAACGGGTGCCATACCCGGCTGCGGGAAACAGACATTTTTTAATCAAAGTTATCCTTGTGTTATTGCTGTTTTTTATTAAATTTTATAGATTATTTTGGAATTTTAACGTATTTGTAATTAGTAAAGCCTGAAAACAAAAGTGCTATACGGCAGCAGTATCTTTCTCAAATTTTCCCTATCTGTTGATAAAGTTTAAGACAAGACTCAATACAACGCTTACAAGCAGCATGGTCGTCAGTGGAATATAGACAGTATAGTTCTCTTTTTCGATCACAATATCTCCCGGAAGCCTGCCAAGAAAACCTCCTTCGAAGAGATAACTCAAAACCGCGAGAAGAAGAAAAAAGAGTCCGAGGAAAAAAAACGTTTTATACATGGGAGGAATTATATCACATCTTCATACTGCCGTCGCATTTCATCGCAGGCTCTTTTTTCTTTGGAATTTCCTTTTTTGGTTTGGACATATCCATGCTTCCGTCACACTTCATGGCAGTGTCGGCTTTTTTCGGGGTTTTCTTTGGTTTTTGCATTGAGGCACCGCATTTGCCATCCCCGCACTTCATAGTACCTCCACTTGTCTCAGAAGCACTCGAGCCGCACTTGAGAGAGAGCCGCCCCGTCATCGGGTTGCGTACACAGTCATAAAGCGCTTTGGTGCTTTTGGCGTTCAGGACACAATCTTTTCGCAGATCTCCTTCTCGCAGTTGCTCAAGAATATTCTTCCTCTTCTTGGCAAGCGCTTTGTTCCCGTCAAACATATTTGCCCCGCATTTACCTGCCCCACACTTCATACCGGCAACATCACTCTTTTTCTTGTTCTTCTCGCTCGAACAGCCGCCAAAGAGCAAAAAAGCCGCAAAAGCGACACTACTTAGCTTTTTTATCATGGAGATACTCCTTTCTTGCGTAAATATCATAAAGGATGGGAATTATAACCAGACTGAGAATAGCACTGCTGACAATCCCCCCAAGCATCGGTGCCGCAATACGCTGCATCACTTCGCTGCCCACCCCGGTGGTGTACATAATGGGTGCCAGCCCCGCGATAATGGCAAAGACGGTCATCAGTTTCGGACGTACACGCTGCACCGCACCTTCATAGATCGCCTCGTGCAGCTCCTTTGCCCTAAACTTTTCCCCGTATTTCGCGCGCGATTCGTCAATCGACTCTTTAAGGTAAACGATCATAACGATCGCCGTCTCCGCAGCCACTCCAAGGAGGGCAAGGAAGCCGACTACGACCGCTATGGACATATTGAACTGTAACATGTTTAAATATACAAGCCCTCCAAGCAATGCAAACGGCAATGTAAAAAAGACAATCAAAGTCGGAATGAGATCCTTGATAGCCATATAGATAAGCATCAAGATGATGAGCAGCACAGCAGGAACGATCCAGACGATGCGCGCCATCGCACTCTCGAGATACTCGCTCTGTCCCGCCCACTCTATATAGTAACCGGCCGGGAGTTTGAGACTTTCAAGAAACTTCTGTGCTTCCAGTTTATACTGCGTAGCGCTCACTCCCTCTTTGGGTGTGATATAGATA
>Ga0256831_1001977_pt1 | contig 10799 bp, 9 predicted proteins | sample 132544metaG_FD_189087 | JGI IMG/M metagenome (GOLD analysis project Ga0256831, IMG submission 189087) | Hydrothermal vent microbial communities from Lau Basin, Pacific Ocean - 132-544 | ecosystem: Environmental > Aquatic > Marine > Hydrothermal vents | place: Pacific Ocean: Lau Basin | collected... | reverse complement strand
TTTTTGCTGTGGTATGAGCGAAATCTTTAATCTTATAATAAGATTAAAGATTGTAGACTGTAGGTTTCAAAAATGGAGGATATGAAAAATTTTATGTTTATCAAAACATTGATTTTAGCAGGAGGGAATGGTACTAGACTCTGGCCATTGAGCCGAAGATTGATGCCAAAACAGTTTTTACAGCTTTTTAATGACAAATCCCGCTCACTTTTTCAAAAGACTATTGAACGTAACAGTGTTTTTTGCAATGATTTTATGATTCTTACTAATGAAGATCAATATTTCCTCGCTTTGGATCAAATAGATGAGTTGGGTTTGCCTAGGCCGAAGTTTTTATTGGAAGAATTAGGACGAAATACAGCTCCAGCTATCACGTTTGCTTCATTTTTTAGTGATGAGCATGATATTCTTTTCGTTACACCCAGTGATCATTTGATTAAAAATATGAAGGCTTACTCTGAAGCTATTCAAGAAGCTCTATTTTGGGCTAAAAAGGATTATATTGTTACTTTCGGTATTGAGCCCAAGGAACCACATATTGGATATGGCTATATTGAATGCAAGGGTAATGATGTACAAAAATTTCATGAAAAGCCGGATCTAAAAACCGCTCAAAGTTACCTTATCCATAATGCCAATGAATGCTTTACTCGATATTTATGGAATTCAGGGATGTTTATGTTTCGAGCTGGAGTGTATCTCGAAGAATTGCAAAAACATGCTCCTGAAATTTATAAAGCATGTAAAGAGGTATACGACAAGCATATTAAATTTATTGATGATAGACAAGTACGAATTACTAAAATGCAGAATATTCCTAATATTAGTATAGATTATGCTGTGATGGAAAAAAGTGATAAAATTAAAGTGGTTCCTGGAAAGTTTGAATGGAATGATGTAGGTAGCTTCGATAGTCTAGTAGATGAGATAGATTCTAAAGAGGCTCTAGAAATCGAAAGTCGTCATAATTTTTACTATAGTGATAATGCTAATAAGCTTATTGCTACTATAGGGCTCGAAGATTATATTGTTATCGATACTAAAGATGCTTTACTTATAGCTAAAAAAGGGCATTCTCAAAAGGTTCGAGAGGTTGTTGCACAGTTGAAGGATACCAACCCTGAACTTTTGACCACGCACTCTATCGTTCATCGTCCATGGGGAACTTACGAAATACTTATAGATGATAAGGGGTATAAAATCAAGCGTATCGTAGTTAAGCCCGGCAAACGTCTAAGCCTTCAAAGACACTTCCATCGTAATGAACATTGGATAGTTGTTAGCGGTACAGCAGAGGTTCAGGTAGGAAATCGTACCTATTTTGTATGTCCAAATGAATCTACGTATATTAAAATGGGAGAAATACATAGACTCTCAAATCCTGGTAAAATTCCAGTAATCCTTATTGAGGCACAAGTTGGAGAGTATACAGGCGAAGATGATATTGTAAGAATTGAAGATGATTATAAAAGAGTAGAGGAGTCATCTTGAAAAAAGCAATTGTTACAGGGATAACTGGTCAAGATGGTGCATACTTGGCACAGTTGCTTCTATCGAAAGGGTATAAAGTTTATGGTACGTATCGACGAGTAAGTTCCGTAAATTTTTGGCGAATGGAAGAACTTGGTATATTAAATCATGAAAATTTAGAGTTGATAGAATATGATTTAACTGATGCAGCGCAAAATATTCGACTCATAGACAAAATTCAACCAGAAGAGATTTACAATCTTGCTGCACAAAGTTTTGTGGGAGTGAGTTTTGAACAGCCCCTGACTACTGCTCAAATTACTGGGATAGGCCCTTTACATCTTTTAGAAGCAATTCGTATTGTTAATCCTAATATCAAGTTTTATCAAGCATCCACTTCGGAAATGTTTGGAAAGGTTCAAGAAATACCTCAGAAAGAGACTACACCTTTTTATCCTAGAAGTCCCTATGCAGTTGCGAAGCTTTACGCTCATTGGATTACTGTAAACTATAGAGAGTCATATGGCGTTTTTGCTGCAAGTGGAATATTGTTCAATCATGAATCTCCTTTAAGAGGCTTGGAATTCGTTACGAGAAAAATTACGGATGCAGTGGCAAAGATTAAATTGAAAAAATTGGATATGCTAGAGTTGGGAAATTTAGATGCCAAAAGAGATTGGGGGTATGCTAAAGAGTATGTAGATGGTATGTTTCAAATTTTACAAGCTCAGCAGCCCGAAACATATGTATTAGCGACAAATCGTACTTATAGTGTTCGAGAATTTGTTCAAAAAGCTTTTGCTTCTGTTGGAATGGAATTAGAATTTAAAGGTGAAGGAGTGCATGAATATGCTATAGATAAAAAAAGTGGCAAAAGAGTGGTTCAAGTCAATCCTAAATTTTTTCGTCCGGCAGAAGTGGATTTGCTAATAGGAGATTATTCTAAAGCAAAAAAGAAGCTAGGTTGGGAACCAAAAACTTCTTTGGATGAACTTGTGCAGATGATGGTCGAAGCAGATATTAAGAGGAATGAGCGTGGCTGGAGTTTCTAAGGTCTTGATTACAGGGGCACAAGGCTTTACAGGAAAATATCTTATCCCTTATTTACAAAAACGAGGATTTGAGGTTTTTTCTTTCGAAGGCGAAATTACAAGCAATGAGACAGTATATGAAAACCTACGAAATTGTCATGTAGATGCTATTGTTCATTTGGCTGCTCTTTCTTTTGTGGAAGAAAATCCTTATGAATTATACAGAGTCAATCTTTTGGGAACTCAGAATCTTTTGAGGGCAGCTATCGATAACAAAGTTAAAAAATTTATTTTTGCAAGTTCTGCCACTGTATATGGTAGACAAGATCAACACATCTTATCGGAGGATTTATGTCCTAATCCTCAAAATCATTATGCAATTAGTAAATTTGGAGCTGAACAGCTTATTCGCTCTCAAAATGAGATCGATTATGTTATAGTACGGCCATTTAACTATACAGGGGTGGGGCAGTCTCTCAAGTTTGTTGTCCCAAAAATTGTAAGCCATTTCAAACGAAAAGCACAAACGATTGAATTGGGTAATATTGAAGCTATTAGAGAATTCAATAGTGTTTTGTTTGTTTGTGAAGCATATACGAGAATTCTTGAGAAGAATATAAAGAATGAGACACTTAATATTGCTTCAAGCCGGGGGGCATCATTAAAAGAAATTATCGAACTTTTAGAAGAAATTAGTGCACATCATATAGAAGTAGTTCAAAATCCTAAATTTATGCGTTCAAACGATATTCCTATCTTGATCGGAGATAAAAGAAAAATGGTTGATTTATTAGGAGAGATGCAGCAAGAATCGTTATATGAGTTGCTGTATTCTATGTATGAAATGGATTGGGAATGAAAACAAAGTTAAAAAGTTTGTATAAAATTCTTAAATCAAAAAAGCTGTTATTTTATTACATTTTTCAATGGGCTACACCAAAATCAAAAACGATTGTTAAAAAATTGTGTCGATGAAACTACTTATAGATGTTCAAGGGGCACAAAGTCAAAGTGCAAGAAGAGGAATAGGACGCTATACTCGCTCATTTGTTCGGGCTTTGCTTCGAAATAGAAGAAGCAATGAGATAATTATTTTATATAACAAGCATCTTGCCCAGGATTTTATAGAAATTTTGAAAAAAGAAGATTTCGTATGCTCTTTTGTCCCCTTTGAAGCTCCATTGGGTACAAGATGGTTGGATCAAAATAGTGAAATAGTAAGAGAAAAAGTAATTGATGATATAGCGCCTGATGTAGTACTGCTAACTTCCCTGTTTGAAGGGATTGGAGATTTTAGTGTCACTTCTGTCAAATCTTTTTCAATGATTCCTACGGCTGTAATATTTTATGATCTTATACCTTTAATCTATAAAGAGTATTTTTTTCAAAATGGGGTATTTAAAGAGTGGTACTTAAAAAAACTTGATCATTTGCGAAAAGCAGATCTTCTATTGGCCATTTCGGAATCAGCAAAACAGGAAGGAATCAAATTTTTAGATTTCGATCCCAAAAAAATTGTTACTATCTCTTCTGCAATGGATAAAGACCTAGCATCTGCTTCCGATTTTAATTCCATTGCTAAAAAATTTGCTATTACCAAACCATATATTTTACATGTAAGCGCTTGTGATGAAAGGAAAAACTTCAAGGGTCTTCTTCAAGCTTTTGCACGATTGCCCAAAAGACTGCGATCTCAATATCAGTTGGTTTTTGTCTGTAATGCTGCTCCATGGCAAAAGATAGAGTTTTTACGTTTAGCTAAACGAGAAGGGCTTGATCCAAGGGATTTGGTTATTACGGGATATGTAGACGATAAGGAACTTTTTTCACTTTATCGACATACTTCTTTATTCGTATTTCCATCATTTCATGAAGGTTTTGGACTTCCAGTTTTAGAGGCGATGAGGATGGGAACTGTGGTGATCGGTTCGAATACAAGTAGTATACCAGAAATCATTGCTTGTGAAGATGCTCTTTTTGATCCTTTTGATATAGAACAAATGAGCTTTGCAATACAACGAGCGTTGCAAGACCAGTCATTGAGAAAAAAACTTTTACAAAACAATCAAACACAATTACGTAAATTTGATTGGGATATAACGGCACAAAAAGCTTGGGATGCCCTTTTGACTCTTCCTGTTGGATTACAAAGTACCTCACAAGATTTTTATGCACGTTTATGTGCCTCAGGTAAGCCAAATTGGTTGGAAAAAAGGGTTACTTCTATCGCTTTGGCAAACAATGAAGAAGCTGTACAAAAAGTATAAATAAATGTTAGGAACTTTTCGTTTTGGATTGGCATGGGTTGTGATGCTTTCTCATATGCCTTTTTCCCCTTTTGCAATTAATTTCAATTTGGCTGTTACGGCAGTTGTACTTTTTTACTTTATCAGTGGTTATCTAATGTATGGCAGCTTTTATAAAGAGTTTCAAAAACGACCTACGAAGTTTTTGCAAATGATCAACTTCTATATCAAACGTTTTTTGCGTATTTTTCCATTATATTGGATCGTTCTATCACTGACAATTTTAATATTGTTTTTATTTGGAGTACCAAAATATGTTGCATTGTTGCAACAAGATGTAGCAAATTTTAGTAAAATATTTTTAAATTTCATTTTAATACTCAATAATTATGTTTTCGAGCCTTTTACAATATCGGTACTTTTGCCCCATCCTTTGATTCCTCCTACGTGGTCTCTTTCTACCGAATGGCATTTTTATCTGTTGGTGCCATTTTTCTTTTATTTACTCCACCGTAGATTCTTTATATTTATCTTTATTCTTTTTACCTCAATGATAATCGAATTTGTAGCTTTCTTTTTTACTCATCCTTTGTTCAATTCAGATAACTTTGGGTATCGGTATATTTTTGGCGTACTTTGGATCTTTCTGTTTGGATTTTTGACGGCATACGATTATCGATCGATATGGATAAAAATTATTTATACGATAATTGTTTTTTTTGCTCTTTTTTTTATGTTTATTCCAGCCACTCATCCCTTTGTACGAGAGATTGTTCTTGGCTTGTTACTGACGCCTGTGATAAGGCCTCTAATGAAGATTGATTTTGCTTTGGATCCCATTTTTGGAATGCTTTCTTATCCTATATTTCTCTCACATTTTTTTGTATTCGATATTGTTGAGCAAATTATCGATCCCATTCGTCATAAGTATCTTTATTTTTATACTATTTTCATTGCTTTGTTACTATTTTCTTTAGTATTGGCCGCTATACAAAGTAGGATCGATTCTATTCGCAGGCGATATTAAGAGACTTTTGCTATAATTGCTGCGAATCATTTCCCACAAAGGAATTTCTTGCAACAAATCAAGCTTTCTTCTTCCAAAATGGAGGCGAAGGATGAGTTACGAAAGATTTTAAAAAAACTTCGTCATATTTTTATTCAAGTCGGTATTTTTAGTTTTTTCATCAATCTTTTGATGTTGTCCGCACCTTTGTATATGCTGGCAGTTTATGACATTGTTATGCCTTCTAAAGGGACTGATACACTTTTTTTGATAACGCTGGTTATTGTTGTCTTTTTTATCGCCATGGGATTGTTGGAATATGTACGTAATAAAATTATGATTATTACAGCCAATAAAGTTGATGCTCTTTTAAATCGTCGAATTTATCATGCTACATTCGAGATGGCTCTCAAATATCCAGGCAAGGCTACAAGCGAGCCTATTAACGATCTCAATAGTATCAAATCTTTCATGGCAGGTCCTGGTTTGATAGCTTTTTTTGATACGCCATGGTTTCCTATATTTTTGGGACTCATGTTTGCGTTTCATTGGATATATGGCGTTTATGGACTTATCGCTACGATTATCATTATTCTTTTTACTGTAATTAACGATATGGTGACCAAAAAAGGTCTACAAGAATCTATCAAGGCACAGCGTCGAGCCAATACTCATCTTACCAATCAGCTCCGTAATGCGGAAGTAGTCGAAGCGATGGGAATGCGTCGGCCGCTTTTCAAGCGATGGATGAAAGAATATTTTCATTTTTTGACAGCACACAACGAAGCTAACAGCAAATCCGCTTTTTATACCAATTTAAGCAAAACCTTTCGTATGATGTCTTCATCGTTGACATATGGATTGGGGGCTATTTTAGCTATCAACGGATTAATCAGTCCTGGAATGATTATTGCTGGTGCTGTACTTTTGGGACGAGCGCTTGCACCTATATCTCAGCTTGTAGCTACATGGAAGAGCTTTACCACAGCAAAAAATGCGTATAAACGACTCAATGATTTGCTCAATGAGTTTCCAGAAACTCCCCCAAAGATTAAGCTCCCAGAGCCAAAAGGAAAATTAGAGCTAATAAATGTAGTGACAATTCCACCACTTGGCAAAATAGCGGTACTTAAAAATATATCCTTAAAAGTGGAACCAGGAGATATGGTAGGAGTGATAGGGCCCAGTGGAGCCGGTAAGAGTAGTTTTGCGAAGACTCTTTTAGGTGTATGGAAACCGGCAGCTGGTGAGGTGCGTCTCGATGGTGCTGAAATCTCCCAATACGATAAAGATCAATTAGGAAAATTCATTGGTTATTTACCCCAAGATATTGAACTTTTTGAAGGGACTATAGCTGAAAATATCGCCAGATTCACAGAAGCTGATGATGCGAAGATTATAGAAGCTGCTCAGTTGGCCGGTGTACACGAGATGATTTTGAAGCTGCCAGATGGATACAATACCAAAATAGGTCCAGGGGGTACTACTCTCTCAGGTGGTCAACGTCAGCGTATAGGACTTGCAAGAGCTTTGTTTGGCGATCCTAGGGTGATAGTACTGGATGAGCCAAACTCCAATCTTGATGATGCTGGAGAACGCGCTTTGATGCAGGCACTGCAAAAACTCAAACAAAAGGGTTCGAGTGTTATTTTTATTACTCACAAAATCCCTATCCTCAATATAGCGGATAAAATACTTTTGCTAAAAGAAGGTATGGTGGCTATGTATGGACCGAGGCAGGAAGTGTTTGCGAAACTCAATCAAAAAAGGCAATAAATGGATATTGAAAAAGAGTTTTCTCATAAGAAAATTTCATTTTTTGGACTTATTATAATTTTTCTTGTTTTTGGACTTTTTGGAGTATGGGCTGTATTTACGAAGGTTGATATTTCGGTGCAGGCTCCTGGAAAGATTATTGTCAAAAGTTATAAAAAAGAGGTAATGCATACTAAAGGTGGAATAGTCGATACTATTTTTGTACATGAGGGGAAATATGTCGAGCAAGGTGATAAGCTGCTAAAGCTTGATACCAAGCAGTTAGAGGCTCAACTAATCAGTACAAAAAAAGAGTATGAAACCCTACTTGCCCAAAAAGCGAGAATCAAGGCAGAATTAAAAGGAGAAGAAGATATCGATTTTCCTCAAGGAGTTGATAAAAAATTACAAGATGAGGAAAGAAACATACTTCGTATCCGTTTAGAAAATCTTAATGAAAAAATTTCTGATATTAATTATCAAATTAAAGAGCTAAAATCTGCTATTTCTTCTCTTGAAAGATCAAAGAAGCTTAAGGAGAAAATTGTTGGAAGCTATGAAGAAGAACTTGGTAAATGGAAGAGTCTCCTACACCAAGGTCTCGCCAATGAGCTCAAAGTTTATGATCTTCAAAGGAAAGTGACAAATTTGCGTGAACAGATAGATCAGATTGTTTCTCAAATAAGACAAAATAGCATTAAAATTTCTGAACTTCGAAATAAAATCGCTCTTTTGCGTTCTCAAGAAAAAAAAGAGCTTCAAGAACGCCTTAAAACCATTGATACTAAGCTCCCTTCTTTGAAAAGCAAGATAGCTATTATACAAGATCAGATTGAAAAATCTATGATAAAAGCTCCTTCCAGTGGAATAGTAGTAAATATGAAAGTCCACTCTCCTATGGAAGTCGTTACTCCTCACAAGCCGATTTTGTATATTGTCCCTAAACACGATACTCTTGTAGTCGAGGCTCATGTTTCTCCTTTGGATATCGATAAAGTTCATGTGGGGCAAGAAGCCGAGATCCATTTTACTTCATATGTAGATCCATCTGCCAAACCGATAGAAGGGAAAGTCACATACATATCGGCAGATGTTATTACCGATTCCAAAGATCCGAGAATCCAATATTACAAAGTTCTTGTGCAAATTACACCTAAAGGCATGAAAGCCATTAAGGAAAATGGTTTTAAAATTGTACCGGGGATGCCTGTTACCGTCTTTATAAAAGCGGGCAAAAGAAGCTTTTTATCCTATATTTTGATTCCTATAGAGCAACTGATGCGGGGAGCCTTCCATGCCAACTAAGCTTCTACTTTTGTATGTGGCTTGTACCATGACATACGCTTCCTCGATGACTACTATCGTTCATGAAGCGATCGAACACAATCATAAACTCAAAAGTTATAAATATTCTATCCAAGCAGCTTTTGAAAGAGTAGACTTGGCAAAAGATCAGCTCTGGCCATCACTAAACGCATCGGCCAGCATAGGAAAAGATAAATACTATTACAATTATCCTTCTGGCAGAATCGATTATGATACAAAGACGACTTCTTATCAAATATTTTTAAAACAACCTATCTATCGCCCAAAGATTTTTGATTTGATTAAAGAGAGTAAGCTCAAAGTCAGATATGCCCAAATCCAAAAGAGAGATTTTATCAATAGCCTCGTTAGACAAGTTCTTGGACTTTATGTCGATATTCTTTATTATCATGCTATTCAAATCCTTTACAGTAAACAAATTGATAATTACAATGCAATTCTTCACGAAATAAAACAAAAAAGAGCTCTTCGATTTGCGACCGATACAGACGTGGCTTTGGCAAAGGCCGATCTTGCGACTGCCGTGAGCAATAAAGCCCAAGCACAATATACTCTCCAAAGTCTTCTACATCGACTGGCGATATATATAGGAAAAGTACCGTCTGTCAGTGCATCATTACATGATAGTATCAAAGATTTTTCCATATCCAAACTTTCAATAGACCACAATCCTCAACTGCTTCTAGCCAAAATGGATGTTCAAATAGCTGCCAATGAGATAAAAAAGCGAAAAAAATCTTTTTATCCTACTTTAGATCTAAGTGCCAGCTATGGTGATACCGATAGCAGTGATTCTATTACACGAAGAAAGAATAGTCGAATTTTTTTGGAATTACAAGTTCCTCTTTTTAATAAACAAAATTTCGATGCGATAGATGAGGCGACCTATCTTTACCAAGCGAGTAAACAAAATTTTTTTGATACCAAAGAGCGCTTAAGATTACAATCGATCAATGTATATTATAATATTTTCTCAACGAAAAATCTTTTGCAAATGGACCTAAGTGTCATTGAGGCGAAAAAACTTTATAAAAAACAGGCTTTACTCTCATACCGGAGTAGTTTGATTTCTTTATCTGATCTCAGTAAAGCGATCAATAGTTTATATGATGCTCTTATTCAAAAAGAATATCACAAAAAAGAGCTGACAAAAAATTTGATAGAATACTTTTATCTTGCTGGAAAGCTGATGAAACGTTACAAACAAATCGATTCATTCATTATAAAGGAGTAAATATGGCAAAAATTGTAATCGATGGAAAAGAGTATGAACTGGAATCTCTATCAAAAGAGGTGCAGACACAAGTTGCGAATATTCAGTTTGTAGAGCGAAAAATCGCCGAACTTCAATCGGAGATTGCCGTGATGAATGCTGCAAAACAATACTATTTGGCGCTACTCAAGGCACATTTGCCACAAGAAGATACCATCCAATACGACAAAGAGTAGCTTTTTGACTCTTCGTATATTTTTCCACCATCTCTTGCTTGGCTTTCATTTTGCCAAGCAAGAGCTTAAAGAACGATATATAGGAACCAGTTTTGGACAGCTTTGGCTTTTAATCTCTCCTGTAGTAACTATTTTTATTTATACAGTGATTTTTTCCGATTTTATGCAGATGAAGTTGGGACTCCACCAAAATCGCTACTCTTACAGTCTTTATCTCATTCCTGGCCTTCTTAGCTGGAATTTTTTTGCTTCGGTTGTTACGAGACTTTCAAATTCTATTTTGGACAAAGCTCCAATTCTCAAAAAGATCAATATCCCTATGTATGTCTATTATATTGCGATATTTCTAAGCGAATTTTTCGTATATACTATTGCTATGGCATTTGGAGTGCTGTTTGCACTTTTTGTCGGAGGAGATTTCTCTTTTGTGTTGCTGGTATGCATGCTGTTGCTTGCTGTTTTTGCCTTTTCTTTGGGAGTGATATTCTCTTTGTTCGTTCCTTTTTTCAAAGATCT
>Ga0256831_1001976_pt1 | contig 10801 bp, 7 predicted proteins | sample 132544metaG_FD_189087 | JGI IMG/M metagenome (GOLD analysis project Ga0256831, IMG submission 189087) | Hydrothermal vent microbial communities from Lau Basin, Pacific Ocean - 132-544 | ecosystem: Environmental > Aquatic > Marine > Hydrothermal vents | place: Pacific Ocean: Lau Basin | collected... | reverse complement strand
TATATATTCTTAACAGTAAATCTTTTTTACTGGATAATTGTATTTTCAAGATTTTCAAGGCACAAAAATAATAAAAAGGAAAAGGAAAACAATAAAATAGAAGATTCTGCAATATTGGTTTCAATTAAAGATGAAGAACAAAATATAAAGAAAAATTTTAAGTTTTTTTTAGAGCAAAAACCGGATAAGTTTGATTTTATTATTGTAGATGATTACTCAAAAGACAATTCAAAAGAAATACTTAATCAACCCCCATTTCTTGGAAAAATAACAGTACTTGAAAACAAATCCAATCCGGGTAAAAAACAAGCTCTTTCATATGCTATTTCCCAAACAGATAAGGAATATTTGCTTTTGACCGATGCAGATTGTTATGTTAAATCCGAATCATGGGTAAAAAAGATGATAAATAGTTTTGATGAAAATACGTCAATAGTACTAGGTTATAGCCCTTATACCGGAAATAGTTTATTAGGAAAATTTATCAGATTTGAAACATTTATGGCAGCGCTTCAATATTTCAGCTATTATCTGATAGGAATTCCGTATATGGGAGTAGGAAGAAATATGGCTATAAGGAGAAGTTTTTTCATAAAAAATGACGGTTATAAAACGCATTTGGATATAAAATCAGGTAATGATGATTTGTTTGTTAACGAAAATGCCAATTCAGAAAACACAAGAATTCAAATTGATCCCGATACTTTTGTTTATTCTACACCGCCCAAAACATTGATAGAATTTATTAAGCAAAAAACCAGACATATCAGCACTTCATTTAGATATAAAAAGATTCATAAACTGATGTTAGGATTTTATTCATTATCTCATATAGGATTTTATATAGCTCTTATTTTGAGTTTTGTTTTTATGCCGTTTTATATAGGAATTATTTTTTGGATATTGAGGATAATTATTTTGTATATTAGTTCATACAGCTCGTTTAATAAGCTAAAAGAACAAGATTTACTGGTTTTTCTACCTGTTTTGGACTTTTTAATGTTTATTTATTATACATATCTGGGAATATATTATTTCTTTGCTCCAAAAAACAAATGGTAATGAATATTGATATTATAACTAAATACTTTCCTGATTTAACATCGAGTCAAATAGACAAGTTGTCTGAACTCTACAAGCTGTACAAAACATGGAACGAAAAAATAAATGTTATTTCAAGAAAGGACATTGATAATATATATCTGCACCATGTACTTCATTCAATATCATTACTCCGGTTTTATAGTTTTTACCCTGAAATTAAGTTTTTAGATATCGGTACAGGTGGAGGATTCCCGGGAATTCCTCTTGCAATAATACTCGAGGATTGTGATTTTACATTGATAGATGGTAAAGCAAAAAAAATAAAAGTAGTGAGCGAAATAGCAGAGGAATTAAGTTTAAAAAACGTGAAAGCTTTGCATAAAAGAGCTGAGGAATTTAAAGAAAAATTTGATTTTATAACAATTAGGGCAGTTGCCTCTTTGGATAAACTAAGGTTGTGGTCAATGCCTTTACTAAAAAACAATAGTAAAAATCCAATGCCTCCCGGATTATTTTCATACAAAGGAGGAAATATCAAAGATGAATTGAAGCTTTTAGAGAGAAGTGATTATTACGAATCAAATCATATATACGATCAAGTAGAGGAAGAATATTTCAAAGAAAAATATATAATCTATTTACAGAAATAATATTATTATGATTGACTTAAAAATAAAGGTAACCGGAAAAGTTCAAGGTGTTTGGTTTAGAGCTAGAACCAAGGAAGAAGCAGATAAATTATCTTTAAACGGTTTTGTTAAAAATCTGGATGATGGTTCTGTCTATTTGGAAGTTTCTGGCGAACCAGGTAAAGAATATAAGTTAGTACAATGGTTACCAAACGGTTCTGAGCTTTCCGAAGTTGAACAAGTATGTATCAAAAAGAATAATATAACTTACAAAGATGGATTTGTTATAAAGAGATAAAATGTGAAAAAGCTAAAATCAAGAATAAGGTTATTTTTACGCTATATTGACACTTTCGGTCTGAAAGGAATCATTATGTTTGTAGAAATTGTATTTGGCTTAAGTGAAAAAATCAGTATTCCTGACATAAAACACCCTATAATTATCAGAAAAGACACTACTGATAAGTATGTATTCAGGCAGATTTTTATTGAAAAAGAATACGATATTGAATTTGAGGATCAACCAAAACTCATTATAGATGCAGGAGCAAATACTGGACTGGCATCTATTTTTTTTGCGAATAAATATCCAGAAGCAATTATCATCGCTATAGAACCGGAGTATTCCAATTTCAAAGTCTTAGAAGGTAATACTAGGAAATATAAGAATATATTTTGCATTCAAAGAGCGCTTTCGAATACCGCAGATCAATCGATGGAAATCGTATCTGAAGGATTGGGGGAATGGGGATTTATTACAAGAGAAATAGATAGTAATACTGAGGAGAATAAAAAAGTTGTCCAATCTATTACAGTAAATGAGATTTTTGAAAAATACGATTTCAATGCTATTGATATTTTTAAAATTGATATTGAAGGAGCAGAAAAAGAATTATTTCAGAATAATTACGAAGAATGGCTGTCAATCACAAAAAACATAATAATCGAATTTCATGATAGGATGAAAGCCGGTTGCCGGGAAACATTTACCAACGCAATTGATAAATATGATTTTTCTTATTTTACTAAAGGAGAAAATTATATCTTTGTGAATAACAAAACCGTTTAAATGTCGATAATTCAAAGTCTGTGGATAGGTAAAAGCCTTTCTGTTATGGAAATACTAAGCGCTACTTCATTTATCAAAAACGGAGATGAATTTCACCTTTATGCTTATGATGATATTGATAATGTGCCTGAGGGGGTACAAATAAAAGACGCAAATCTAATATTGCCGGCTGATAAGATTTTTAAATACAAAAAGCACAATAGCTATGCCGGTTTTGCCAATATGTTTAGGTATAAACTACTATTGGAAAAAGGAAATTATTGGGTGGATACGGATATTATCAGTTTAAAAAAGTTTGATCATGAAGACGATTTTCTTTTTGCAAGTGCAAAAACTCCTAGAAAATTTTTAAGATATGGTAATACTGTTTGCAATTGTGTAATGAAAACCCCAAAGGACTCCATAATAATGGAGTATTGCTATGATAAAGCTTCCCAAAAAGACTCAAGTGAAATTTCTTGGGGTGAGACAGGGCCGGAATTACTCACCAAAGCAGTCAAATATCTTCAACACAAGTCAGATGTTGCCAAATACGATTTATTTTGTCCTGTTCATTGGTTTCAATGGGATAAGCTCATTAAAAAGAATCCAAATATAAATCTAATTGCAAATTCTGATGCGGTTCATTTTTGGAATGAGATGTGGAGGAGGGCAAATATTGATAAATCCGGGAAATTTCCCGAAGATAGTATATACGAAATATTGAAAAGATTATACTTGGAATAGTATTATACCAATTATGAATATATTCCCATAGCTAAGTTTATGTACTTTCTTTTGCACACCTGCCCCCTCTGGCATCCCACAAAAGCACAACTCTCCCCCTTATGTTTTTCTTCAATTGCATTTCAGAAAAAAATAGGGGGAAGTGGCAACCCACATAATAAAAGCCACCTATAATAACTAGTATTATTGCTTGTTCCAAACTTCAATTCTTTGTTTATAAAGTTTATTGCTTATTTTCCATTTGTGTATATCAAAACTAGATTCTAGTTTCTCTTCTTCACTATCTGTAAGCAAATCTTTGAAAAAATCTATTCCTGTCAATTTTTCAATACTGTCGACACTTACTGCATAATCTTTTAATGGTCTTTCACTTCTCTCATTGGGAATGACAAAACCTATGGCTTTCCTTTCGGGGTCATCGATATCCAGTAACACTTTGTAAAATTTATTTGGTACTCCGACCTCATTTTTTCCTATAAACCTCTTTATCGAACCATCGATTACAGGTCCTGTAACCACAAAAAGTTTGTTGTCTTTCCAAGCCCAATTTCTGACATTCTGCTCAAGTTCATTCCATATCCCTCCGTTAAAAGCTCTTTTTTGAGGAGACATATTGCTCATAAAAAAACTTTCTTTCATAGCTTCTTCACTAAATGCCATATCAGCAGCGGGAGCAAGATGACCACGGCTATACCCTGAACCTCTGTAGTCATAGTATATTGCCGAGCGGTTCTTTACCTTCAAATCAGGATTGAATCTTTTTGCTCTGGGGACATTTGGTACTCTCAAACTTTTTTTAGTGAGGACATAAGCAACCCACTCCGATATTTCATATTTTTCGTTGTACGATAGCGAATAGTATTTATGATGAACAACTTGCCCTGTTGTCGAAGAAGGTAAAAAAAATCTCTTATTCGGTTCGATATAATCAATACCGGAAATTTGAATATTATATACGAAATTATCTTCTTTGGGTTCTTGCTTATAGAATTTATTCCTACTTATAAAATTAAAAATAAAGTAGAACAATGCAGTAGCGATAAACACAAGCATTATTGTTTTTCCGATAGTAGAACTACCTCTTTTTTCTCCACCATGACTTCTTCTGAATTTTGCCATATCTATTATCTCTTTAAATCAGAAAACTTAATCAAACCGCTGAATATTGCAAAAATCAAAGAAAATAAGCCGGATATCAGCATCATCAACCAGGGATTATAACTGAAATAACTTTTGATTAAGTACAATAAAAATATCGTAGCAACCAAATAAACAACCCGTTTAAAAAATAGGACAAAATCAAATCCCAAGTCAAAATATTTCAAAGTGTAGAAGTATTGCCCTATCAGAACAAAATATTGAGTGAATACAGTAGCTATTGCTGCTCCAAGTGCTCCTTTATTGGGAATCAAAATCAAATTAAGAACAAGGTTTATTATCACACCGAGAAATACTATTTTATTGAATATTGTGATTTTTCCGGCAGCGGTAAGAAGCGTTCCATAAATATAAGTCAGACTAATAGCAAAAAAGCTAAGCATCAATACAACAAGAATAATACTATGATAAGAATTATATTCTTTTGGGTAAAGGAATACCATGATATCTTCCCTATATAATGCTACAATAACAACAGCTGAAACCGCAATAAACAACATTATATTGTGACTGGTAAATACCAAGTTTTTAAGCTTGTTATTCTTATCTAATAAACTTGCAAACATAGGTAAGAGCAATACTGCAAATAAATATCCGATATTATTAAATGCTTCATACAGTCTGAATGCTTCAGCATAAATCCCTGCTTCTACCGGAGAATCCAACATTCTTTCCAGCATAAAACCATCCATCTTCATATATAGTGTCATCAGTAAAAACACAAGGGAATAAGGTAAACTTTTTTTCAAAATACTTTTAAAGAAATGACTTGAAAACTTTATAGATCGAATTTTTACCAGATGAAAATTTATTGATAAAACTATTGTGAAAACAATAAAAAATGCGAGAGTTTGTGCAAGGATAAAATATTTCAATTCAAAATCAAAATTTGAGAAATAAAGTATAAATCCAAGAATGAAGATTAATATAAGCTTGTCTAAACTTGAAATAATACTATCCCATCTGTATTTACCAAGAGCAGAGATATTTGATCTGAGATACAGAATAAAAGAAAGTAATATTAAATTCACAGCAATAGCAACAAAGAGCTTTATCATAAAGGGGCTATAACCAATGATAAAAGCAATTGCAATACCTATAACTAAATAAACTAATGAGAGTAAAACTTTTATTCCTAATATATTAGGCAGATATTCTTTGATCAATTTTCTATTTTGAGAGATAGTCTTACTGTTATAGTTCTGAATACCAAAATCAGTAATAATATACAGAATATATGCAAAATTAAAAACTCCAAAATACAGTCCATAAGTTTCCAAACCTAAGGTGTCTTGAACTTTTGCATCGATAAAGAAAATATACAGAGGCTTGATCAATACATTGATAAGTATTAAAAATGTGATATTTATTAGGAATTCTCTCTTCAAATCATTAAGTTTGTAGAACAAAAGTACCATTTAATTATTGATTTTGGATAATATTTTAAGCTTATAAGACATGAAAACTATAACTAAAACATCAATTATTACTCTATTAACACTATTTTTCTTTCTAAATTTTGGCTTTGGTCAATGCGATTATTTTGAAGATTTTTCTTCACTGGGGGATTGGACTCAGGTAGGGACGTTAGTGGAAGTCAGCGGAGGAGAACTTCAATATGTTGATGGTGCACCATGTGGCTCACAAAGGAGAGTTTATAAAGAATTGGATGAACCATATACTTCTGATGATTGTTGGACAATGCACTTAGAGTTTACTCCGGAAGAAGTTGGGACATACCAAGGCGAGCCATTTACAGGACATTTGATATTTGTATTGACAGAAACGGATCAAGATCCATTACATGATTGTACAGATATAAACTGTACAGGGTTTCCTCCTGGTACTCAAGATATAATTGCTGTTAGTTACTATGCAGATAATCCTCCTGATGGTAATTTGGTTTTCAAAATCTTAGTTGAAGATGGCACTACTGAACTCAATTCAGATTATTTAACATATAGTGAATTAGGTAGTATAATTTACGTTGAGTTAGTAAAAAGTTGTTCCAGTTCAACACTAACGCTAAATATTTATTCCGATGAAAATTATTCAAATACAATAGGAGATGGACCAGTATCTCTTGATATTCCAAATCTATCTGACTTGTACTATATTCAACATTCAAATCATAGTGGCGGTTATTACAAACGGGAACTTACTGGAATTGTTGATAATGTTTGCATCAAGAATGATGGTTGTCCAAGTACCTTTGGGGAAGAAAATTACAATGGTTGCGAGGGAGATGGCTATGAAGTGGAGGTAAATGGAACGGTTTATAATGAATCAAATCCTAGTGGAAAAGAGACCTTGGTAAATTCTCAAGGTTGTGATTCCATAGTGACGATTGAATTGGTTTTTAATCCTCCTACTTCAGGAGAAGAAAACTACAATGGATGTGAGGGAGATGGCTATGAAGTGGAAGTAAATGGTACTACATATAATGAAACTAATCCTACGGGTACGGAGGTTTTGCAAGATATTAACGGATGTGATTCTACTGTTACAATAAATCTAGTCTTTAATCCTCCTACTTTTGGAGAAGAGAATTATGAGGGCTGTGAGGGTGACGGATACTCAGTAGAAGTAAACGGAACGGTTTACGATGAATCAAACCCAACAGGAACAGAAGTAATGGAAGATATCAACGGCTGTGATTCCACAGTTACTGTCAATTTAGTTTTTTATGAAAATACAACGGGGGAAGAAAATTACGAAGGATGTCAGGGTGATGGATACGAAGTTGTGGTGAACGGAAATACCTATAATGAATCAAATCCAACAGGAACGGAAGTCCTTGAAAATTCCAATGGCTGTGATTCTACGGTTACTATTAATTTGGTTTTTTATGAAAATACAACAGGAGAAGAAAATTATAACGGTTGTGAGGGAGATGGATACGAAGTTGAAGTAAATGGAAATACCTACAACGAGGCGAATCCTACCGGAACAGAGGTCTTGGAAAATTCAAATGGCTGCGATTCTACCGTTACCATTAATTTGGTTTTCAATCCTCCTACTTTTGGGGAAGAAACTTATGAAGGATGTCAAGGGGATGGTTATGAGGTAGAGGTAAATGGAACAACCTATGATGAGAATAATCCTGATGGTACAGAAGTGCTTCAAGATATAAATGGCTGTGACTCTACTGTTACTATTGATCTTAATTATTATGAGACTACCTATGGGGAAGAATACTATGAAGGCTGTGAGGGAGATGGATATGAAGTGGAAGTAAATGGTACTGTTTATAACGAAGAAAATCCTGCCGGTACGGAAGTATTGGAGAATTCAAACGGATGTGATTCTATAGTTGAAGTTGAGCTTATTTTTTATGAAAATACCTTTGGAGAAGAGTATTATGAAGGCTGCAAAGGAGATGGGTATGAAGTTTTGGTAAATGGCAATACTTATAATGAGGCAAATCCTACCGGTACAGAAGTATTAGAAAATTCAAATTATTGTGATTCTACAGTAACTATAAATCTTGTCTATTATGATAATACAACAGGGGAGGAAACTCACAATGGCTGTGAGGGAGATGGCTATGAAGTTGAAGTTAATGGTACTATATATAACGAAGAAAATCCTACAGGAGTGGAAGTATTGGAGAATGCAAATGGCTGTGATTCTACAGTGACTATCAACTTATCATTTAACGATGTAATAAATACAGAAGAAACTTATTCAGGTTGTCAAGGAGATGGGTATGAGGTTGTGGTCAATGGAAATACTTACAATGAAGCAAATCCTACCGGAACAGAAACAATGGTAAGTTCCGGAGGTTGTGATTCGATTGTCAATGTCAATTTGGTTTATAATCTGCCAACAACAGGAGAAGAAACATATATAGGCTGTGAAGGAGATGGCTATGAAGTAGAGGTAAACGGTACTGTATATAATGAAGAAAATCCGACTGGCGAGGAAGTATTAGAGAATGCAAATGGCTGTGATTCTACTGTGACAATTGATTTATTTTTTAAAGATAGACCTATCACTTTGATTACTTTCAATGGTTGCTATGGAGATGGTTCTTCTGTTAAGGTGGGTGACAAAATTTACGATGAAAATAATCCTAATGGTAGTGATACATTGCAAAGCTTTAATGGTTGTGATTCGATTATTAATATAGATTTAATATTTTATGAAACATATATTGATAGCATTAATTATACAGGTACAAAGGGAGACGGCTACTCTGTTACTGTAGGTAACACGGTTTATAATGAGGATAATCCTAATGGAATAGACACTTTACAAACGATTCATGGCTGTGATTCTATTATAGTAACCAATTTGGAATTCACAACATCAACTGATGAATTTGAAACTAAAAATAGTTTGATGCAGCTTTATCCAAATCCTACTAATGGCATAGTAAACGTATACATACCTAAAAATAATAATGTAAAAATCAGGGTGCTTGATATTCATTCTATTGTTTTAAAGGAAATAATAACAAATGAAAAAAATATTAAAATTGACTTGAGTACTTTTGGCTCTCAAGGGCTATACTTTGTTCAACTTTTAGATGAAAATAATATTATTTTAGATACTAAAAAAGCTATTTTGTTGAAATGAGATTCGAAGTTTAAACACTTTTTAGGATAGTGTCGATATTTATTAGGAATTCTCTCTTCAAATCATTAAGTTTGTGGAACAAAAGTACCATTTAATTATTGATTTTGGATAATATATTAAGCTTATAAGATATGAAACCTGTAACTAGAACATCAATTTTTACTCTATTCACACTATTTTTCTTTTTCAACTCTGGCTATAGTCAGTGTGATTACTTTGATGATTTTTCCTCACCTGGAGACTGGACTCAGGTAGGAACATTAGTGGAAGTTAGTGGAGGAGAACTTCAATATGTTGATGGTGCGCCGGATGGTGTACAGAGAAGAGTATATAAAGAATTAAATTCTCCATATACTTCAGAAGATTGTTGGGAAATGACTTTGGAGTTTTTACCTGAAAGTGTAGGGACATATCAAGGAGAACCATTTCCCGGACATATGTTATTTAGTTTAACAGAAACAGATCAAGATCCTCTTCATGATTGTCCTGATGAAGATTGTACTGGATTTCCAGAAGGTACTCAGGATGTAATTCTTATAGAGTATTTAGCATTAAATCCTCCCGATGGTAATATTTTATTTAGGATCGTTGTCAAAGATAATACTACTAGATTGGTTTCTGATAATATTATCTATAATGATTTAGGAAGTTTAATTTATGTAGAATTGAAAAAGGCGTGTTCCAATCTAACTTTAAATTTATATTCTGATGAAGATAAACAAAATGAAATAGGAAGTGGATCGATAACATTTGATTTACCAGATTTATCTGATTTATTTTATATTCAACATGGTAATATGACAAGTGGTTACCATTTAAGAGAATTAACAGGAACTATTGACAATGTATGTATAGAAAGATTTGATTATTGTGCGGAATCAAATGGTGAAGAGAATTATGAAGGCTGTGAGGGAGATGGATATTCAGTTGAAGTAAATGGAACGACTTACGATGAAAGTAACCCTAGTGGGATTGAGATTTTAACTAATGCAGTCGGATGTGACTCAACGGTAACAATTAATCTTGTTTATTTACCTAATTCGACTGGAGAGGAGTTGTATAATGGTTGCGAGGGAGATGGCTATGAAGTTGAAGTTAATGGAAATATTTACGATGAAGCCAATCCCAGTGGGACAGAAACTTTGGTAAATTCCCAGGGTTGTGATTCAATAGTAACAATTGAATTGGTTTATAATCCTCCAACTTCAGGAGAAGAAAACTATAATGGCTGCGAAGGAGATGGCTATGAAGTGGAAGTTAATGGAAATACTTATAATGAAGCTAATCCTACGGGTACAGAGGTTTTGCAAGATATTAACGGATGTGATTCTACTGTTACAATAAATCTAGTCTTTAATCCTCCTACTTTTGGAGAAGAGAATTATGAGGGCTGTGAAGGTGATGGCTATTCAGTAGAAGTAAATGGGACGGTTTATGATGAGTCAAATCCTACGGGTACAGAGGTATTGGAAGATATCAACGGCTGTGATTCCACAGTTACTGTCAATTTAGTTTTTTATGAAAATACAACGGGGGAAGAAAATTACGAAGGATGTCAGGGTGATGGATACGAAGTTGTGGTGAACGGAAATAC
>Ga0256831_1001975_pt1 | contig 10802 bp, 6 predicted proteins | sample 132544metaG_FD_189087 | JGI IMG/M metagenome (GOLD analysis project Ga0256831, IMG submission 189087) | Hydrothermal vent microbial communities from Lau Basin, Pacific Ocean - 132-544 | ecosystem: Environmental > Aquatic > Marine > Hydrothermal vents | place: Pacific Ocean: Lau Basin | collected... | reverse complement strand
TATAAATTTAATCGAAGATATCACGGAGAAGCATTGTTCAACCGGCTTTTAGTGGCATGCGTGAGTTATAAAAACGAGTTTGGGTATAAATACGGATAATCATATTAAATAATATATGCTTGCAGGAGAGAAGAGCGATTTGAATTAATTATTGTTTTAAATACAAAAACTTTTTTTGACCCTAACTTTTATATCGCTATATTTAAACGTTTTTTTTGAAATAGGAAATCAGTTTAATACTTATCCAATAAAAAATATAATTATTATGACAGAAAAATTGAATAAAAAGCCGGTATCGAGGCGGGCTTTTCTTGGTACAACGGCAGCAGTAGCAGCCGGAATAACAATTGTTCCGAGCCATGCTGTTGCAGGATTGGGGCATAAAGCCCCGAGTGATAAACTCAACATTGTTGGTGTTGGTGTTGGAGGCATGGGAGCCACTAATTTAAAACATCTTGAATCGGAAAATATTGTTGGTCTTTGCGATGTGGACTGGAAATACGCAAAACATACTTTCGACAGATATCCAAATGCAAAAAGGTACAAAGACTGGCGTAAAATGTACGATGAAATGAGTACACAGTTCGACGCAGTAGTTTGTGCTACCGCCGACCATACTCACGCATTAGTTGCTGCCCACGCCATTACAATGGGCAAACACGTTTATTTGCAGAAACCACTTACTCATACCGTTTACGAATCGAGGTTGTTAACCAAACTTGCAGCTAAATACAAGGTTGCAACTCAAATGGGAAACCAGGGTTCTTCGGGAGAAGGTGTTAATTTAACAACCGAGTGGCTGGCAAATGGCGAAATTGGCGAAGTAACAAAAGTTGAGTCGTTTACCGACCGCCCCATCTGGCCACAAGGATTAAATACTCCTGAACATGGCGACTGGGTTCCGGAAACATTAGACTGGGACTTATTTACAGGCCCTGCAAAAATGCGTCCGTTTAACGAAATTTATCATCCATGGAATTGGCGTGGCTGGTGGGATTACGGAACAGGTGCACTGGGCGATATGGCGTGTCATATTCTTCACCCTGTATTTGTTGGGCTCGAATTAGGATCACCCGTTCATGCTCAGGCAAATTCGACTTTGTTACTTAACGATTGTGCTCCGGTTGCTCAGAATGTAAAATTATCGTTCCCGGCGCGTACTCCTAAACGGAGATGGAAAGGAATGAAAAAGAACGCCGATTTACCTGCAGTGGATGTGCATTGGTACGACGGTGGAATTAAATTCGACCTTCCTGATGGATGGCCCGATGGAAAAAATCCTAACGATGGAGGTGGTGGTGTAATTTTCCACGGAACAAAAGATACTTTGGCTTGCGGATGCTACGGAAAAAATCCATGGTTGCTATCAGGGAAAAAACCCGATGCTCCTAAATTCAGAAGGAGAATTGCAAATAATTTAACCGGTGGCCACGAAATGGATTGGGTTCGCGCTTGTAAAGAGAGTCCCGAAAACCGTGTTCCTACGGCTTCCGACTTTAGCGAAGCCGGACCATTTAACGAAATGGTTGTTATGGGTGTTCTTGCTGTTCGTCTGCAATCGCTTAATAAAGAGTTAGATTGGGATGGCGAAAAAATGGAGTTCACAAACTTAACTGACGACGAGAAAATTAAAACAGTAATTAAAGATGGTTTTGCAATTCACAATGGCCACCCAACTTTCCATAAAACATGGACCGAACCGGTTGCCGCAAAATATTTTGCTTCCGAATTAGTAAAACATACTTATCGTAAACCATGGAGTTTACCCGATATGCCAGCTTAATAAAAACAATAATAATTTAAAGGGTGCTCGTTTGATCACCCTTTTTTTTATGTTTTTAGGTTTGCGCTAATTTTTTAATTATTTTGCGCCATTCCTGAAAAAATACTTTTTTAAACCATTTTTGTATGAACAAAAAGAATATTTCGCGACGAAAATTTATAGCAACAACTGCAACTTCTGTAGCAGGTGCAACCATTTTGCCATCGACAGTAGTTGCCGGTCTTGGTCATAAACCTCCCAGCGACAAATTAAATATTGCCGGAATTGGTGTGGGTGGGAAAGGTTACACCAACCTGCGCAATATGGAAACCGAAAATATTGTAGCACTCTGCGATGTTGACTGGGATTACGCCGGGAAAAATTCGTTTAAACGCTGGCCGCTGGCTAAAAAGTACAAAGATTATCGCGAAATGTTCGATCAGCAAAAAGATATTGATGCTGTAATGATTGCCACCCCCGACCATTCGCATGCTCTACCGGCTGTTCTTGCTATGCGGCAGGGAATGCATGCCTTTGTACAAAAACCTCTTACTCACTCGGTGTACGAATCGCGCATTCTACAAGAAACAGCAAACCGGTATGGAGTTGCAACCCAAATGGGAAATCAGGGAAATTCAGCCGAAGGAATCAGACTAATTTGTGAATGGATTTGGGCAGGCACAATTGGAGAAATTACCCACGTTGATACCTGGACAAACCGGCCAATTTGGCCTCAAGGCTTAACACGCCCCAAAAAGAGCAAACGCGTACCCAAAACTTTAGATTGGGATTTATTTATAGGAACAGCAAAATGGTGCGATTATAACCCCATTTATCATCCTTGGAACTGGCGCGGTTGGTGGGAGTTTGGTACAGGCGCTTTGGGCGATATGGGAAATCATATTATCGACCCGGTTTTTAAAGCATTAAAACTTAAATATCCAACTTCGGTACAAGCCAGCTCGACACCTTTTAATAACGACTCTCCACCAAATGCCGAATTTGTAAAATATGAGTTTCCCCGCCGCGACAACCTGCCAAAAGTTGGGATGCCGCCAGTTTCAGTTCATTGGTACGATGGTGGTTTTATGCCTCCCCGCCCCGACGAATTAAACGATGGTGAGCAGATGGGTGACAATGGCGGTGGTTGCGTTTTTTACGGAACAAAAGGGAAAATAATGTGCGGAACATACGGCCAAAATCCAACTTTGCTACCCACTGCAAAAATGGAAACTTTTAAACAGCCGCAAAAATTAATCAGACGTATATCGAACGCAATGGAAGGTGGCCACGAACAAGATTGGATAAGAGCTTGCAAAGAGAGTAAAGAGGCACGAGTTGAAGCATCGTCGAATTTTAATTATGCGGCTCCGTTAAACGAAATGGTTGTTATGGGAAATCTTGCCGTAAGATTACAAAGTTTACAGCGAAAACTTTTATGGGACGGGGCAAATATGCGTTTTACAAATATTGGATATAACGATACAATTCGGGTTTTATCGCAAAACGATTTTAAGATAATCGATGGTGACCCGAAATTCAATAAAAAATACGAAACAATGAATGCTCTTGAAATGGTAGAAGAGTGGATTAGACACAATTACAGAAGTGGCTGGGAGCAAATATAATAAAGCTTTTTCGCTTACAATTATTCAAAACTAAAACAGGTAATATTCTAAATTACTTTTTTAAATAAATGATTACATTTGTAGTCTTTTAAAACAAAGCATTTATCAAATTTTATATAATGGAAAAGAGAGATTTAAACCGACGGAGTTTTATTTCTAAAACTACAATAGGTACAATTGGAATTGCAGGTATTTTATCGGCTTGTGCAACAGGAGAGGCAAAAAAAGAGGAGAAACAATTACCAAAAATGCTCGACCGTGCACCCGACGGGAAAGTATTAAAAGCAGGATTAATTGGTTGTGGTGGTCGTGGAACGGGTGCTGCCGTTAATTTTGTCGATGCAGGTCCAAATCTCGAAATTGTGGCGTTGGGCGATGTTTTTGAGGATAAAATTGATGCTTGCCGGAAGAAACTTAAAAGCGAACGAAATATTGAAATTGCCGACGAAAAATGTTTTATTGGGTTCGACAGCTATCAAAAAGTTATCGATTCGGGTGTCGATGTAGTTATTCTCACTACTCCACCACATTTCAGACCCGAACATGTTGAAGCAGCGGTAAATGCCCGCAAACATATATTTATGGAAAAACCGGTTGCTGTCGACCCGGTTGGTGCCCGCTCTGTTTTGGCATCGGCAAAAAAAGCCGAGGCAATTGGGCTGAGTATGGTGAGTGGAACTATTCGCCGGGTTCAAAAAGATTATATGGAGACACAGCGCCGCGTGGCAAATGGCGAAATCGGTGAAGTGGTAGGAGCAAACATTATTCGTAATGGCGGTGCGTCATGGTACCGGTTAAGGAAACCACAATGGACCGATATGGAATACATGTTGCGCGACTGGATAAATTTTACATGGCTGTCGGGAGACCATATTACCGAGCAGTTTATTCACGAAATTGATGTGATGAGTTGGCACATGGGCAAAAATCCAGTAAAAGCAATTGGTTGGGGCGGCAGGCAACGGCGAATAACCGGCGACCAATACGACTTTTTCAGTATTGAATATGTTTACGACAACGGGGTTCGCACAAATTGTTCAGCCCGTCAGATTAATGGTTGTACCAACCGTAAAGTGCAGCAAATAATGGGTACAAAAGGATATGCCGATGCTGCCGGTAAACTATTCGACCTCGATGGGAATGAAATCTGGAAATATCCGTATCCGAAAGAGGACGATAAAAATTCGAAATGGAAAGTAATAAATCCATACGTTCAGGAGCACATTAATTTGGTTACTGCAATCCGCACCGGAAAACCATACAGCGATGCTGTAAATCAGGTAAATTCTGTTCTTACCTCAATTATGGGGAGAATGTCGGCATACACCGGAAAAGACGTTACTTGGGAAGAGGTTATGAACTCCGATTTATATCTGGGGCCAAAGAAATATGCATTTGGTCCTGTTCCCGGAATCCCGGAAGTTCCTCCGGTTGTTGGGGTCAAAAATAAGCCTCTTTAAAAATATACTTAACAAGCCATATAATGAAAAGCAGCAGCAGGTTTTTATTAATCGTTTTATTTTCTCTCTTTTTTATTGGTCAGGGTTACAGCCAGCAAACAGTTTGTAAATTTGGCATCGAAACAGACTATTACAAAATAATTCCGGGGAAAAAAGTAAAAGCAAAACCGATTAAATGGATTCAGGTAAATACCGATGAAGAAACCTGGAAGATGAAGGGCAACGAGTTAATTTGCTCGGGTCATCCTATTGGTGTTATCCGTTCCGAGAAAGAGTACGAGAATTTTATAATGCACATCGAATGGAAACATATGGAGGCCGGCGGTAATTCGGGTACTTTTGTGTGGAGTAGTGCCGAACCAAACGACGCTGGTTACCCCAGCGGAGTCGAAGTCCAAATGCTCGAACTCGACTGGGTGAATCAACATATTAAAGATGGTGTAAAACCGCCAATTGCGTATGTACACGGCGAGCTTTTTGGTGTCGATGGAGTAACTCTTGTACCTGATAATCCGCGTGGAAAACGAAGTAAATCGGTAGAAAACCGCTGCAAAGGAAAAGGCGAGTGGAATGTTTACGACGTGGTTTGTGTTGAAGGAACCATTAAACTTTCGGTAAATGGGAAATTTGTAAACGGTATCAGTAAATCATCACAAAAAAAAGGATATATCTGCCTCGAATCGGAAGGCGCCGAAATTCATTTTAGAAATCTTAGAATTGTTGAGCTATAAAAAATTCTAAATAGTTTTCCGGAGAATAATGTTTGAAGCAATATCTGCTTTTTAACGTTATATTCAACCCCGATGTCCGTTAAAACGCAATTCCGGCAGGAGTTGTACAAATCGATGCAATTTATCTCTATAAACATTCGAATTCTCCTGATTTGGGTTAAGGTTCTAGCAAACATGCTATACACAAAATTTCGAATTGTCTGTCAACATCAGCCGTTGAATTTTAAACTTTAATCATAAAACCCTGAACTTTAAACTTTGAACTTTAAACTCTGAACTTTTCCTTGTACATTTGCACCTCAAAAATTTTGAAATTGAATTATGGAGATTGCAAGCAAATATAACCCGGCAGAGGTTGAAGAAAAGTGGTATAAATACTGGATGGATAACAACTATTTTCATTCGGAGCCCGATGAGCGCGAACCGTACACCGTTGTAATACCGCCACCAAATGTTACGGGTGTGCTGCACATGGGGCATATGCTAAACAATACCATTCAAGATATTTTGGTGCGCCGTGCCCGAATGACAGGAAAAAATGCATGTTGGGTGCCTGGAACCGACCATGCGTCGATTGCAACCGAAGCAAAAGTGGTAAATAAATTGAATGCCGAAGGTGTTGACAAATACGACCTTTCGCGTAAAGAGTTTTTGGAACACGCGTGGGACTGGACACATAAACACGGAGGGATTATTCTCGAGCAGCTTAAAAAACTGGGTGCTTCGTGCGACTGGGAACGTACCGCGTTTACAATGGATGAGGTACGTAGCGAGTCGGTTATTAAAGTTTTTGTCGACCTGTTTAATAAAGGACTGGTTTACCGCGGTGTTCGTATGGTAAATTGGGATCCATCGGCAAAAACAGCCCTGTCCGACGAAGAGGTAATTCATAAAGAGATAAAATCGAAACTTTATTATCTGAAATATAGATTAGCCCCCCTTAATCCCCCCGAGGGGGGAGAAAAGAATCCCAGTTACAAGACTGCCCGTAAATCGGAATATGAACTGTTAAAAAAGAATGCAAAAAGATTACGCCGTTTTTCTACCGAAGCAGAAAGTGCATTGTGGGAAATGGTGCGTGCAAATAATCTGGGTGATAAATTTAGAAGGCAACACATTATTAATAATATCATTGTAGATTTTGTCTGTCTTTCAAAAAAACTAGTAATAGAAGTTGATGGTGGATACCATAATAATCCTGAAATAGAAGAATTGGATAAACTTAAAACCAACATTCTTAATGAACTTGGTTATAAAGTTATTCGATTTACAAATGAAGAAGTGTTAACAAGTATGGATACGGTTTTGCAATCTATCCGGGACGCTCTTGTCTCTCCCCCCACGGGGGAGCCGGAGGGGGCTTTTATCACCATTGCAACAACTCGCCCCGAAACAATTTTAGGCGATACGGCGGTTTGTATAAATCCGGCCGACGAGCGGTTCTCGCACCTGAAAGGAAAACGGGTTTTGGTTCCGTTGATTAACCGTTCCATTCCAATTATTGAAGACGCATATGTTGATATGGAGTTTGGAACAGGTTGCCTGAAAATTACTCCTGCACACGATATTCACGATTATGAAATAGGAATGAAACACAACCTGCCATCAATCGATATTTTTAATGACGACGGAACATTGAGCGATAAAGCAGGAATGTATGTTGGTGAAGACCGTTTTGATGTTCGCGAAAAGATTGTGAAAGAGCTGGAAGCAGCAGGCAACCTTGAAAAGATTGAAGACTATACAAATAAAGTAGGTTATTCGGAACGTACCGACGTGGTAATTGAACCAAAACTTTCGGCACAGTGGTTTCTGAAAATGGATGAATTGGTAAAACCGGCGCTGGAGAATGTGATGAATGACAACATTCAGTTTCATCCGGCAAAGTTTAAAAACACCTACAAACACTGGATGGGCAACATTAAAGACTGGTGCATTAGTCGCCAGTTGTGGTGGGGACACCAGATTCCGGTTTACTACCTCCCCGATGGGACTTTTGTTGCAGCCGAAACAGCAGAGCAGGCGCTGGAACTGGCAAAAGAAAAAACGGGGAACAGCAGTTTAACGGCAGACGATTTAACTCAGGATGAAGATGCACTCGACACCTGGTTTTCGAGTTGGCTGTGGCCCATTTCGGTTTTCGACGGAATACGTGACCCCGAAAACAGAGAAGTAAACTACTATTACCCATCGTCGGATTTGGTAACTGCCCCCGATATTATTTTCTTTTGGGTGGCACGAATGATTATTGCAGGGTACGAGTTTCGTAACGAACTGCCCTTTAAAAATGTATATTTTACCGGAATGGTTCGCGACGAGCAGCGCCGCAAAATGTCGAAGTCGTTGGGAAATTCGCCCGACCCGCTCGATTTAATTGAAAAATACGGTGCCGACGGAGTACGCGTGGGAATGTTGCTCTGCTCGCCTGCCGGAGGCGATTTATTATTCGACGAAGGACTGCCGCAGCAGGGAGCCGGATTCTCGACAAAAATATGGAACGCTTTCCGACTGGTTAAAAACTGGGAGGTTTCTTCCGAAATTGAACAACCCGAACATTCGAAACAAGCCATTGAATGGTTTAGAAATAAACTGGGTGAAGTGGTAGAAACACTCGATTCGCAATTTGCAAACTTTAAAATATCGGAAGCGCTGATGACCGTTTATACCACTGTTCGCGACGAGTTTTCGGGCTGGTTGCTCGAGATGGTAAAACCACCCTACCAAAAACCAATCGATGCAAAAACATACGCCGATGTTGTTGATTTGTTCGACCAGGTTTTACGATTGATGCACCCGTTTATGCCATTTATTACCGAAGAAATTTGGCAACTCTTATCGGAAAGAGAAGAGGGCGAAAGTATTATGATTAGCCAGATTCCGAAAGTTAAAAAATACGACAGCGAACTGCTGGCCACTTTCGATGATGTAAAAGAGGCTGTGTCGGGAGTTCGAAAAATAAGGAAAGAGAAAAACATTGCATTTAAAGATGCAATTGAATTATCGGTGCAAAAAGGCGACAAAGGTTTCGATGAAACGTTTAACAGCGTAATTATTAAGTTGGGAAATATTTCGAAATTAACATTGGTAAACGAGGAGGTAAAAGGTGCCGCTTCGTTCCGTGTTAAGTCGACCAATTTCTACATTCCGCTCGATGGTTTTATCGATGTGGAAGAGGAGCTGAAAAAGTTAAACGAAGAGTTAAAATACACCAAAGGATTTTTAATCTCGGTTCAGAAAAAACTTAGCAACGAACGGTTTGTAAACAATGCCCCCGAAGCAGTAGTTGCCAAAGAGAAAGCAAAACAAGCCGATGCCGAAGCCAAAATTAAAGTTTTGGAAGAGCGCATTGCTTCAATGAAATAAGGGAAAGGATTGGTGTAGTTGTCTTGTTGTCATTCCCACGGAAGTGGGAATCTTTTGCAATTTGCGGTGAGATTCCCACTTCCGTGGGAATGATAATAAAACCCGATTATAACCCCTTAATTCTTGTTAAACACTTAGTTAAATTGTGTTATATTCTCATCAAAATAAAACTTTTACATATTTTAGCAATCTGTTATGTTCGCTAATGAAATTGACGAAATACATATTCATTTTATATTTTGTTTTATGTGCATTTTCGGCGTTTGCACAGGACGATTCGGAAGATATTGACCCGATGCTGATTACCCTAAAAGCCCGGATTATTAATACTGCCGACAGCTCTGCTGTTCCGTATGCAAACATTATAAACAACCGTACACACGGTGGAACCATCTCAAATGGCGATGGCTATTTTTCGTTGGAGATGTTAAATGTTGATAGCCTTGTAATTACATCGGTGGGCTTCGAAAACACAACCGTAAAAATTCCCCGGAATTACAACGGATACAATGTACTTGTAATTAAACTGAATCCTAAAAACTATGGTATTGGCGAGGTAAAAGTTACCGGAGAAAAACAAAAGGTTGATATGGGAATTGGCAGCGGCAAAACCATTGATGTAGCTCCCGAATTACGCGGAGATGCTTTTAATGAGGCACCGCCAATTATCGCCGCTTTTATAAATCCTATTTCGTATTGGCAATACTACCTCAGCAAAAAAGAGAAGCGCAAACGCAAAGTTCGCGAAGCTCAGGCGTTAGAGAAAAACTGGGAGATGCACTCGAAAAATTATAATAAGAAAAAAGTGATGATGCTTACCGGCTTAAACGAAATGCAGGCCGATTCGTTTATGATTTGGTTTAACGGGCAAGACGTTCTGCCATACACATCCACCGAATATCAGGTTCGTTCAGCAATCATTGAATATTTTCATTACTATATGATTGAAAAAGCTTCAAAAAAATCTTCCTCTAAAGAATAACAAGTTAGTCCACTTATCGGTTTAAATATGGTGCGTTTGGCATTTTAACCCTTCAAATTTTCAATTTACTACTAGGTTTATTTATTGCTATCACCCTCATTATTAGTAGTATCCGCCAAATGCACTATATTTTTTGTTGTAACACGTAATTATTTTAACCTTGTCAATATTTTTTCTTCTGTAATTTTATTTCCAGGATGTATATCTTTACCTCTTTCTACAATATTACCAAGTTTGTCAATTATAAAATATTGTGGTATTCCTTGAACATCCATAGTTTTTCTAAAAAACTTACTTTGATTTTTATCCATTAAATAGTGTTGTCCACCGCCTAAATTAAAGTCAGAAACTAATCTTTTCCACAAATCTTCTTTTGATTCAATACATATGTAAACAAATGAAACATTCTTATCTTTAAGTTTTTCCATTAGTTTTTTTGAATCTGGCATTGCTTGGATACAAGGAGAACACCAAGTTGCCCAAACATCTATATAAATCACTTTCCCTTTGTTTTTTGAAAGAATTTTAGAGAATGTTTCTTCTATAGGCGTACCTTTCATTTTAAGAAGAACTTCATTTGTGTATATGTTAGGTTTGTTGATAAATGCTAATGTTTCTTCATAATAATTATTCAAGTTTTCTTTTATTATAGGTAATTTTATGTTTGTAGTAATTAAGTCTTGATTATTTTCATACCCTTTTACAATGTTTCCTTTAAATTGAGAAGTATAGTAATGAGATATAAGTAATTGGGTCAACAAATTGTTAGAAATATTTTTTTCTAGGTATTCAATTACGAGTGAATCAGTATTAACTTTACCATCATTAATATCATCCATTATAGGGCTAAATTTCTTTCGAATTTCAGGGCTTATA
>Ga0256831_1001974_pt1 | contig 10806 bp, 10 predicted proteins | sample 132544metaG_FD_189087 | JGI IMG/M metagenome (GOLD analysis project Ga0256831, IMG submission 189087) | Hydrothermal vent microbial communities from Lau Basin, Pacific Ocean - 132-544 | ecosystem: Environmental > Aquatic > Marine > Hydrothermal vents | place: Pacific Ocean: Lau Basin | collected... | reverse complement strand
TAATTTATTTTAGTATCCATGTATTACATTTTATTGGTTTTGAAAAAATTATCTAATGCAGGATGTGACATAGCTTGGACATCTTCCATTGTACCTTCAATCAGGATTTTTTTATTATGTAAAATAATAAATCGATCCAGAGCATATTCAATACTTTCTAAATCATGGGTGACCATAATAATGGTTAAATTGAGCATGTATTTCAACTCAATGATCAGTCGGTCAAATGCTCGTGCGCTGGCGGGATCTAAGCCACTGGTTGGCTCATCTAAAAATAATAATTTAGGATCCATAGCCAGTGCCCTTGCCAGCCCAACCCGTTTTTTCATACCGCCACTGAGCTCAGCAGGATACAAATAAGCAGAATGGGGTGGTAATCCGACCATTTTAATTTTAGCATGGGCAATGTCAGTAATCACTTCCATAGGGAGTTTGGTGTATTCTTTTAATGCCACGCAAATATTTTCTAAAACACTTAAAGAAGAAAATAGAGCACCGAATTGAAAGAGTACGCCCCACTGTAATTGCAAGGTCTCAATTTGCTTGGGGCTGAGTGTTCCTAGTGTATTACCGAGTATGTTGATACGCCCAGAGGTTGGGCTCTGCAACATGATCATTTGACGTAATAGGGTTGATTTACCCGAGCCACTGCCACCGAGTAAGCCAAAAATTTCACCCTGTTGGATGCTAAAACTGACGCCATCATGTACTCGATTAGAGCCAAATTGAGTCACAATGTCGTTAAATTGAATAATGGTACTCAAATGCCAACCTCCGTTAATACCACGGAGATTAAGGCATTAATCGCAATGACCCAAAAACTGGCATTGACAACGCTGATGGTGGTGTAATGACCGACACTATCGGTACTGCCTGAGACTTGAAAGCCTCTAAAGCAACCGATGGAAGCGATAATAATACCAAAAAAGGGTGCTTTGATTAGGCCAATCATAATATGCTTAAGATCCACCTCAGTATGCATGCGGGCAATAAATTCGGCAAAGGTAAGCCCTAATTGCCCCTGAGCAATGAGCATACCACCAAACATGCCCATCATATCAGCAAAAAAGACAATCAGAGGCATGGAAAGCATCAGTCCGAGCACACGAGGGAGTACTAAAAAACGATGGGGTTCAAAGCCCATGGTTTTCATGGCATCAATTTCTTCGGTAATTTTCATAATGCCTATTTCAGCGGTAAAGGCACTGGCACTACGACCAGCAATAACAATGGCTGAAATAAGAGGGGCCAATTCACGAAATACGGCAATGCTAACCATTTCAACAATAAAAATATTGGCACCAAATTGTTTTAATTGTTCAGCGGACTGGTAGGCAATGACTAAGCCCACTAAAAAAGAGGTCAGGCCAACAATAGGCAAGGCTCGAAAGCCGGATATATCCAATTGTTTGAGTGTTGAACGAAGACGAAATAATGATGGATGGCGAATCGTCAGCCAAAGTTGATAAAAACTAAAACCAACGAAATGACTAAAAATCAGAAACCCACGAAAAAACTCAGTAAAGCCTTTACCTAAATGATAGAAAAAGGTTTTTGTCGGGTCTTTTATGGGTGGCGTATTAATATAATTTTTGCGATAAAATAAAAATAATCGTTGTTGATCGGGTTGCATACCGGTATAGGTAAAGGTCACTTTTGAAGGATCAAAACGCCTCATAAATTCAATAATCACCATAATGCCTGCAGTATCGAGCTTTTCTACAGCGCTAAAGTCCCAATTAATGCTAGAAATGGTATTACTTATTTTAAATTGTTTTAATTGCTGATAAATGGGATTAATTGATTGGTGTGACCAAAGCCCTGAGCTGCAAATATGCAGTGTTGTATTATCTTTATCTATTGTTATTTTTGCTTGAGTCATGTAAAAAGAGACAACTATTTTATTTATTATTAAGACGATTGACTATTATTATGACCCAAACAAGCTTTGCTGATCTGGAAGCCATTTTAAAAACGGATATTGATTTTCTGGAAAAAATCCGAGCCATATCCGATACAATCAAGTCGGCACTCGGTGCTGATCGTTGCACTATTTTTATCCATGATCCCAAAACAAAAACATTCTGGAGCGCTTATATTGAGGGGATCAGCTATGTTGAGCTACCAGACAATAGTGGGATTGTGCATGAGATCTATGAACAAAATCAAGCACAAATTATTAATAACGTACAAGCGAATGAAGATTATAACGATACGGTAGAAAAAAACACCGGCTATGTCATTCATTCGATGATTGCCGCTCCCATTATGGATGACCAACAACAGCCAATTGGTGTGATTCAAATTCTTAATAAGGTTGATAATGAACCCTATTTTGATGATGCTGATAAAACGATTGTCACCAATATCTTGCATCACATTACTAATTATACCGAGTGCTTAAAAGGGCAGTAATATAATGAGTTATTCATGATGTTCATCGGTGTCATTAACATCGACCTGACCGGACATTCTACGGCGAATATGAGACCAAGACATACCAATGGCCAAAACCATAGATAATAATGTCAGTACAATATAGCTAATGACTTCAATGCTATTAGCTGGAACAATCCCCCAATCAATCGTCATCCATAAGAGGGTGCCAAAAAAAGCAAAGGCTAACACCAGTCCGGCAAAGCCTAATGAGGTTATTGTGGCACGAATATAAACAATCCAACCAATGAGCAAGACAATAGCTGAAAAAGCCATTAAAGGAGTAAACGCTTGTGTTTCTACAGCACTTTTTAGCCAGTGAAAAAAAGAATAGCCACTGGGGTTAAATGAGGCAAAAACCAGTATCAGTGCAAACACCCAGCGAACAACAAAACTGCCAAAATTAAATTGATTACCAGCCATAGGAAATCCCTAATAAATAAGTAAGAGGGCTCATTTTACAAGAGAATGCATTCTGATGCGAATACAAACCGGCTTTTTGCCCTTGAGTTCATGCTCATTGATATCCATATTCAAATAGATCCATAAAGACTATTTGTTAAGAGAACACAATTTTGTTAAGAAAATATAAGTTTATTAAGAGAATATAATATGAGTCAATTAGAAGCACTAATTTTTGATGTTGATGGCACCTTAGCCGATACGGAGCGTGATGGGCATTTGCTTGCCTTTAATATGGCATTTAAAGAAGCAGGCTTAGACTGGGACTGGAGCGTGGAGCTATATGGTCAATTATTGGCTGTCACTGGGGGTAAAGAACGCATTCGTTACTATATTCGTGACTTTTATAATCAAGAGCGGGGTGAAAATTTTTCCATGCCCTTAGAAGTGACCAATGTGGATGAATTTATTGCGGGTTTGCATGCTGCTAAAACCCGCTTTTATACTCAATTAATGGCTGATGGTGCCGTACCTTTACGACCTGGCGTGGTGCGTTTGTTTCAGGAGGTTCGCCAAGCCGGTTTGAGAATGGCCATTGCCACCACCACCACACCTGAGAATGTGACGGCGTTATTAACCCATACCTTAGGTGCGGACTCAGTTGATTGGTTTGAAGTGATTGCCGCAGGTGATATTGTTCCGGCTAAAAAACCAGCACCGGATATTTACACCTATGCAATGGAAAAAATGAACCTCAGTGCCGATCAATGTTTGGCATTTGAAGACTCTCATAATGGCTTATTATCTTCTTATGGTGCAGGTTTAAAAACAGTTATTACCGTCAATGACTATACTCATGATCATGACTTTACGAATGCCGTACTGGTTGTCAGTGATTTGGGAGAACCGGATCAAGCTATGACCGTTCTTGCCGGCGACTGTGATGAGACTTATTTCAGCTTGGCAACAGCTAGACACTTGCATCAGGCATAGAATATGTCTGACTCAGTAAATAAGCCAGTAACAACTGCCTCAACTATCCCCCTTGCTAAGCGTATGGATGATATTGAACCCTTTCATGTTATGTCTTTATTGGCCAAAGCAAAGCACTTACAACAGCAAGGTCAGGATATTATTCACTTGGAAGTGGGTGAGCCTGATTTTAAAACACCACCAGCAATTGTTACTGCAGCAGCACAGGCATTACAACAAGGGGATATTTATTATACGCCTAGTTTGGGCTTGCCTGAATTACGACAGGCCATCGCTGATTATTATCAACAGTGCTACCAGTTGTCACTGCCTGCCTCAAGAGTGGTCGTAACACCCGGTGCCTCAGGCTCACTCTTGTTATTAATGGGGGCGTTAATTGGCTCAGGTGATGCCGTGATGTTGGCTGATCCGGGTTACCCCTGTAACACAAATTTTATCCGTTTTGTTGATGGTGAGCAGCAATCCATTGCGGTGGATGAAACGACAGACTACCAATTAACGGCTGAGTTAATTGCTCAAAACTGGCAGGATAATACTAAGGTGGTATTAATTGCCTCACCGTCCAACCCAACGGGAACCGTGGTCTCTGATGCTGAGATGATAAAAATTATTCATCTTGTGAAAGAGAAAAATGCTTATTTATTGGTGGATGAAATCTATCAGGGCTTAGTTTATGATAAGGTGTCATCTTGTGCGCTTACGGGCATTAATAAATTGGATGAGCACATTATTATTGTCAATAGTTTTTCAAAATATTTTCAAATGACTGGCTGGCGTTTGGGTTGGTGTATTGTCCCTGAACAGCTAGTACAAGCCTGTGACCATTTATCACAGAATTTATTTTTAGCGGCACCTACTTTGGCACAAAAAGCGGCACTGGCTGCTTTTTTACCAGAAACAGTAGACTTGTTAGAGCAACGAAAGGAAATCTTTAAACAACGACGGGACTATCTGTATAAAGAATTACTTAACTTGGGATTTACGATACCAGTAAAACCTCAGGGGGCATTTTATTTATATTGTGACTGCAGTGCTCACACTGATGATAGTATGCTTTTTGCTCATGAGTTATTAGAAAAAACAGGCCTTGCTATCACCCCAGGTCTTGATTTTGGTTGCCATCATCCAGAACGCTATGTACGCTTTGCTTACACTCGTGATATCCACTATCTTAAACAGGCTGTACAACGCCTAAGCACGTTTCTTTTAGCCTAATAGACCGCGATATCACTATGAAATATCCAGAACCGTTAATTAAGGCTCGATTAATTCGACGCTATAAGCGTTTTTTAGCCGATGTTGAATTATTGGATGCAGACAATAACGTCATTCAAGCGCTTACCATACATACAGCAAATACCGGCTCTATGACGGGTTGTGCTATTCCTGGAAGTATCATATGGATCAGCAATAGTCATAATCCAAAACGTAAGTACCTCTACTCATGGGAGCTTTCTAGTGCTTATGATGCCAGCGCTTATAATGTTAGTGCAAAGGGAAATACATTAATTGGTATTAATACCTTGTTGGCTAATAAGCTGGTCTATGAAGCCATTGAACAGGGGTATATCCCAGAGTTAAGTGCTACACAGGCTATTGCCACAGAAGTGCCTTATGGTAATGAAAGAAGTCGGATTGATCTATTAGTCACACAGCATAATGGGCAGAAGTGTTATATCGAAGTAAAAAATGTGACTGCGAGTTTTGAACTGGATGTGGCAGCATTTCCTGATGCGGTGACAACACGAGGGACAAAGCACCTGCGTGAATTAGAATTAATGGTTCAGCAGGGGCATCGTGCCATTATTTTTTATTGTGTCCAACGTGAAGATATCCATAGTGTGCGTGTGGCTAATGAAATTGATCCTCTATATGCAAAAACGCTAGCTCAGGTGCAAGAAAAAGGGGTAGAAGTACTCGCTTATGGGGTTCGATTTTCTGGTAATCGCTCACCAGATGGAATCTTTTTGACTAAAAAACTATCGTTTTTGTGATTACTAAGATATTGGTGTTTTTTAGCTGAGAATTAAAGCATCAGATGAATTTATTCTATCATTATTTATATGATAGTATTTATAGTGCGTATAAACAATGCGCACTACAACTATAAGGTCACCCTAATGCAACAAATCTATGATAAAAAGGCACCCCAAAAAGCAACAAATCTCTCAATAAATAGTGACTTACTCATAAAAGCTCGTGATTTAAAAATCAATTTATCAGCTACATTAGAATATGCCTTGGTTGCTGATGTCAGGAAAGCCGAGTGTCAAAAATGGCAAACAGAAAATAAAGAAGCCGTTAATGCATTAAATGAATTGGCAGAGAATAATGGTCTATTTTCTGATTCTTATAGGGCGTTTTAATGAATCTAGGTTTGATTAAATACCCTTATGAGACTTGATAAATATATTGTTCATAATACAAACCTGACTCGTTCGTTAGCTAAAAAAGCGATTTCATCAGGTCAGGTTTTAGTTAACCTTAAGCGGATAAAAAACACAGCATTTAAACTTAAAGTAACTGACCAAGTATTTTATTTGGGTAAACAAATATCAACTTTGCATCATCGATATCTGATGTTGAATAAGCCTTCGGGATATATTTGTTCAACTCAAGATGACATGCATCCTTCGGTGTTAAATTTGATTGATATTGAAAAGCGTGATCGCCTGCATATTGTTGGTCGATTAGATGTAGATACCACGGGTTTAGTTCTTATTACTGATGATGGTCAATGGTCACATCGTATTACTTCACCGAAAAAAAACTGTCAAAAGACGTATCAGGTTGATCTAGCTGAGAAGATTAGAAGTGATACTATTGAACAATTTAATAAAGGGTTACTGCTAAAAAATGAGTTAAAACCGACGCTACCTGCACAGCTTGTTATCCAATCTAAAAAGCAGGTATTATTGACTATTCAAGAAGGCCGCTACCATCAAGTTAAACGTATGTTTGCGGCTGTCGGCAATCATGTTGAAGCATTGCACCGTGTCAGTATCGGTACGATCACTCTAGATGTTCAACTGGGTGATGGTGAATGGCGCTATTTAACAGAAGATGAAATTGCATCAATGAACTAGCCGTCAATGTTTGGCAGAAGCTTAAAAAAGTCATCTTTGGGTAGTGGTTTAGAATGCAAATAGCCTTGAATAAACTGACAACCATGAGATTTTAAAAAGTCTTCTTGTGCTTGTGTTTCAACACCTTCAGCAATAACTTTAAGCTTAAGACTATGAGCCATAGAAAGTATTCCTGTTACTAAGGCGGCATCTTCTTTATTATCAGGTAGATCCATAATAAAAGAGCGATCAATTTTTAAAATGGTAATGGGAAATTTTTTCAGATAACTAAGAGATGAGTAACCCGTGCCAAAATCATCAATAGCCAGTCCTATATTCATTTTGCGAATTTCTTGCAACTGTTCTAGAGTGCTGTCATTGTCTGACACTAATAAGCTTTCAGTAATTTCTAGGGTGAGTTTCTCGGGGGCAAGTCCTGTTTCGGCTAAAACACTGGCGACAAGCTGTGGAATATTTTGCTGTTGAAACTGACGACTGGAGAGATTAACCGCAACACAGGGTGATGAACTCGTATTTTTACCCCATTTAACGGCTTCTCGACAGGCTTCGCGCAGAATCCATTCACCAATAGGGATAATAAGAGAAATTTCTTCTGCTAAAGGAATAAAATCAACCGGTGAAATAATGCCTTTTTCAGGATGCCGCCAGCGTACTAAGGCCTCTGTACTACCAATGGTATTTGTCTTAAGATTAATTATTGGCTGAAAGCACAAATAAAATTCTTTATTGCTCAGTGCCTTGTGTAAGGCATTTTCTAATACTCTTCGTTGCTGTGCTTCAATATTAATTGCTTGGGTAAAAAAGTGGAAGCCATTACGCCCCTTATCCTTTGCCTTATACATAGCACTATCTGCATTACGGATAAGCTCTTGTACACTATCGGCATCATCAGGGTAAATAGTGATGCCGATACTGGCAGAAATAAAGGCATCATGCCCATCTAATTTAAATGGCTTTGCTATTGCACTAAGAATTTTTTCGACCGTACTATTAATACTTTGTACATCCATAATATCAGGTAGTATTACTGAAAATTCATCACCACCTAAACGGGCAACAGTATCGGATTTTCTTAAACATGCTTGTAAGCGTTTGCTGGCTTGTTTAAGTAATTGATCACCTAATAAATGCCCTAAGGTATCATTGATGTTTTTAAATCGATCCAAATCAATAAAGAGCAAGGCGACTTGATGCTTGTTTCGTTCAACTTGCTTAAGTGCATGAGAAAAACGATCGGAGAATAGGTTTCTATTAGCGAGTCCTGTTAGAGGGTCATAATTTGCTTGATGTAAAATATACTCTTCATCTTTTTTTCGTTTGGTAATATCACTAAATAGAGACACATAACCTTCTTTATAACCTTCACTATCACGCATGGTGGATATGGATAACCATTGAGGATAAATTTCACCATTTTTTCTACGATTCCAAATTTCACCATTCCATGTGTTAGTCTGCTCTAATGTAGCAAACATTTCTTGATAAAATTCAGCCTTATGACGGCCTGATTTTAAAAAGGCAGGAGATTTACCCAAGGCCTCATCATTACTATAGCCAGTAATTTTGCTAAAGGCTTGGTTAACTAATTGAATATGATTGTCGGTGTCAGTGACCATAATACCTTCGGCAGCTATCTCAAATACAGCAGATGCTAAGCGTAGATTTTTTTCATCTGATCGTTGTTGAGAAATATTTTCCTTAATGGAAATAAAATGGGTGATTTGACCAGTATCATCTTTTAAAGAACTGATTTGAGCTCTTTCCCAGAAAAAGTTGCCCTTTTTACCCTTATTATAAAAAATACCTGTCCAGACATCACCGGATAGAATGGTTTGCCATAATGCTTCATATTCTTGTTTGGTTTTTTTGCCAGAGCTTAATATACGAGGGTTCTCACCGATAACCTCATGACTTAAGTAACCTGTGGTTGTTTCAAATTTGTGGTTAACGTATTCTATATTCCCCATTGTGTCGGTAATAATAACGGATACTGGACTTTGCTCAACAACTTGAGAAAGTTTGCTCAGTTTTTTCTCTGCCTCTATACGATCAGATATGTCATAAATGCTCACAGGGATACTGCTAAAATCTTCTTCTATTTCAGGTAGTTGAAAGGAAATAATGGCCGTAAATTCTTTGCCATCAAGAGTTCGGTAATTTGCCTGAGAATGAAATTTTTTATCATTATTCCAGATAGCACACAGTCCTTGGATAAAGACTTCAATACCATCAGAACCAAATGTTTTATCAATATGACCAATAAAATCCTTTTTGGATTGAGCACCAAATAAAACCAATGTTGCTTCATTAATGTCAATAATTTTGACTGAGTGTATAAATTGATATAGTTCGTGCGTATTTTCTTGTAAATAGTGATAAAGATCGGTGACCCCTGCTTGTCTCAAAGCAGTTAGTTTTTGTTTTACTTTTGAAAAGTCTTCATTCCAAATGGATGTCTCCGAGTTTTCAAATAGTCTTCGAAAACGCTGTTCACTTTGTTCAAGTTTATAAGTTCTATCTATGACTCTTGCTTCGAGTTCATTTTGTGCTTGCAATAATTTGTCTTCAGCAGATTTCCAATGTTGAGCAATTTTAATTGCTAGAATGAAACCGATGAAACCTATTGCTGTGAGCATAAGAAAAACAAGAAAAGAAATCGTTAATACCTGTGGTCTAATTGATTGAGTAAGGGAGTTTTTATCCTTAAGTAATACCATAAACCAGCCATTGGCCATTGTGCTTGATGATATGATATAGGTCTTATCTGTTTGCGGATCAGTATAATTTTGAATAGTGTCCTTATTATGCTTTGAACCTATTACTGTTTTATTGGTCTTTAGGTTGTTAAGAATGATCTGCCACTTTTTATGCTCTAATAGGGGGATCTTGGTCTGAGCGATAATATGGTTTTTCTTATCAACAATAAAACCAGCATTAAATGGGGCGATGACATCCGTATTGACTAAATGCTCGAGTTTGCTTAAATGAAAGACACCGCCTAAATGAGCAATAATGGTATTTTTATTATTTAAAATAGGGACATCAATGGCAATAGCAGGGATACCATCAGCTCCTATAAAGCTATTGGATATGACTGCTTGTTTGGTTTTGCTTGCTTGAATAAAGTAACTACGGTCAGATAAATTAAACTTAATTAATTTTTTTTGTACTGTATAAGGGTGAGAAATGTAATGATCCCCATTAGGTGAGAGAACAAATAGAATGGAAAAGGTATTTCTTAAGGTCTCAAGAATTTGTCTTTTTTCAATACCTGCACTTTCTGGTATACCATTTATTTTAGGATTGACTTGGTCTAAGAAATCAAGAGAAGAAAAAGCTGGTTGCTCAGATGTGGCTATTAGGAGTTGCTTTGATGTGTCAATATGATCGCTAATATGTTCCTTGAGTAAAGAAATAAAGTTTTGATTGTTTTCTATCCACTGATCAATAGCAGAGTCTAAGAGACGAACATGAAGAAAGCTGACCACAACACCGGTAGCAAGAATACTTGGGGCAATAAACGATAAGATAATCTGTTTGCGTGTTAGCATAGTTGTACTGGCCAATATTCCTTTGTTTTTCCACCGCTGAATAACGATGCTATATAACTTATAGCTGAAATTAAATCAGTGTCAATTGTAGGGCTGGAGATAGGTTAATAAAAGTCACTTCATTGCATTCTTTTTATTTTTAGGTGCTAATTTAATAACTAATTGTTTGTTTATTTATGTTGTATTTTTAATGGCCTAAACTGGTGTTTTAGGCCAATTATACTATACTGCTGAGGACGGATCGGATATCTTCGCTTGTTACATATAAGAGTTTCCTTTTTTTAAATAATAGAGTGTTATCAATGGCTAACTGTAATTTGCTTACTCAGGTAACATAG
>Ga0256831_1001973_pt1 | contig 10807 bp, 9 predicted proteins | sample 132544metaG_FD_189087 | JGI IMG/M metagenome (GOLD analysis project Ga0256831, IMG submission 189087) | Hydrothermal vent microbial communities from Lau Basin, Pacific Ocean - 132-544 | ecosystem: Environmental > Aquatic > Marine > Hydrothermal vents | place: Pacific Ocean: Lau Basin | collected... | reverse complement strand
GCCTATTATATAGAGAATCTCTCTACAACTAACAATTTGTAAAGATTTCATTCAATACCAACTCAGCTATTTTCAGCTTTGATTCTTTAGTCCAACCTGCAATATGTGGCGTAATAACCACATTTTTTAATTCAAAAAGGTTTTTATACATTGTCAGTTCTTCATTCGTGTAAGTATCAATTTTCTCATTTTCCAATACATCTAAAGCTGCGCCTAAAACCTTGGATTTTTGAAGCCCCATAATCAGATCTTTTGTATTAACAACTTTTCCTCTTGAAGTATTAATCAGATAAAAACTCTTTTTAAACTTATTAATAAACTTTAAGTCAAATAAATGGTATGTTTCTTTCGTTAAAGGAACATGGAAGCTGACTATATCACTTTCTTCAAAAATAGAGTCTATGCCGACTTCTCTCACATAACGAATGTTTTCAGCAAAACGCTGCTTATATTTATCAAAAGCTAAAATTTCAACATCAAATCCACTCAGTTTTTTTGCAAATTGGCTGCCTGTATTTCCAAAACCTATAATCCCAATCGTCTTACCCTCAAGCTCAATACCTCTGTTTTCTTCTCGATTCCAAATCATATTCTTTACCTCAAAACTACTTTGATTTATATTGTTAAAAAGTGAAAGTAATAGCCCCAATGCGTGTTCTGCTACTGCATTTCTATTGCCTTTTGGCGTATTTTTTACGATTATATTCTTTTTCTTCGCATATTCCAAATCGATAATATCCAAACCGGATCCAAGACGAACAATCAGCTTCAAATTCTTCGCCTCATCAATCATAACTTTATCCATCACTGTTTTTGTATTGATTACCACAACACAGTAATCTAGGATAATTTTTTTGGTTTCTTCCAATTTGATTTCAGGTAAATAAGTAACTTCAAAATTATTTGCCTTCAAACCCTCAATCAATATTTTATGCACATAGTCCGTAATTAGTACCTTCATATTTTTCATAAAACATCAATTAAATATCAATTTCCAATACTACCGGACAATGATCTGAAAATACAGGATCTTTATATACTTTAACATCTTTGATTTTATCCTTAAGCTCATCTGTAACACTTATATAATCAATTCTCCAACCCTTATTTCTTTGTCTTGAGCCAGCTCTGTAACTCCACCAACTAAACAAAATCTCTTCAGGATAAATAAGTCTAAAAGAATCATTGAATCCCGAAGCATAAAATTGATCCAACCATGCTCTTTCGTCGGGTCTATACCCTGAAGGATTATCTTTCCTATCTGGATTATGAATATCGAGTCTTGTATGAACAATATTATAATCTCCCAAAACTATTAAATTCTCCTGCTTTTTTCTTAATTCATCAAGGTAAACCATAAAATGTTTTAAAAACTCCATTTTAAACTCGTGCCTGTGTTCTCCGCTAGAACCGGAAGGAATATACACATTCACGACACTAAAACCGTCAAAATCCGTTCTTAGCACCCTACCCTCTCGATCATACTTTTCAATCCCCATTCCTTTTACAACATTTATTGGTTTTTGCCTTGTAAAAGTAGCGACACTACTATACCCTTTTTTTTCGGCAGAATGCCAATAACTATTATAGCCCATCATCTCATATTCCATCGGGTTAATTTGATTTTCTTGTATTTTAGTCTCTTGAATACCTAAAATATCTATATTCTGTTTTATAACCCAAGACCAAAAGTCTTTTTTTGCTGCTGCTCTTATACCATTAGCATTAAATGTACCAATTTTCATATATCGTTTTAACTAATTTTAAAAAATGAAAAATCATTAAACTTATTTGGTTTTAGCCGTAAGCCTGACTAGGATATACCATAAATTTAGAACAAGTTTAATAAAAAAGATATCAAAAACATCATTCTTATCATCATTGACCTAAACTGTAATTTGGAGATTCCTTTGTAATGGCAATATCATGTGGGTGACTTTCGATGATTCCTGCATGAGTAATTTTCACAAATCTTGCTTTCTTCAAATCCTCAATAGTCCTAGACCCTGTATAGCCCATACTCGATCTTAAACCACCAATATATTGAATCATCACTTCAGACAATGTTCCCTTGTAGGCAATCCGCCCTTCTATCCCTTCAGGAACTAGTTTTTTTACATCATCTTCCGTATCCTGAAAATATCTGTCTTTTGATCCTTTTTCCATTGCTCCAATTGAACCCATACCACGATAGATTTTGAATTTTCGCCCTTTGAAAATCACAGTCTCTCCGGGAGCTTCTTCTACACCGGCAAATAATGAACCTGCCATTATAGTATTAGCTCCGGCAGCAATCGCCTTTGCTATATCTCCCGTGAATCTTATTCCCCCATCAGCGATGATGGGTACTCCCGAACCCTTGATGGCATTCGCAGCTTCCATTATAGCTGATAATTGAGGCACACCTACTCCTGCGACTATTCTAGTTGTACATATACTACCGGGACCCACACCAATTTTCACCGCATCAACACCGGCATCAACCAAAGCTTTTGCTCCTTCACCGGTAGCCACATTACCACCTACTACATCAACATGAGGGAATTTAGCTTTTATTTCTTTAATCATTTGAAGTACTCCGGCAGAATGTCCATGAGCCGTATCCACAGTCAAAACATCAACACCTACTTTAACCAAAGCTTCAATTCTCTGCATAGTGTTTGATGAAATACCAACTGCTGCTCCCACTAATAATCTACCATACTTATCTTTTGCAGAATTAGGATAGTTTTTAATCTTTAAAATATCCTTATAAGTTATCAAGCCCATAAGAATATTATGGTCATCTACAACAGGTAATTTTTCAATCCGGTACTTTTGTAAAATCTGCTTGGCCTCATCCAAACTAGTCCCAATCGGAGCAGTAATCAGACCATCTCTTGTCATAATTTCCACTATAGATTTAGTACTGTCTTCCTGAAACCTTAAATCTCTATTGGTGAGAATACCTACTAACTTTCCATTTTTATCCACTATTGGAATTCCTCCAATCGAATGTTGTCTCATTAATCTCTGTGCATCTCCAATACTCGCCTCCAGTCCTAGGGTGACAGGATCGGTAATCATTCCACTTTCAGATCTTTTGACTTTTCTCACTTGAGCTGCCTGTTCCTCTATCGACATATTCTTATGAATAATACCAATACCGCCTTCTTTTGCCAATGCAATAGCAAGTTGGTATTCCGTAACGGTATCCATCGCTGCTGAAACTATCGGTATATTTATACTCAAATTTCTTGTAAATTGCGTTGAAACGCTTACCTCTCTGGGTAGCACTTCCGAATAGGAGGGCACTAACAATACATCATCAAATGTCAGCATCTCCTTTATTGACGAGAATTTATTTGTTTTTTCCATACGCAAAGATAATAGTAAGTTTTTTATATAAAAATAATATGTGAAAAATAAATTAAATAGTGTCTACAATAAAACACATCAATTTTCTTACTTTTGCAAAAAAACAATAGATGAATATTTTGTCAGATGAGTATTTTATGAAAAAAGCTTTTGATGAAGCAGAAAAAGCTAAAGAAGAAAATGAAGTTCCGGTTGGTGCAGTAATAGTCTCAAATAATATCGTTATTGCCAAAGCACATAATCAAGTGGAAGCCCTAAACGACCCTACAGCACATGCTGAAATTCTCGCTATTACGTCAGCCACAAATTATTTGGGAAGTAAATACTTAGAAAAATGTACACTTTACGTAACTCTTGAACCTTGTATGATGTGCGCATCTGCCCTAAATTGGGCAAAAATAGAGAGAATTGTATATGCTGCTGAAGACTCAAAAAATGGTTTTATGAAGTGCGGGAAACAGGTCTTGCACCCCAAAACAAAATTAGAATTTGGACTAATGAGCGAAAAAAGCAGCGAAATGCTGAAATCTTTTTTTAAGGAAAAACGATGAATTTATTTAACATATTTTACTCACTAAGGATGTCCATATTCCATTTTATCGATTTTACCTCCCATCAGCCTTTTCTGAATAATCATATACACAAAAAGTAGTATAAACCCAATTATTCCCCAATTCATCGCTACTGATAATCCATAATTAGTACTAGCTGTATTATATATTGTAAGCGATTCATTAATGTCATTTGTAGAAGGAAGGATCACTGGAAATATCGCTGCAAGTGATGAAGTAATACCACCTAAAACAACAAGAGTTGACAAGATAAAGCCTTGAATTTCTTTTTTTAATCTTTTGATGAAAAACAATCCAATAATACCGGTAAAATAAATACCCGGAAATATAATTAAATATGGTTTTTCAATAAAATTATTTAAAGAATCCGGATTTATAGAATCCCATATAAACAACGATGTAATCGTCAATATCAGAAGAATAATATTAAATCTAAAAACAAACGTTTTCAACTTATAATTAATTGATGAATTTGTCTTAAGGATTACCCAATTTGCTCCATGTATTGCTAAGGTTATCACAGTAATAATACCAATTATCACGGTAAACCAATCTATCACTCCTGGAGTATTGCTTGTAGGGCTAAAACTACTATCCCATAATGGTAAAAAGAAAAAATGTTTTTCATATAAAGAGATTCCATTCTCGACACCGCCTAAATTTACACCTCTCATAATATTTCCCAAAGCAATACCAAAAAACAATGCTAATAATAAACTCGACACTCCAAATACTTTATCCCAAATATTTTTCCACATTTGGAACGGGAATTGTCCTCTGAGTTCAAGCCCGATTGCTCTAAACATTATCAGCCATAAGACTATTATTAGTGGTAGGTAAAAACCACTAAATACTGAAGCATAAAATGTAGGAAAAGCCATAAATATCATGCCGCCTCCCGCTACTAGCCATACTTCGTTGGAATCCCAAAATAGACCTGCTGATTTTGAAATAACTTCTTTATCTTTATCTGTCTTAGCAAAAAACAAATGTATAATACCAGCTCCAAAATCATATCCGTCAAGAACAAAAAACACTGCTAAAACAATCGCTATTATTATATACCAAAATACTTCCATAATCTAATGTTTTAAAGGTTTAGGTCCATAATAAATTATTTTACCAACTAAGGTCAAAAATAATATACCCAAGAGTAAATACAAGCCGACAAAACCTAAAAGAGTAAATAATGTATTACCTGATGATACGGTAGGTGAAATCCCTTCAGAAGTTTTGAGCAATCCATAAACCAAATAGGGTTGCCTTCCTAATTCCGCTACATACCATCCGGTAAGATTAGCGATATATGGAAATGGGACTATAAACATAATCATCCACAATATTGGTTTAAATTCAAACAATCTCTTTCTCCAAAACAATATAAATGCTATACCGAAAATTCCAATAAATATAGTACCTAAACCTACCATAATATGATAAGAATAGTAAAGACCGGGAACATTTGAAGGCAACTCTTCCGCTTTGAATTGATCCATCCCGGGTATCTGTTTTGACCAATCTTTATATGTCAAAAAACTAAGAACATTTGGTACAGCAATTTTATTATCTAATTTTTTTTCAACCATATTGGGTTGACCAATTAAGACAATTTCCGATCCTGACTCTTCCGTTTCAAAGATACCTTCCATTGCTGCAAATGAAGCAGGTTGATATTTAGCAACATTTTTTGCATTCCAATCTCCCGTAGGCATCGCAAGTAAAACACTAGCTACAAAACCAACAACGACACCGGTTTTTAAAAATAATTTACCATATTCAATATTCTTTCCCCTCAAAATATAAAAAGCACCAATTCCTGCTACAACAAAAGAAGATGTGACAATAGAGGCTATCTGATTATGCAAAAATGCGGGTATTAGCCAAGGATTATCAAATAAAGCAGAAAAATGCGTTAAAACATATTTTCCATTTTCAAGTATTTCAAAGCCCACAGGATGTTGCATCCAGGCATTAGTAGCAAGGATAAAATACCCACTAGCCCAAGAACCAAGAAAAACCAAAAACCCTGTTAAGAAATGAAGCTTTTGTCCCATCAATTTTTCTCCAAATAGAAACAAAACTAAAAATGATGATTCAAGAAAAAATGAAAACATCCCCTCCATCGCCAAAGTTTGACCAATTATATTACCTGTTAATTCAGAAAACTTAGCCCAATTTGTGCCAAACTGAAATTCCATTGGAATCCCTGTAATGACTCCCATTGTGAAATTAACAGCAAATATTTTCATGAAAAACTTAGCAGCATCATTATATTTCTCAATCTTAGATACCAAATATCTCCACTTAAAATAAACGATTAATAAGGATAGACCCATCGTCAATTGTGGGAATATATAATGAAAAGTGATAGTGAATGCAAATTGCAATCTATCATATAGTAGCATGTCTTCCATAATATTATATTTTGCTTTAAACCAAAATCAGACTTAATAACTGATGATTTTTGTTACCACAAATCCAAACATAATTAAGATTTTGACAAAAAATCTACATCTTCAGTATATCTAAAACCTTGCCCTGATCAACAACCAAAGAGAATCACACCAAAATGGATATCAAGTTTTCAAGTCTCCTTCGTTTATATCTCAGCCACAAAGTAAATCAATTAAGATTAGAACAAAGCCTTTCTATATATGTTTTCTTTTTGATTAAGCTCTAAGGCTATTTAGAATTATATATAAATAGTGCCTGCATGAAAATATTTATTTCTTACAAGGCCCAAGTGAATGTTGCTTTGACCTCTCCATTGAAGAAGTCATGATCCATCTCTTTATCATTTCCGGGAAATCTGTTTGCTATCCAATTACCGTAGGAAAAATTCATTTTGAAGGCTCTCCAGTCAAAAATACCAAAACCATAAGTATAGTCTGCATCCCAAGGAAGTTTCGTGTCTTTGATAGGGTAATAATAAACTGCTCCTTCTATATAAATTCCCTTTGCAATTGTCCATCTGGCAGCAGTTGACAGAGTTATCTTGCTATTTCCAGCCTTATTCACACCGTATTTATCTGAATACTCATAAAAATATCTTATCGCAGGCACAATCCGGATCTGCGAAGATTCATCATATTTCATGCCGGATCTTCTACTGAGTAAATCGTAATTGTAACTAGCAAAAAAGAATCCTCTCCTAAAATTTTCCAACCAATCGGTTTTTCTTCCATTTTTTTGAAATAGATTGTGCGGCTGATAATTTTCATACCCAAATGAAAAAGATTTATTGTGCCAATCATACCAACCAATTTGATAAAAAAGATCTGAAAGAAAAGGTGGTTTTGTCGGACTGGTATTCATATCCACATAAAATGAAGTTCTTAAGTGTAAATGCTTGTATAAATTAAAATCAAAGTTTAGGTTAACCGAATTACGAGGAAACACATATAGTGTATCATCTTTTGGTTTGTAAGATATAATTGAGAAAGCATATCCAATATCTCCCCTTACCTTACCAGTACCAATCACGGAGTTCTCTATACCCCACATTTGTCCAAAGTTATCGTATTGCGCTGTTGAAACGGATGATATTCCTATCAATAATAGAAATAATCCAAGAATTCTAGATTTCATAATCATAGTTTTTTTATTAAAAATAATATAAGTTATTATCGAATTAATTTAATATTCAATTTTATTAATCGGTCCTAGTTTTTTATATCGAAGACATTCAAGAATGACTCCATTGGTATTAGCTGTCAAAGCATAGTTAATCTCATCAGTATTTTGATAATATCCTGAATAAAACCCATTATTTTCATCTTTCATTGTAATCGCTTTATCATACAACTTTTTTGAGTATTCATCATCAAATAAAGTATGCCATGCAAAAGCTGCTTTTGTTGAAAAAGTTTTTTTATCATTCACTTTTTCACCATCAGAACTGACGCAAACCCATTTATCTTTGTTGGAATATATAGTATTGTAAACAAAATAAGGGAAAGTATCCAAATGCCCTTCAGAGACAGCAATCAGTTTATTACTCGCTTCTGATTTTCTTTTTTGAACTTCATATATTCGGTATGCTAATTCTTTGGAATTGATATCCCAGCCATATTCAAGCCCATCTAGAATATAAGGTTCTGAAAGGACATAATTGTATGCGGGAAAATATTTTACTTCCCTTGTGTCAGCAGCGACTTCAACCCCTAATATCTTTACGAATTTTATGAAATCAGTATATTTCATCGCCTCAGACACATCAAATCCCATCCTATCATAACCTTTGCCAACATACTCTTCATACCCCAATTTACCCTCTTGTACCTTCATCATTCTTTTGTCTTTGAAATTAAAACCGATTCCTTGCAGAGTTGCATCTTCAATTATCTCATCAATTTTCCACCTTGATATCACTTTTTTCATCAATGGAAAATATTGAGGATAATCCTTCATAACTCTATATGAAAATGAAAAGAATCTACCAATATCCATTGCTGACCAACCTATCCCCTCATTTGTAGGGTGATTTTCATAGTCTATCATAGATAAATTATAAGTATTATATGATTTATTGGGAAGTTTATTTTGGAATAATTTCATTGTGGACATCGACTTTAATATCAGAGTTAATTTTTTATCAAACTCTATTGAATCTAAAATATTAATTTCATAAGCACTTGTCAATGCATGAAGATATGAAGTCACATCCCACAGAGTTGTTCCCGGATATTTATCGACACTATTTACAAATCCTGTCTCCTGAATATAATTATTTTGGAAATACCTCCAAGCTATTTTACCTATTTCCAAATCCTCATTTGTTAAATCTATTTTGTATGCAGCTAATGGGTAATGTTTATTCTTTTTAATAACAACTTCTTTTTTGAAAATGTCTTTATAGAATCCAAAATCAGAAGGTCTTGCTTTTTCTATCCAAAGAACGGTATAAGCACCAATCATGATACTGACAAAAAAGACTATTGGTTTTATTAAAAAAGTATTCTTCTTCATAATTAACAATTTGCAGTTTTTACATCATAGTCATTTTTCCAAAATCCGGCTCTGATGAATGGAATAATCTGATAAAAATTGAATATCATCCAATATGTATTTGCAAAAAGAGCAGAATAAGATGGATGATTATTAGTCGAAACAAGGTAAATATTATATGAAAATCCGATTAAAGTAACAATAACCCAAGTCAAATGAGGCCAAATATGCTTAAATGACGGATTAGTTCTTTTTGTAACAGATTTTTTTGTCACATTGAATTTTATCTTTTTACCAAAAACCACATTTAAAAATGCCATGAATTTGACCCAAATTCCAGCCATATAGTATTGTTCCGATCTTTTGGTAGATACTCCCCAATTTCCGATAGCAGCAATAGCGACATTCAACAATAAAAAGGGAACAATTCTAAGGAAAAAATCAAAGTTAAATGCCTTCAAAGGGGCTTGTAGTGTAAAAAAGAAATACGTAGGATACAACATAAATATCGCTAACCAAAATGGAGATAAATATGACCAAATGGTTTCCAAATAAGCTGCTTTTTGTCTCCAATCCAATCCTTTTTTGAACAGTGGATTGTGTTTACTAAAAGCAATATCCAAAGTACCTTCAGCATATCTTTTACTTTGTTTGACTGTATCATCCAATGTTTGTGGAGAAAGCATTTTGCATTCTACATCAGGATGCTGGTATGATTCCCAACCTTCATTGTGCAATAGAATAGAAGTAAAAATATCTTCTGAAATGTGATGTGCAAAAGGTCTGAATGGCTCTGTTTTATGCAATTCTTGTTCGTAACTAACCAAATCAATATTTCCTTTTTTTGATGCCTCTTTTAGTTTTGATTGAATTCTTTCTTCTCTTTCCTTTATTCCCAATTTTTCCAAAGCATCTCTCCTTTGGACTGACCCTGCACCACAGCTAAATCCGGCATTGGCAGCATTACGTCTTCTCAATATTATATCGTAAAAAAGTCTCGGATCAGTACCGAATATATTTTTACCAACAATCCATTTGTCACTTTTTGGAATCAGTCTTCCAATGATATTTCCTACTACGGGAATCTTTTTAGACAAGCACTTTCTCAATGAAACACCTTGAGGTATGTCATAAAACCATTGAGGTGTCTGAACCCAAGCTAAATTTTTATTCCTGAAATATCCGGTAGTATTTTTAAGAAAATTAGGAAAAACTCTAGTGTCAGCATCTAAAACCACAATCAAATCACCGTCAGTCTGAACATATGCATTGTTCATATTCCCAGCTTTAAAACCTACATTATCCTCCCTGACAAAATAATTTATATCGTATTTTTCAGCTAATTCCTTGAAATTTTCTTTCTCCGGATCTCTTCCGTCTCTTCTACCATCATCAAGAAGATGAATCTTAATCGATACATCATCAAAAGGATATTTTAATTGTGTGGCATCTTTGATAGTGTCTTCTACTATCTCCAATTCTTCATTATAACTCGCAATGAAAACATCTATTTTCAGAGGTCTGTCTTCTTCATCTTCTTCCAAATCCTTGATTTCACCTAAAAATCGAACAAATTTCTTCTTCTTCACATCTTTGTGCCCCCAGTAGTTTATGACAGTAAGTATAGAACCGATAAAGCTCAAAACTTCTGCTATAAACAAAGGAAGAGATATAACCGGAATATCCCAATTTATTGAATAATTCCACCGCCAGATAAGATAATCCAGTCCAATAAAAATGAATACTACACCGATTACATCAAAAAACACATCCCTAGTCAAACTGAACTTGACCGGAATATACGGTGTTCTTGATTCAAATCTTTTGTAATACTGCATTACTTAAGTGATTTTTTAGAAAATTTTACACCTAACAGTATTTTTTAGAAAAAGTTTATTTTGAATCAATATAAATAGGTTAATGACCAATAG
>Ga0256831_1001972_pt1 | contig 10811 bp, 9 predicted proteins | sample 132544metaG_FD_189087 | JGI IMG/M metagenome (GOLD analysis project Ga0256831, IMG submission 189087) | Hydrothermal vent microbial communities from Lau Basin, Pacific Ocean - 132-544 | ecosystem: Environmental > Aquatic > Marine > Hydrothermal vents | place: Pacific Ocean: Lau Basin | collected... | reverse complement strand
GCAAAAATGCAAAATATCACGATGTCGGCTTTTATACGAAACGTGATAAAAAAAGAGTTGCAAAAATATAAGAAAAAAGATTTTGTATCGTTTATAGAGAATTTAGAGCCTTTGGAGAGCTTTAGGGATGTGGATGCACAAGAGTATGTGGATGAGATACGAAATAGAAGTAGGATTCTTCAAAAATGAGAGTTTTTTTGGATACGGATGTGGTGATAAATATCTTGAAAAAGAGAAGCGATACGATCGAAACTCTCCAGCAATTGATCGAGAAAAGAGCCAAATTTTTTATATCGCCCATTGTCATAGCGGAAGTGTATCAGGGGGCTCGAAAGAATGAGTTTGAAGAGATCGAGCAACTCTTTTCATATTTTGAAGTGATTGACATCGATGCACAAATCGGTTATAAAGCCGGGATGTACGCAAATCGTTATGCCAAGGCGTATCATACAATTTCACTTGAAGACTATTTGATTGCAGCGACAGTGCATATATATGATTTGGTACTTTGGACATACAATATCAAACATTATCCAATGGATGATATCGAACTGCTCAAAGGTGTATGATGAAACGCTATCCAACCAAAAAGATCTATGTAGGCGATGTGGCCATAGGCGGCGATGCGCCGATCTCGGTGCAGTCGATGACTTATAGTCGCACGGCGGACGTGGAGGCGACTGTAGAGCAGATCAACCGCCTCCACTTCGCCGGAGCCGATATCGTGCGCGTTGCGGTGCCCCAGATGGAGGACGCTTTGGCTCTACGGCAGATCAAGGAGCGCACCTCCTTGCCGCTGGTGGCCGATATCCACTTCAATTACCGCCTCGCCCTCGTAGCCGCCGAGGTAGTAGACTGCATCCGTATTAATCCGGGTAATATCGGCTCAAAAGATCGGATCAAGGAAGTGGTACGAGCTTGCAAGGAGCGGGGCATCCCCATCCGTATTGGCGTTAACGCAGGAAGTTTAGAAGAACAGATCGAGCAAAAGTATGGGGCCACGGCGGAGGCGATGGTCCAAAGTGCGCTGTATAACATCAAATTTCTTGAGGATTTAGACTTTACAGATATTAAAGTAAGCCTCAAAGCCAGTGACGTGGAGCGAACGGTCCAAGCCTACCGCCAGTTACGCCCTTTGGTGCCCTATCCCTTTCATTTGGGAGTGACGGAGGCTGGAACCATATTTCACGCCACGATTAAAAGTGCCATTGGGATTGGGAGTTTGCTGCTTGATGGCATAGGTGATACGATACGAGTCTCCATCACCGGAGAGCTGGAAAAAGAGATCGAAGTGGGCAGAGCCATTATCAAAGATGCCGGCAGAAGCGAGGAGGGGCTCAATATCATCAGCTGTCCCACCTGCGGACGCATCGAAGCCGATCTTGTTAGGGCGGTAGCTGAGGTGGAGAAACGTACCAAACATATTAAAACACCTCTAAATGTTTCGGTAATGGGCTGTGTGGTCAATGCCATCGGAGAGGCTAAACACGCCGATGTGGCGATTGCTTATGGCAAAGGGAGCGGGCTTATCATGGTGCGAGGCGAGGTGGTGGCCAAGCTGCCAGAAGAGCAGCTGGTGGAGCGCTTTATTCAAGAGGTGGAGAAGTTTGCGGCCAGCCAACGATAAATGTACTATAATGATACGAACAATTTATTACGACATGCTTTGGTCCGATAGGTCAAAAGCTTTCGCTTCGGGGTACCCATCGTGGAGAACCGCGTGGAGTAGAAATTAATTTGTATCGTTTCAAAGAGGAGTTTCGTGGAATCACATCTATACAATCTTAACATCGAGCGAGCGGTGCTTAGCTCCATTTTATTTGATCCTCAGATTTTTGAGGAAGTGGCCGCAGTATTAAAGCCAAGTGACTTTTATTACCCTTTTCATCGTAATCTATTTGCTGCGATGGAGGAGCTGTGGCGAGAGGATCAGCCCATAGACGAGGAGTTTTTAAAGGAGAAGCTAGAGCTCAAGGGGCAGTTTGAGGAGGAGCCCTTTTTGGAGGTCTTGGCCGCCAATCCCCTCTCCAATACTTCAGCCTATATCAAAGAGCTAAAAGAAAAAGCCCTCAAACGAGAGCTTGTGCATCTTACAAGTGAAATCAAAAAGATCACGGTAGAGCAGGATTTGCCGGCGATAGATGTAATCGATGAGATTCAATCTAAACTCTACAAAATCACCTCTCAGACCAGTTCCCAAGATTTTAAAACTTCTGGTGAGGTGATAAAAGATACTTTAGCTCATCTTTTAAAGATGAAAGAGCGGGGCAACTCTATCCTCATTGGGCTTGATACGGGATTTGATAAGCTCAATCACAAAACAGCCGGTTTTAATGCCGGAGATTTGATCATCATCGCTGCTAGGCCCTCTATGGGCAAGACCGCCTTTAGCCTCAATATCGCTCAATCGGTTTTGGATCAAGATAAAGGGGTGGTAATTTTTTCTTTGGAGATGCCAGCCGAACAATTGATGATGAGAATGCTCAGCGCCAAGGCTTCTATCCCGCTGCAGCGATTGCGTGTGGGAAATCTAGACGATATTGAGTGGAGTGAGATTACGAGACTAAGTGACTATTATGCCCAAAAGCAACTCTTTATCGATGACGAGGGGAGCCTTAATGTGCATCAGCTTCGCGCTAAGCTCAGAAAGCTAAAGTCCCAGCATCCCCAGATAGAGTTGGCGATTATTGATTATTTGCAGCTTATGAGTGGTAGCGGGAATAAAGATCGCCATTTAGAGATTAGTGAAATTAGTAGAAGTCTCAAGATGCTTGCTCGTGAGTTGCAAATCCCCATTATCGCCCTCTCCCAGCTCAATCGCTCGTTAGAGAGCCGCGTGGATAAGCGTCCTATGCTCAGTGACCTAAGAGAATCGGGGGCTATCGAGCAGGATGCGGATGTAATTTTGTTTGTCTATCGAGAGGATGTGTACAGACTCAAAGAGGCTAAACAAAAGCAAAAAGAGGCTCAGGCCAGAGGAGAAAAGATCGATGTGGATATTCAAGAGAAGAGTGTAGAAGAGGCGGAGATCATTATCGGTAAACAGCGAAACGGTCCTACGGGCGTGGTAAAACTTTGGTTTCATAAAGAGTATGTAAAATTTGCCGAAGAGGCGGCTGAGACTGTGCGAGAATACGAACCAAAAGAGAGTAGTTTTGAGGTACCCAATTTGTGAGCGTCCCACTCTTTTGCTCTTGGAAAGAGCGATTGGCGGCGTTTGGAGTTTTGTTGAGCATATTTTTGGTAAATCTTGCCCTTGAATACCGTACCTATCAAAATTTTTGGTCCAAAAAACCTCATTATACCGAGGCTGAGGTACTCAATCAGTACAACAAAAATAACTATTGGGTTTTAAAACTTCGTACAAAAGAAGGGGTTTTGTTCTATACAACCTCTCGTGAGGATCTAAAAGACTTGCGAGGTAGAGAAGTCGAGCTCCTCGTTTTTGGTAAAAAACCATCCTTTTTTGACTATCTTCGCTCCTTTTACGCCCCCTCGTATATCCTTGGTCTGCTACCTAAAAGTCTGCGCCAATCTCTTTGGCAAAAAATAGCCTCCCAGCATCGTAATCAATTGGCCAAAGAGCTTTTTGGCGCTCTTTTTTTAGCTATGCCCCTCCAATATGACTACCGCCAAATGCTCTCACTCTTTGGCATCAGCCACCTAGTAGCGATCAGTGGGTTTCATATGGGGCTTTTGTTTGCCACTTTAGCCTTTGTTTTTTACTTTTTATTGCGTCCAATATGGCAGCGTCTGTGGCCGTGGGCCAATCTTAAAAAGGTAGTCTTTATCCTCGCTTTTGGGATCGTTGTAGGCTACGCCATCTTTTTGGGTTTTGTACCCTCGGTGATACGCTCGGTAATGATGATGGGCGTTGGGCTGTTTATGCTCGATAGAGGGGTGCGCCTACTTAGTTTTGAAACTCTTGGGTGGATCGTGCTTTTGGTGCTCGCATTTTGGCCAAGGCTGCTTTGGAGTGTGGGATTTTGGTTTTCAGTAGCAGGAGTATTTTATATCTATCTTTTTTTACACCATTTTAGGTTATCCAAACTGTGGACTTTTCTTTTGCTCAATGTTTGGGTCTTTTTGGCGATGTTGCCTCTTTCACTCTTTGTGTTTGGGATATGGCATCCGATGATGCTCCTCTCACCTTTGTTAAGCGCTCTTTTTGTGCTTTTTTATCCTTTGGCTCTCCTTTTACATCTATTAGGGTATGGTGGGATACTCGATGGGGTGGTGGAGTTGCTCACATGGGCTGGGCAAGGGATAAAAGTCGATCTGTCTTTATGGCTTTTTGGACTCTATATCCTTGCTTCCTTGATCGCTATGTGGCGACTTGAAGCACTCTATGGGGCATACGGCGCCGTGGCTATATTTTTGATTTACCAAATAGCATAGCTTAAGACCATATAAAAATATAAGCCAAGAGATATAGATCCAGAGCAAGAAAAACAAAATAGCGCTAAAAGAACCGTATAAAGTGGTGTAGGTTTTGTTGTAGACCACATAGTAGACAAAGAGATTTTTACTCACATCCCAGACAAAAGAGGAGACAAAAGAGGAGAGCATAGCCGCTTTTGGATCTATCCAAACCGTGGCTGAGATTTTATAGGTGATGAAAAATATCAGCCATATGATGAGGTAGGGGAAGATGGATAAAAAATCGATCCAGTCGGTGTAATGGGAACTATCGAGCAGAGTTTGGATCTGGGAGGAGAGATAAAAAGAAAGAGCCAAACCAATAGGAGCCAAAGTGACAAGCGTCCAATAGGTGGTGATAGAGTCCCAGAAGCTTCTAGGGGGGCTTTGGAAGATTTTATTGACGATATGCTCGTAGTTTTGAAAAAACATAACCGAAGCAAAAAGTACGAAAACAAACCCCATAATACTCATTTTAGAGCTATTTTGCATAAAGGTATCGATATAGTGGACGATAGTCTCTTGATGGGTGGGAATAAGATGGGAGAAGATAAAGTTTTTGAGTTTGGCCGAATAGCGCTCAAAGCTTGGCAACCGGATAAAGAGGGAAAAAATGACAAGGAGCAGAGGGACTATGGCAAAGATAGTGTTAAAGCTCAAAGAGGAGGCGTATATCGTCATATCGGGGTCGTAAAATCGCTTCCACCAACTCTTCGCCGTATCGAGCATGTTCGCTATAATCCCATCTTTCCCGGATTTAGGATGTTGTTTGGATCAAAAGCCTTTTTGATGGCTCTAAAGAGATTCAGCTCCTGCGGGGTAAAAGCGAGCTTCATAAAAGGGGCTTTGGATAATCCTATGCCATGTTCTCCGCTGAGCGTCCCCCCAATCTCGATGGTCATTTTAAAAATCTCCTCGATCGCTTTATAACCGATCTCCACCTGTTTGGGATCGCTACCATCTACCATCACATTGGTATGGACGTTGCCATCGCCGGTATGACCAAAGCAAGGGATTTTGACATTATACTTTTTGGAGATTTTGTCCACCTCTTCAAGGTATCTTGGTAACTCGCTTCTTGGTACTGTCACATCTTCGTTTATCTTTTTGGAGCCATAGATAGTGATAGATTGGCTAGCGTTTCGTCTAGCAAACCAGATATCAGCCGCCTCTTTTTCATCTTTGGCCACGCGAAATTCGCTACAGCCGTTTTCTTTGAAGTATTTGCGCAGCAGTTCGATCTGGTAGTTAATCTCCTCTTCTACGTTGCCGTCTATGTCGCTAATAAGGATCGCTCCAGCCTCTGTGGGTAGGCCTTTATGAAATTTCTCTTCGACGGCTCGGATAGTAAGATTATCTAAAAACTCCATTGCCACGGGATTTGCCCCACCGGCCAAGGATTTATAGACGGCGTTCATCGCTTGAGTAACGGTGGGAAAGACTCCCATGGCCGTTTTGGTGCGTTTGGGTTTGGAGAGCAGTTTGAGAGTAATTTCGGTGATGACGGCCAATGTCCCCTCGCTGGCTATGAGAATACCGGCGATATTGTATCCAGCCACATCTTTAATCGTTTTTTTCCCTGCTCGGATGATATCCCCATTGGGCAGCACCGCTCGCAACGCCATCACGTAATCTTTGGTGATGCCATATTTTGCCGCTCGCATTCCTCCCGCGTTTTCGGCCACATTGCCCCCGAGGGTGGAGTACTCTTGGCTGGCGGGATCTGGCGGATAAAAAAGTCCAAGTTTTTCTACTTCACGCTGTAGTTCTTTGTTGAGCACACCCGGCTGTACCACCGCTACCATATTTTTGGTATCGATCTCGAGGATTTTATTCATATATTTTTCCACCGCCAGTACCACGCCACCGCTTACGGGCAAGGCTCCGCCCGTAAAGCCGCTGCCAGCGCCTCTGGGTACTACGGGGATCTTGTGTTCGTTGCAGTATCTAAGGACTTTGCTCACATCCTCTTCATCTTTTGGAAAAACTACCACATCGGGCTTAAAATGCTCCCTCGTGGCGTCGTAGGAGTAGGCGAGGCGATGGGGTTTGTCGTTTTTGACATTCTCTTGGCCGATGAGTTGCTTGAGTGCTTCGATATGATTTTTGCCTATCATTTCGCCTCCAATAGGTGGGCATAGTAGCTAAAATAGTCAGGGATCTCTTTTGGTCCAAAAAAGTCAAATATGGAACTCTCGATCTCTTTGATGCGGCTGTAAAAAGGGAGCTTAATTGTACTCTTTTTTATCGTGAAAGGATCGCTATGTATAGCAGATAGCGTATAGCAGTCCGCCTCTACTACTCTGTTTTTTAGGACAAAATGGATCGTACCCACTGCAAATTTGTTACAAAAATTTTTAAAATCCTCTTTTTGGGGCACAGGATGGCGGGCTTTGGAGAGCTCTACGGCGAAGAGGTCTGGATGGAGCCACTGCGTATCTGGATGAGTGGCTACGTAATGCTGGTAGGTTTGTAGATTCGGGGCGATGAGCAAAGATCTATCGTACAAGTAGCCCAAAAGTACTTCATCACCTTTGTGAGGTAAAATCTTTGGCTTGGGCAACGACTCTTGGGCCAAAGCGTCGTAGACATCAAAAACGATGGTATCGCCTCCTTGGTAGATGGCACGGGCGACGATGGTGGAATGGTCGGCATCGAAGTGATGAATGACGATACCGCTCATTCCTTTGACGGCCTGTACCGGCTCTATTTTGGCACTTGAACCCTTTATTGCCGTAATCCTAGTCTCAAGCTGCGCCCATAGAGGAAGAAAGAGCAAGAATAATAAGAGCAGACGTATCAAGGTGATCTCCTTTGGCATAAGTTCTTTTAATCATACCAACGCTTAGCTTATAAAGCTGTAAGATTTACGACCAAGGTATCCGATTTTCAAGTAAATGATAAAATAAAATCTTTTTTTTACCGATAAAACAGCAAAGAGATTAATGTTTTAAAGGTGGGGGATGAGGGTACAAAAGATAGTATGGTTTTTTTTCTTGATGACAATTTTGCTGCAAGCTTCGATTATAGAACAAAAAAGATGGCCAAAAGGGGAGACACTCGTTGGTTTTTTATCCAAACACCATATTCCAACAAAGCTTTATTACAATCTAGATAGGGAGGAAAAGGAGCTCGCCGCCGAAATTCGAGCCGGTAGGAAATATATTTTACTCACAAACACAAAGGGCAAGATAGAACATTTGCTCATTCCGGTGAGTGAGGAGTTGCAGATCCATATCTATAAAGAGGGCAAGGGCTATAAACTACGTTTTGATCCTATCCATTACCAAAAAATCCAAGACGCTTTTTCTCTTTCTATGAAGCATTCTCCCTATATTGATATTTTGCGAGAGACTGGTGGAAACAAAAAGCTGGCCAATGAATTTGTCCTTGCGTTTAAAAAGAGCGTGCCTTTTTCTCGTTTGATACGTAAAGGGGATAAGCTCGCTCTTATTTATACGCAAAAGTTTCGATTGGGCGAACCTTTTGGAGTGCCCACTATTAAAGCCGCTTTAGTGGAGGCTCGGGGACGAAAGTACTATGTTTTTAACTATCACGACCGCTACTATGATGAAAGGGGCAACGAATTAGAGCACTTTTTCCTCAAACGCCCTTTACGTCACATACGTATCACCTCCGGCTTTACCCGTCGTCGCTGGCATCCTATTTTACATCGTTATCGGGCTCATCTGGGAGTCGATTTTGGCGCCAGACGGGGCACCCCTATACTAGCTGCGGGGGATGGACGCGTAATTTTTGCTGGACGTAAGGGAGGATATGGTAATGTTATCATCCTCTATCACGGACAAGGCTACAAGACCCTATACGCCCACCTCTCAAAAATTCGTAGAGGTATTCGTGTGGGTAGGCGTATTCATCAAGGGCAGGTGATAGGATATGTGGGCTCAACGGGATTAAGTACAGGTCCTCATCTGCATTTTGGTCTGTATAAAAACGGCAGAGCCATCAATCCTTTAAGAGTTGTCAAGATAGCCAAGGGATCTTTAAGCGGGAAAAAACTAAGAGAGTTTAGACGTTTGGTAGCCAAGTATAAAAAGGAGCTCAAAGCCTTGACCCATAAGCCTAGATCGCCTAAAAGAGTGGAGATTGTTAAGAGGTTAGTGGAATATAAAGGAGATAAAGATGGAAAAAGCTGAAGTGCTCAAAATCGGCCACGTCCTCCGAGCCGAGCTAAAAAGCGGTGAGATTTCGCTCCATCCTAGTGAAATAGCGGCTTATTTGAAATATTTATACGGCGAGGAGAGAGAAGAGTTTTACGAGCTGCTTCGCCAGCTTCCAGAAGATGTTTTGGGAGAGGTGCTTTTACATCTGCCTGAAAACATTAAAGATGATGCCATTGAGCACCTCTCTGCCAAGAGATTGGCCAAAGCGGTAGAGGAGCTTGACAGCGACGATGCGGTGGATCTGGTCAAAGATATTGAGTCGATTGACGAGGAGCTAGAGCGTGCGGTCCTTGAGAATGTGGACAAACAGATCAAAGAGGAGATCGAAGAGTTAAGCTCTTATGACGAGGCACACGCCGGGGCCTATATGCAAACAGAGGTCTTTAAGGCCTATGAGGATGAGACTATCGAGCAAGCGATCGAGCGGCTGCGACAGCTCAAAGCCCAAGGCGAGCTCTCCAACGTTCATCAAGTCTATGTAGTCGATTCTAAAGAGAGGCTCAAAGGGATTATTCCCCTTGAGGATCTGATTTTGTACGATTTTAATAAAAAGTTTAAAGATATTATCCAGGATAAGCGCTATGAGCCAATTACGGTGCGAGCGGATGAGCCGGTGCACGATGTGATCAAGAAGTTTGAAGATTATGATCTGGCGGTGATAGCCGTAGTGGACAAAGAGGGCAAACTGCTCGGACGAATCACCTCAGACGATATTATCGATCTTATCGAAGAACAAGCCACCGAGCAGATCTATAACCTTGCCGGCGTGGAGGAAGAGGTCGAAGAGGATGGTGATCTCAAAGAGGTGACCAAAAAGCGGGCTTGGTGGTTGTTGATCAACCTCGGTACGGCGATCTTAGCCTCTTTCGTGATTGGTCTGTTTGACGAGACGATCCAAAAATATGTGGCCCTAGCCGTTTTGATGCCAATTGTTGCCTCTATGGGAGGCAATGCTGGTACCCAAACCCTTACGGTAGTGGTGCGAAAGTTGGCTCTTGGCGAGATAGACTGGCAAAACGCCAAAAAGGCGCTGTTGCAAGAGACCACTATCTCCTTTTTAAATGGACTCATATTCGCCGTGGTAATGGGAGGGATCGCATGGATATGGTTTCATGATCCAATGCTGGGTGTAGTGATCGCTTTGGCGATGGTGATTAATCTTCTAGCGGCCGGATTTTTTGGAGCGGTGATACCTCTGTTTCTCAAGAAAATCGGCTCCGATCCTGCGGTGGGCAGCAGCGTACTGCTCACTACCGTCACCGATGTGGTGGGCTTTTTTGCTTTTTTAGGACTTGCGAAGATGATGCTAGTGCACTGATATGATCTGCTTGTGGATATCGCACTCTTTCCAAGCCGCTCGATTTTTTTTTTTTGGAAAAGAGGCGCTCCTATCGCCTTTTCCTTTTTGGGTATCGGCATCGGCTATCGCAAAGTTGCTCTATTCTTCGCAATATCTTTTAAGTAAACAATCATACGCATCGATCCGTCTGTCTCTCAAGAATGGCCAGATATCGCGTACCTCTTTGATACGCTCAAAATCGATAAAAGCTTCTAGTACCTCTTCTTCCTCTTTTGCTTTGGCCAAAAATTCTCCTTGAGGACCGCAGGCAAAGCTATGGCCCCAAAAACGAATACCGGCCAGACAGCCGCTGTTATCAAGCTCAAATCCAACCCTGTTGACGCTAAGTAGCGGTAGAGCGTTGGCGATAGCATGGGAGCGCTGTATAGTGATCCAAGCATCAAGCTGGCGGCTCTTTTCCTCCTCATTGTCTTGGTCGAACCAGCCGATGGCCGTTGGATAGATAAGTATCTGTGCTCCTTTGAGCGCCATAATTCGAGCCGCTTCTGGATACCACTGATCCCAGCATATGAGTACTCCAAGTTTGCCTACGCTCGTATTTACTGGCTCAAATCCCAAATCCCCGGGAGTAAAGTAAAATTTTTCGTAAAAACCTGGATCGTCAGGGATATGCATCTTTCGATATTTACCGGCTATCTTGCCGTGGTCGAAGATAACGGCAGTATTGTGGTATAGGCCCGGGGCGCGCTGTTCAAAAAGACTAGCTACTAATACCTTTTGCTTCTCTTCGCTTACCCATCGCCAAAACTCCACATCAGTCTCGAAATCTTTGGCCAAATCAAAGTTGGCCGTATCTTCACTTTGACAAAAGTACGGACTTTGATGGAGCTCTGGCAATACTATGAGTT
>Ga0256831_1001971_pt1 | contig 10815 bp, 10 predicted proteins | sample 132544metaG_FD_189087 | JGI IMG/M metagenome (GOLD analysis project Ga0256831, IMG submission 189087) | Hydrothermal vent microbial communities from Lau Basin, Pacific Ocean - 132-544 | ecosystem: Environmental > Aquatic > Marine > Hydrothermal vents | place: Pacific Ocean: Lau Basin | collected... | reverse complement strand
CATAAGCAAATTTCCTTCCGGGATGAACTCATTGATCTATTACATGAGCATCATATTGAATTTAACGAGAAATATTTGCTTTAACCTGCCATGGTAACGCCCCGCTTCGGGGGCTTTCCGTATTTTTATTGTATCCACCGGGCTTCACCCGGTGCTATTCAAATAGCGTCCCTTCGGGACTTTGGTAAAGAGTTGAAAAAAACAGGTAAAGTTTTTTAGCTTAACAAAATCACTATCACATCAAAATAGGAATTAGCCCAGGAAACAATTTGTATTGCTTTTCTATTTTACCATCGCTATATATTCACTACCTTCGCAACTTAAAACTTTAATGCATTGATTAAACCCGAAACCATACAAAAAATATTGGAAACAGCTCATGTTGAAGAGGTTGTTGGTGATTTTGTAAGCCTTAAAAAGCGCGGAGTTAACTATTTGGGACTGTGTCCTTTTCATAATGAAAAAACCCCATCGTTTGTGGTTTCGCCGGCCAAAGGGATTTACAAATGTTTTGGTTGCGGGAAGGCCGGAAACGCAGTTAATTTTGTAATGGAGCACGAACATTACTCCTATCCCGAAGCATTAAGGTTTTTGGCCAAAAAATACAACATTGAAATTGAAGAGGAGGCGCTTACGCCCGAAATGCAACAGCAAATCGACGAACGCGAAAGCCTCTTTACTTTAAACACCTTTGTCAACAACTACTTTCAGGAAAATTTGTTTAATAGCGAAGAGGGAAAAGCCATCGGCCTCAGCTATTTTAAAGAGCGTGAGTTTTTGGAAGTAACCATTAAAAAGTTTCAATTGGGTTACGCGCTTGACAAATGGGACGATTACTCACGCCATGCCGTTGAAAACGGATTTAAAAAGGAGGTGCTTTTTAAAACCGGCCTCAGCATCGACAAGGGTGATAAAATGATGGACAGGTTCAGAGGGAGGGTTATGTTTCCCATTCATAACCTTACCGGAAAGGTCATTGGTTTTGGTGGCCGTATTTTAAGTAAAGAAAAATCGACGGCAAAATATGTAAACTCGCCACAGTCGGAAATTTACGACAAAAGTAAAACCCTGTATGGAATATATTTTGCCCGCAACGCCATTTTAAAAAACAACCGCTGCTATTTGGTGGAGGGCTATACCGATGTAATATCCATGCATCAGGCCGGCATTGAAAATGTGGTAGCCTCTTCGGGTACTTCGCTAACCGTTGATCAGATTAAACTGATAAAACGTTTTACGCCCAACATTACCATTCTTTACGATGGCGACCCGGCGGGTATTAAGGCATCGTTTCGCGGTATCAATCTTATTCTGGAACAGGGCCTCAATGTAAAAATTGTCCTTTTTCCCGAAGGGGAAGACCCCGATTCGTTTGTGCGTGCGCATCCCGTTACCGAAGTTGAAGAATTTATTTCAAAGCAGGCTTCCGACTTTATCTCCTTTAAGGCAAAACTCTTGCTACAAGATACTGCCGGCGACCCTTCCGCCCGTGCTGCGCTCATTAAAGATATGGTGGAAACCATTTCGTATATTCCCGATCAGATAAACCGCACCGTTTATGTTCAGGAGTGTTCAGCCATAATGGATGTGCCCGAACAAACGCTTGTTAACGAACTTAACAAGCTGTTGCGCAATAAATACCGGAAAAAAATTCGTGCCACAGAACAGGAAGTCCCCGATGAAATTACCATTGATAAAGAGCCGGTTAAAGAGTTTAACAAGTTGGATTCTATCTATCAGGAGCAGGAAATTATCAGGTTGTTATTAATATATGGTGATCAGTCGTTTACTGAAAAAAACAATGATGACGAAGAGCCCATACAGCACAACATTGCTCAATATGTTGTTAACGACCTTGTCAACGATGGAATATCGTTTACCAATGCATCGTTGACGGCTATTTTCCAAATTTACAGGTCGGCTGTTGAAAAGGGAGAGGTTCCCCGAACTTCCTTTTTTGTTAATCATCCCCAAAAGGAAATTGCCCAAAAAGCCATTGAGCTGATAAGCACTCCTTATGAGCTAAGTGCCAATTGGGAAAAAAACAAAATTTTTGTAAAAACCGAAGAAGATCAGCTGCAGGTTCTCACCAAAACATCGTTGTTGGCACTGAAAGAAAAACACCTTAGCAAGCTGTTAAAAGATGTTGAAGATAAGTTAAAAGATAACACGGATGAAGAGGCAATAAAAGAACTTTTAGAAACCTTTAAAGCCTTAAAACAGATTCATACAAACATTAACCAATCGCTTCAACGGCAGATATTGCCGTAACTAATATTTTACCAATAATCCAGTAAAAGGTATTACGGGTTTCACAACATTTCACTGTCAATTTTTACCAATATTTATTTATGTCTAATTTGTTTATTTTTAGCATTTAATCTTACATTATGTTTAAGTAAAGATTTCATTTGTGTTATGGCAAGTTGGTTAAGATGCATCAAACGTTCAGGCTGAGGAATTTTTTGTTGAATGAGCATGGCATTGATACTTTCCATATTTGACAGGACAATCAATTGTTCAATAGTTGCATAATCCCTTATGTTTCCAGTTTTATCAGGATTTACGTCACGCCATTGTTTGGCTGTTTTTCCAAATAAAGCAAGATTAAGAACATCCGCCTCGTTAGCATAAATAAAGGAAATTTGGCTTAATGGACAAAATTGTTGCTACCGGCTGCGTTTTTAATTGTACCGAATTCGGTATAATTAAATTCGGAATTATATAAAGCTTCCCATTCACCAAGATACTCTATAGTGCTTTTTAAACTAAGCCATTTAATTATCACCACTTCCTGATGTTGATTTCTTGCCATATCGGTTAATGAAATATAATCATCCTTTTCTTGAGCGATAATTGTAATCTCATTTCCCTGTATGTTAATCTTTTTACTTTTTGCCATAATTATCAAATAGTTTCCGTTACAATAATTCAGAATTTAGGATTTTGGAAGCGACAACAGTTTTTTGTCCTTTCCCCTAACTTCCCGATGTTTTAACGGACAACTTTTTAGTGTTGCAATGTACTTTAGTTTTTCAGCCTTGCATACATCTACAACCATCCTAAAACAATCCCGAAAACAACAATTAATATTAGGTTAACTCCATAAATAACACCAAGGGTGGTAATCTTTTTTTTGATTGTTTTCATATCGAAAACCCAATAGGATACGAGGAAAAAAGTCAGATACCCAAATATTACTATTAAATAGGGAGCACCGGCATTCCACCACGAGTATTCCCAGGTTAAGGCACCTACAGCATTTAGTAACATCTCTATTATTACACAAAAAATTGAGTTTACAATGGCAAAAAACCACCGGTTATTAATTCCCAGAATTTTCAATTTTTTGTCTTCAGGAAGCATCTTGGCAAAGGCGATACCGGCGATGGCAAACATAAAACTGATTTCGATGTTTAACCCTATCAGTATCTCGTAAGCCGACTTTCCGGGTGCACCCCACACCGGTGCAAACTGTGTAAAATGAAACACCAGCGAGTTCCATATCTCGTTAAACCAGTCCATGCCCCAAAAGGCCAATCCGGCAAAAACAAGATTCCAGTTTTTCCGTTCTACTTCCACGGCATAAACGTAAACCACAAAAGCAAACATGGGAATAACATACCATTGAAAAGTATTGGGGTCGCGTAAATGTTGCAACGCTTCCAAAGCAGATTGTGCAGCCATAACAATTGGTTTTAATATTTGAAAATGCTAATATCAGAAAAAAAATTAACATTCAAACCAATCGTTAGTTTATTACCTTTGCAATTTCCATTAATGTTTATCATCACTTTTTTCCAAAAATGAATTTTAAAGAACTTAACCTATCCGAAACCCTGTTGGAAGCAATTTCCTATATGGGATTTGAAGAAGCAACCCCCATTCAGGAGCAAGCCATTCCGGCTATTTTAGACAATAAAGATCTGATTGCCTGCGCACAAACAGGAACAGGCAAAACAGCCGCATTTATTTTGCCTGTACTCAATGCGCTGCTGCAGGAAAAAGAGCAACACAAAACCCGCGTATTGGTAATTGTTCCCACCCGCGAGCTTGCGCTTCAAATCGACCAGCAAATACAAGGCTTCTCCTATTTTACCAATGCACAGTCCATTGCTATTTACGGCGGAGGTACCGGCTCGGAATGGGAGCAGCAAAAACGGGCGCTCACAAGTGGCTCGGAAATTGTTGTGGCCACTCCCGGAAAGCTTATCTCGCATTTAAACATGGGCTATGTAAAATTTGAGGATTTAAAATATTTAATTCTCGATGAAGCCGACCGTATGCTGGATATGGGCTTTTACGACGACATTCAAAAAATCGTCTCCTATCTCCCCAAAAAGCGGCAAACATTAATGTTTAGTGCCACCATGCCGCCACGCATAAAAACCCTCGCCGCCAAAACACTCAGGCATCCTGTTGAAATAACCATCGGGCTTTCAAAACCAGCCGAAGGGGTTTTACAGGAAGCATTTCTAACCTACGAAACACAAAAAACACTGTTAATAAAAAAACTTATTTCGGGTAACCCCGATGCAAAAAGTATTTTAATTTTTACCTCCACCAAAAAGAAGGTGAACGAAATTGTTCGCGGGTTGCGCGGAAACGGATACCGTGTTGAAGGTATTTCGTCCGATTTGGAGCAGGCTCGTCGTGAAGAGGTGCTCAGAGGGTTTCGCTCAAAACAAACCCGTGCTTTGGTAGCCACCGATGTGTTGAGCCGCGGTATCGACATCAAAGACATCGACATTGTTATTAACTACGATGTTCCCGGCGATGCCGAAGACTATGTTCATCGTGTGGGGCGTACAGCACGTGCTGCCTCCACCGGACTGGCCATAACCCTTATCAACGAAGACGATATGTACAAGTTCAGCCGCATTGAAGCCTTGATTGGTAAAGAGGTTGACAAGCTGCCTCTGCCTGACGATTTGGGAGAAGGCCCAAAATGGAAAGCAAATCAAAGGGGAGGAGGAAACAGACATTTTAGCGGAAAAAAGCGATATCCCCGTAAAGACGGAAACAATAAAAGCAAAAATAAATCAGGCTATAAAGGAAAGAGAAGGGATAAAAGATAATTCTATCTCAACAAAAAACCCTGATAATCATTGATTATCAGGGTTGTAAAGCGTGGTACCACCTGGAATTGAACCAGGGACACACGGATTTTCAGTCCGTTGCTCTACCAACTGAGCTATGGTACCTTCTTTTTTGGAGGCGCAAAGATAGATAATTTTTTTATTTTCCATATTTTTCTTTAAAAAAATTTAATTTTCTTTTCACACTGCCTCAGGTAACGTACTTTTGCGGCTTACAACATCAATTATGCAGCGATTAATCATCGACATTGGTAACACATTTACAAAACTGGCCGTTTTTAATAACGAAAGCGAACTTTATGCGGAACGCACCACTTTATTGCAAACAGAAATTTTGCAAAACCTTTATAACAGATTTCCGAAAATAGAAAGTTCAATCATATCATCGGTGCGAAATTACCCCGGTGAACTCGACACCTGGCTTAAAACCCGTTTTTATCACATCACCCTCAACTCGCAAACGCCTCTTCCTTATAATAATAAATATGCCACTCCCGAAACGCTTGGTAAAGATAGGGTTGCGGCGGCGGCAGCAGCAATAAAAATTTTCCCCGGCCACAATGTGCTTGTGGTTGATGCCGGCACCTCCATTACTTACGATATAGTAACAGCCCGAAAAGAGTATCTTGGAGGGGGAATCAGTCCCGGAATCAGGATGCGTTTAAAAGCACTGCATACTTTTACAGATAAACTTCCGTTAATAGAAAATGTTGAAACGGCTCCGCTGCCGGGTAACAATACCAAAGAGTCTATTTCAAGCGGCGTTTTAAATGGCGTTTTGTACGAAGTGGATGGTTTTATCAGCAGTTATTCCGAGCAATATAAACCCCTGAAAATTATTATTAGCGGGGGAGATTATAAATATTTTGATAAAAAGCTAAAAAATAGCATCTTTGCAACCCCAAATATTGTAATGCAAGGATTAATGGAAATCCTAAAATTTAATGAAGATAAATAAAAGAAATATTTTATGGATTTTTGTGCTGGTACAACTGACTGTACTTAGCCAAAACCGTATCAATTCACCCTATTCCTATTACGGCCTGGGTGATTTAAGAGGACGAAATGTTAACAACGTATCGCAATCAATGGGCGGCATCTCCATTGGCTATTCTAACCCGCGGCACGTTAATCCCAACAACCCCGCTTCCTATGGAATCTTCGATTCTACCTTTTTTGTTTTTGAAACGGGTATTAAGGCCGAAGCTGGTACTTTAAACAGCTTATACAATGCCGAGAATTCAAGTAGTGTTACCCTTAGCTACATTTTAATGGGCTTTCCGGTTACCAAATGGTGGAAAACAAGCCTGGGGCTGTTGCCTTTTAGCGAAATTGGCTACAACATAGACATTACTGTTGATATGAGCCAGTATAACTTTACCAACATAGTTAATAATTTGGATGGTGAAGGCCGGATTAATCAGGTTTACTGGGGCAACGCCTTTAAAGTTTCTAATAATTTTAGGGTGGGAGCCAACATCAACTACACCTTTGGGCAGGGATCGTTTAAAAGCCTTATCTATTTTGCCGATTCCATTAATATCTTAGGAACGCGAACCGTTAGAGACATAAATCTCCACGACTTTGTTTACGATTTTGGTGCTCAATACGACATTCATTTTAGCGAAAATAAAATGTTAACCCTGGGTGCCATTTATGCTCCTGCCGTGAATGCAAAAGCTACACGCAGCACGTTGGGAAAAACACTCTTTGGCGGATATCAGGATGTTGATTACGACAAAGACACCATTTTTTACTTTCCCGACGAAGAAGGCTCGGTGGTGATTCCCATGCGGACAGGCTTTGGCATGACCTATCATCAAAAAGGAATTTGGATGGCCGGATTTGATTTTGAATTTCAGCAATGGGAAAAATTTAAATCGTTTGGCGTTTCCGATTCCATCAGCAACACCTGGAAAGTGTCACTTGGTGGCCAATATACACCGGTGCACACAACCCTTTCCCCTCTGTTTAAAAAAATGACTTATCGGGCTGGTTTGCACTACGGATTGTCCTATTTAACCCTCAGAGGACAACAACTAAACGAGTTTGGCATAAGTATTGGAACAGAATTCCCTGTAAGGAAAAGCAGAACCACCATAAATTTAAGTGCTGAATACCGAAGCAGGGGTACTACCGATTTTGGTTTACTGCGTGAAAGTTTTATTAATTTTACTCTCGGTTTATCAATTAACGAGAAGTGGTTTTACAAAAGAAGATATAAATAAATTAAGTTACTTTTTAATATTAATGTGTTATGAAAGCTAAAGGATTATTATTGTTATTGGTTTTAGGAGCAGGATTTAACCTGTTTGCTTTTAACAACTCCGGTTTCGATAAGCTTGTTCCACAACAACAGGAGCCAAAATACGGAAAAGACAGCGTTAAATGTATTACAAACCTGTCGCTTTATGTTGAGCCGTACAAATACTGGAAACAAAGCAGGTATAAAAGCGACGTAGTAAACGATGCTATAAAGCCATGGATTTATGTATTTAACAATTGCCCGCGCTCAAGTCAGAATATGCTTATTCACGGCGTTAAAATTATGGAGTATCGTATTAAAAATGAAAAAGACCCTGCTTTAAAAGAAAAACTCATCGACACTCTTTTGATGGTGTATGATAAAAGGATGAAATATTTTCCTGTTTATAAAGGCCATTCGCAAGTAGGTAAAATATTGGGCGACAAAGGAGTTGCTATGTACAAATATCGTCCGTCACAATACAAAGAAGCTTATAAAGTTTTGCTCAAGTCAATCGACATGCGCAAAAACAAGTCAAAAGGATCTGTATTTATTTATTATTTCAGAGCACTCACCCGTATGGCTCAAAATGGAGAAGCCGACCCCAGCGAGGTTATTGATGCTTACGACAGAATCAGTAATTTTGTTGATGCCAACATAGCTAAATACAAAGCTTCGGGCAATACCCGAAAAGCAGAAATTAACGAAAACATAAAAGGTTCGTTGGAAAGTATGTTTGAACCGTTCGCCACTTGCGATGTGTTGGTACGTATCTATCAGAAAAAATTTGACGAACATCCTGACAGCGTTGATTTGTTGAAAAAAATAACTGCAATTCTGGATGATAAAAAATGTGTTGATTCAAAATTGTATTTGGATGCTGTGGTTAACCTGCATAAAGCCGAGCCAACACCTGAATCGGCCTTTTTAATTGGTAAAATGTACCTGAAAAATGAAAAGTACGACAAAGCACTGGAGTATTTAAAACAGGCTACAACCATGAAAGAACCGGATAAGTTATTTGAAAATTATATGTACATGGCCGAAATTTATCATTATAAAAACAACTACCCGAAAGCACGTGAGATGGCTTATAAAGCTGTTGGTATTGATAAAACAAAAGGAGAGCCTTATGCCTTTATTGGCGACTTATACGCTAAAAGTGCTGCCAAATGTGGGAACAACGATTTAACCAAACTGGTTGCCTATTGGGCTGCTGTTGATAAGTTTAAAAAAGCCAAAGCCGTTGACCCTGAAATGGCAGAAGCAATGAACAAACGTATAAAAGTCTATCAAAAATACTTCCCGACCAAAGAAATTATGTTTTTCTACAACATCAACGATGGCGACCCCTATACTGTTGGATGTTGGATAAACGAAAAAACCACGGCCAGGTCGCTTAAAAAATAGTTAACTAATTTTATAATGGTTAAGAATCTCATAAAAAGCATCATCCTGATAGTTGTCGGGGTGATGCTTTTTTCGTGTGAAAACGATATCGAAACCATTAAAAAAATTACTGCCGATGATACCATTTCGGGAATAACAGCTTACGACATTGAATATGTGAGAACCGATTCCGGTCTGATACAGGTTACACTTAAAGCTCCCGAAATGATTAAGTATGACGGGAAAGAACCGTACACTGAATTTCCAAAAGGTTTTACGGTTTATATGTTTGATAAAAACCAAATTAAAAAAGCCTTTATTAAAGCCAACTACGGAATTAACTATACCAGAAAAAAATATTTAAAAGCGCGTAACGATGTGGTGGTTAAAAACTTTGAAACACACGAACAGCTTAATACCGAAAACTTAGACTGGGATCAGAGAAAGAGGATGATATATGCCCGTTCGTTTGTAAAAATTTCGGCACCCGATAAGCTTATTTTCGGCGACAGCCTTGAAGCAAACGAAGATTTTAGTCAACGTAAAATTTATAACATTCAAAAATCGGAGATAGAAACCGACGACAGTGACAATTAATCACAGTATTTTTTAACTTTGCCCTAAATGAACATCGACTACATCATTGTTTTGATTACGCTAATCTTATCAGGCTTTTTCTCCGGCCTCGAAATAGCTTTTGTTAGTTCCAGCCGGTTAAAGCAGGAGCTTGATATTAAAAATAATAACTCATCGGCTCGAATTTTATCGCAATTTTACAAAAACCCTTCCCGGTTTATAGGAGCCTTGCTGTTGGGCAACAACATTGCTTTGGTAGGGTATGGAATTGTTATGGCTAAAATTTTAGAAGAACCCATCACTGCGTTACTGCCGGCAGCTATTAACACCGAGTTTTTTGTGCTGATTACACAAACAATACTATCAACACTGCTTATTTTAATTGTGGCCGAGTTTATTCCTAAAATACTGTTCCGCATCCGCCCCAATGCCATCCTTAAATTTCTTGCCATTCCCGTATGGCTGTTTTACATGCTGTTTTATCCCCTTATTATTCTTTATATCGGGTTTTCAGAGTTTCTGTTAAAAAGGGTTTTTCGAATTAAATTGAAAGATGAAATTTATACTTTTAGTGCCGTTGACCTCGACGAATACATCAAAGACTTTCAACCCGAGCAGGTGGAAGAAAATACACAGGAAATCCAGATGATTCAAAATGCCATGGATTTTAAAAATGTTAAGTTGCGCGACTGCATGGTTCCCCGTACCGAAATTGTAGCTGTGGACATCAATGCCAACCTGAACGATTTAATTAAATTATTTACCACCAGCGGGCACTCTAAGATTATGGTTTACGAGGGAGATATCGACACTTTAATTGGGTACCTCCATGCTTACGATGTGTTTTCGCATCCTGACGACTTGAAAAATATAATCCGAAAGGTTGATATCTTTCCCGAAACCATGGCTGCCAAAGATTTGCTTAACGAATTCATTAAAAATCATAAAAGTATTGCCATTGTGGTAGATGAGTTTGGCGGAACTTCAGGTATTGTAACCATGGAAGATATTATTGAAGAGATTTTTGGTGAAATTGAAGACGAATATGATACCGATACCGATAGAGAAGAACAGCTGTCGGATAACGAGTTTATTTTTTCATCCCGCCTCGAAATTGACTACCTCAACGAAAAATATAACCTCAACATTCCCGAATCGGAAGAGTACGAAACCCTTGCAGGTTTTATTCTTCATTATCACGAAAGCATCCCGCAGGAGAAGGAGGTTATTGAAATACCTCCGTTTATATTTGAAGTCATTGCTGCTTCCGAAAACCGCCTCAACGAAGTTAAAATGACCGTTTCAAAAGTAACTGAAAACGAGTTCTAATCCGTTTTGGAAAAGTTTTATATTGATGCCGAAAATCTTTTCCAAAACTCAAACCGCCCTAGTTTTGGAAAAGTTCTACAACGATGCTGAAAAACTTTCCCAAAACTCTAAACCCTCTGACTTTCCCACCTTCCCACCCTCTCCCTTTCTCACCTTCCCACTCTCTCACCCTCATCC
>Ga0256831_1001970_pt1 | contig 10817 bp, 11 predicted proteins | sample 132544metaG_FD_189087 | JGI IMG/M metagenome (GOLD analysis project Ga0256831, IMG submission 189087) | Hydrothermal vent microbial communities from Lau Basin, Pacific Ocean - 132-544 | ecosystem: Environmental > Aquatic > Marine > Hydrothermal vents | place: Pacific Ocean: Lau Basin | collected... | reverse complement strand
ATCGGCAAAGAGGGATTCATCCCCGATCCGCCGCGTATCTTCAACGCCTTTAAAACCCTTCCCAAAGATAGGGTACGCTATATCCTCTTCGGCCAGGATCCCTATCCGCGCCGTGAGTCGGCCACGGGCCACGCCTTTATCGACGGGGCGGTGGGGCGGCTCTTTTCGCCCACGGGGCTTAGCAAAGCGGCCAATCGCGCCACGAGTCTAAGAAATTTCATCAAAATGGCCCTCGTGGCCGACGGGCGCCTCGATCCGATCGATACCTCCCAAGCCGCCATCGCCGCTTTGCCCAAAGAGGATCTGATCGAAACGATCGACGAGTTGCGTTTGAATTTTGAAAGAGCGGGGGTGTTGCTGCTTAATGCCGCCTTGGTTTTCGAAGACAAACGCGCGTCCCGCCGACACGCCAAGGCATGGCGCCCCTTTATCCGAACGCTGCTTTCTCGGTTGGATGAGGATACGGAGTTGATCCTCTTCGGCGGCATCGCCCGCCAAATACTCGATCTAAGCGAAGCGCAGCGATTTGATCGCCATATCCTCGAACACCCCTACAACCACACCTTCGTCACCAACTCCAAAGCCCATCGACTCTTCGGTCCCATGCGACTTTTGGAAAAAAGTGGTGAAATTTTCTAAAAACCCTTGAAATTGTTAAAAAGATGGTGTATAATTCCCGTCCATAAAAACAAGATGCGCTCGTAGCTCAGCTGGATAGAGCACTGGTTTGCGGTACCAGCGGTCGCACGTTCGAATCGTGCCGAGCGCGCCATCTTCCCCTTATTCTACAAACGATAATTTCAGCAATTCCGTTTCTCTTAGTCTTATAGTTTTATAGGTCTGTATGAAAGCACTCTTCTGCAACCTAAAATCAAATTTATCTTAAATGTTATATTATTCTAAGAGACAAGATTTATCTTTTAAGAGTCTATAAATATGGTGGAAATTTGAAGATTGAAAAATTAAATGATTGTGCGCTGCATATAAGTCATCTTTTTAGTAAAAGTAGGGACGGGTTGATATTGTTTGATACCAAGCGACGTGTCCTTTTTATTAATCATGCAATGGCCCATATATTAGGGAAGCGGACCAAATCATTCCAATATATGGAAGTGGAGAATTGGATGCCCGGATTCGGGCGTATCGTTTCCGAAGCGCGTCGCCATACATATTATGAAGGCATGGTGACAATCCGATCCCGAAGCGAGCACTATACGTTTCACGCTTTTGCTGAGCGGATCGATGAAGAAAATATTGCGATGGTGTTGCGATTGGAAGATTATGAAGGGAAACAATTAAAAGAGGGGCCTTTACTCGATTCTTTAACCGGTTTACCTGAACGGCCCTATATGATCGAACGTCTTAACGAAACGATAAATCGATGCCGTCGGGAAGGGTGTGAAGCGGCGCTATTTTTTATCGATTTGGACAATTTTAAAACAATCAATGACAATTTCGGCCACGACGTAGGTGATGCCGTATTAAAAGAGACGGTGGAGCGAATCAAAGGCTTACTTCGTGAATCGGATGTCTTGGCGCGATACGGAGGGGATGAGTTTCTACTCTTAATGGATGCGATTAAAAATGACAATGCACCGATGTTTCTGGCTGATCGGATTATTAAAAGTTTTCATCGCCCTTTCCAGGTCAACGGTGTTGATTACAGAATCGGGTGTAGTATCGGTATCGCTATCATTCCCAGAGACGGGGAACGGGTGGAGACTATTATTCGTCATGCCGATTTAGCGATGTATCGGGCAAAGGAGCAGGGTAAAAGTAAATTTTGTTTTTTTTCCGATGATATTGATCGCAATATCAAACGTCGATATATCATAACCGGAATTTTGCGAGATGCGTTGCGAAAAGGAAAATTTACCCTTGTTTTTCAACCCCAATATGAGATTATGCGCAGTCGAATTGTCGCGGTAGAAGCTTTGTTGCGGCTGAGGGATACAAGAGTGGGAGAAATATCTCCCGCAGAGTTTATACCGATTGCCGAAGAGAGCGACTTGATGGTTCATATCGGACGTTGGACGTTTGAAGAGTGCTGTCGGCATTTGAGTGAATGGGATCGAAGAGGAAACGAACAAGAGATACACCTCTCTATCAATATCTCAAAAAGCCAGTTGCTTGATGCGCAATGGAGTGATTTTGTAGCCCAAACATTAGAACGCTACGGTATCGAGGCTTCCCGTATCGAATTTGAGATCGATGAAAAGAGTTTTGCAGATAGTAATAAAGAGTTGCAGACGACTTTGAGACGGTTACTCGATATGGGAATTACGTTTGTCGTGGATAATTTCGGGACCGGAATGAGTTCGTTGACGACTTTGAAAAAGTATAAGTTTCGCAAGATTAAAATCGATAAAACTTTTATTCAGAAATTAACTGAAAATGAGGAATGCCGCGAAATCGTCGAAGCGGTCATAGCAATGGCGAAAGTATTGGGTATCGAAACATTGGCGGAAGGGGTTGAGGAGAGTGCACAGGAGGAGTTGCTCAAAAAACTCGGGTGTAGTGAAATACAGGGGTTTCTCTTTAGTCATCCGCTGATTGCCGAACAGGTAGTAAAGCTGCTAAAAGAGGAAAAGCGGTTGTGAACCATAATTGAGTTAAAGGAGAGTTATGCATATTGAACCGAGACTTTTGGATTTCGTGGCGTTGGGTATCTTTGTGACGGTGGCCATCTTTTTGATCTATGTCGTCATCTATATTCACGATATACCCTACGAAATTGCCAAGAAGCGCAACCACCCTCACCAAGAGGCGATTCACGCCGCGGGGTGGGTGAGTCTTTTTTTGATGCATACGATCTGGCCCTTTCTTTGGATCTGGGCCTACCTCTACAGCCCCAAGGAGGGGTGGGGCGTGGAGAAGGTGGCCGTGGAGCCCTCCGAAGAGTTCAAAGAGCAGCTTAGAAAGTTGGAGCGCTTGGAAAAGAAGATCGCCGAGTTGGAAGCGCGCAACGGTGACAAAGATAGCAGAAAGGCGGTCTGATGGAAACTTTGATGCTTTTGACTTACGCGGCGCTGTGCTGGGCGATTTTTAAGATCTTCAAAATCCCGGTCAACAAATGGTCTTTGACGACGGCGGTGTTGGGGGGCGTGGTGTTGATCGGACACCTGCTGATGGGGATGGCCTACTACCATCCCGCCTCCCGCCAGGCACGGATCTTCTACATCACGACCCAAATCGTCCCCAACGTCCGGGGCAAGGTGATCGACGTACCGGTCAAACCCAATACGCCAATCAAAAAAGGCGATGTACTCTTTCGTATCGACCCCACCCCCTACAAGGCCAAAGTCGACGAGATCAAAGCATTGTTGGCCTTTGCCAAAAAGCGGCTGCAGGATGTGATCAAACTGCGCAAACGGGCCGGCGGATCGAAATTCGACATCGAAGAGTACAAAAAGCAGGTGGCCCAGTACAAAGCCCAACTGGCCGATGCGATGTTCGATCTGGAAAGCTGTACGGTGCGCGCTCCTTCCGACGGATACGTCACCCATATCCGGGTGCGTCCCGGTCAGATGGCGGTCCCTTTTCCGTTTCAGCCGATGATGACCTTCGTCAATGCCGATACGGCGACGCTGATCGCCGGATTTCCTCAGGAGCCTTCGAGCAACATCCACCCGGGCGACGAAGCGGAGGCGGTCTTTCCCGCCTATCCGGGCATGACCTTCCAGGGCCATGTTGAAAAAGTACTGCCGGTGATGGCCGAAGGGGAGCTGAAGCCCAGCCAGGATATGGTGAGCTTCAACCGCCAGTTGCCTGCGGGTCTGGTACCGGTGGTGATCGATCTGGATAAAAATCTCAGTGAATTGGGACTGCCTCTGGGGATCGATGCCGACGTGGCGGTCTACGGCGTAAACAAAGGGTATTGGTCCCATGCCTCCATCATTCGTCGAATTTTGCTGCGCATGATCACCTGGTCGCACTTCCTGCGATTTCACTGAGAGAGGTAGAGTATGAAACGAGTCTTGCAAAAAGCGGGATATGGCGGTCTGCTCCCTCTTGCCGCGGTTTTGACGTTGGGCGGATGCGCCCACAATGTCGCATCGCTGCAGGAGGCGACTCACTCCCTGGCAAAAGAGACCCCAAAGGTGAAATCGTTCGCTTCACCTTATGAAAAAGGCAAGGTGAGCGACGACTGGATCGCCGCGTTTAACGATCCGACATTGGTGAAACTGGTGGAGGAAGCCCAAAAGAACAATCCCGACCTAAGCGTCGCCGCGGCCCGTGTGGAGCGGGCAGCGGCCCTGATGCGGCTGAGCGAATCGGGTATCTATCCCCGTATCGACCTGACGGGTAACTTCACCGACCGCGACGGCGATCGGAAAGACCGCGCCTTTTTCGGTCCGACGATCGGGTGGGAGCCCGACGTCTGGGGGCGGGTGGCCAACACCGTGGCGTCCGACCGTGAAACGATGCGGGCATTGGCCGCCGACTATGCCTGGGCCAGACAGTCCCTGGCGGGCAACACGGCGCGCATCTGGTTTCGACTCAATGCCGATCGGGTGTTGCGCAAGTTTTTGGATGAGGTGGTCAAGATCCAGGAAGAGGCGATGCGAGTCGCCAAAGAGCGCGAAGCGATCGGCGCGGGGACCAAGCGGGATCTGCATATGGTGACGGCGATGACCGAAGAGTCGAAAGAGATGCGCCAATCCTTCGTCTCCCGTGAAAAGCTCGACACCCACGCCCTGGCGATTTTGCTGGGGCGCTATCCGGATAAATCGATCAAACCCGAAGGGCTGACGGCTCTGCCCGCGCCCGTTCCATCCGGGATTCCCGCCGACCTGCTCAATCGCCGCCCCGATCTGGCGGCGGCGCGCTATCGTGTGGCGTCGGCTTTCCATAACGAAAAAGCGATGGAACTGCTGAAACTGCCCAGTTTCAACTTTCGCTTCCAGGCCGGTTACGACCATGTGGAGGATACGGTGGCCAAACTGATCGGTTCGCTCTTCATGCCGGTGATCGACAACGGTCAGATCGATGCCTACATCGCCGCCGCGACGGCGGAGCAGAAAGCGGCCATCTTCCGGTATCGAAGCGCTGTATTGCGGGCTTATCGGGAAGTGGAAGATGCCCTGACGAAAGAGCGGGGTTTTTCTATCCGCTATGACTACCTGGCGAGGATGGAGCGAGAGTATAAAAAAGCCTACGATATGACAATGGAGAGCTACAAGATCGGTGAAGGAACCATCATCGACGTGCTGATTGCCCAGGGCAAATGGATCGACGCCCGCATCCAGCGGGTTCGGATGCAGCTGAACCGTCTTCAAAACCGTGTCGATCTCTATTTGGCTCTCGGCGGCAGTTTCGACGAAAAGCCGGCCTGGAATGAAAAGCAAGTGAACAATCGTTAATATTCGAATGGTTAGATTGTTTCAGGTCGATCAATACACTTGTTTAAGACGTGCGATTAAAGCATCAAAAATACTTTCATCGATCTGAAAGAGAACAGAATGGTAATCTTTAAGCTTTTCGAGATATTCAATTTGTTTCTCTTTGGACATACGCGTCCAACTCTTTTGACTTTTGATTCGATTATGTGTTTTTGAGATCAGCTGCATATTATCAGGATGATGTTTCCCGCCATTTGATAATGAACGGGCATGATCAATTTCCAAATCTGTTTTGAAATATTGATTAAATGCTTTAGCGATTAATCCCATTTCATCAATTCTATATTTTTCATGACTATTGAGATGTTGTATATCTTGGCGGATCCTCTCAGCTCTACTGAGTTCTTCTTGTAGTTCTTCCTCTTCTAGACGTCGAAGCTCTTCTTTGGGGATATATCGAAATTTACGTGGTCTTTCGGATTTGTCGATTTCAATACTGTCATCGTAAGCACCACGTTTGATATTGGAATGAATGCGTGCCGTTAATTCTCGCATTCCCGTCGTATCATTTTTCTGTCCTCTTGCCTGTACTTCAGCTTCTTCGAGTATCTCGGGATATAATTCTGCAACTTTTTGGGCCCATTCGGAAGCTGTTACCCATTCGTTGCTTGCTTTTAGTGCTTCTAGGTATTTTTCGGTTTTGGTCATTTCAGTTTTTCCCATCGATTAAAACCCCCGTTTCGCCGCTTCCATTAGCTTTTTCATCTCCTCGTCGCGCGCTTTTTCTTCTTTGAGGCGGCGCATCGCTTCGCGGCGGGCCACCGCTTCGTTGGAGGGAGTCGTGGGGTCGGCGAAGAGCGCTTTGCCGTAGAGCGTGCACCCTTTGATGCCGGGTTGGCAGGGCACGTCGAGAAGATCGCAGTGGAGCCCTTTTTGGTGGGAGCAGGTCCAGCCCATACCTATTGCTCCTCGTTCTGCTCGTTGCCGCCGCTCTGTTTCTCCGCTTCGGCGACCAGGACCCCTTCGATCAGTTTGTCGATATCGCCGTCAAGAATCGCGTCGACGTTGCTGAAGGCTTGGCCGCTGCGCAGATCCTTGACCTGCTGATAAGGTGCCAGCACGTAGCTGCGGATCTGATGACCCCAGCCGATGTCGCTCTTTTCCACCCCGTCGGCTTCGGCCTTTTTCTTCTCCAGCTCCAGTTCGTATAGACGCGATTTGAGCATCTTCATAGCGGTGGCTTTGTTTTTGTGTTGGCTGCGGTCGTTTTGGCACTGGACGACGATGCCGGTGGGGATGTGGGTGATGCGGATGGCGCTTTCGGTCTTGTTGACGTGCTGACCGCCCGCGCCGCTGGCACGGTAGGTGTCGATGCGCAGATCCTTCTCTTCAATCTCGATGTCGATGTCGTCGTCGATTTCGGGTGAGACCATGACCGAGGTAAAAGAGGTATGGCGGCGGGCGTTGGAGTCAAACGGGCTGATGCGCACCAGGCGATGCACACCGTTTTCGGCTTTAAGATACCCGTAGGCGTTTTCCCCTTTGATGATGAAACTCACATCCTTGATGCCCGCCTCTTCGCCGGGCTGGTAGTCGAGGGTTTCGACCTTGAAGCCGTGGCGCTCCGCCCAGCGCAGATACATGCGATACAAAATGCTGGCCCAATCCTGGCTCTCGGTGCCCCCGGCACCCGGGTGAATGGTAACGATGGCGTTGTTGGCGTCGTGCTCGCCGCTTAGCATCACTTCGATCTCGACTTTGCCCACCTTCTCTTCGATCTCGGGCGCTTCGTCAAAGAGAGTCTGCAGCGTCTCTTCGTCTTTTTCTTCGGTGGCCATCTCGAAAAGCTCCATCGCATCGTTCACGGCGCTTTCGGCCTCTTCGTAGCGTTTGAGTATCCGCTCCAAGCGGTTCTTCTCTTTTTGGATCTCACCCGCTTTTTTGGCGTCGCTCCAGAAATCCTCTTGCATCTCCATTTTGCTTATTTCGTCGAGGCGTTGGCGGATTTGGTCTGGTTTGATGATGTTGCGGATATTCTCCACTTTGTTTCGGAGTTTTTTCATCAACTCGGAAAATTCGTAACTGTCCACGGGCTATCCTTGATATAATTGGCTAGGAAATTTTTTCGCAATTATACCCAAAGGTCGGTCGTGAAAATCGTCAAAACTATCGAAGAGCTGCAGCGCCTGCGCAACGAATTGCGCGGCAGTGTGGGGTTCGTGCCCACGATGGGGGCTTTGCATCGGGGCCATTTGAGCCTGATTCAGCAGGCCAAAAAGCAAAACGATCACGTCATCGTCTCCGTTTTTGTCAATCCCACCCAGTTTCTGCCCGGAGAGGATTTGGAAAAATACCCCCGCAAAGAGGAGGCGGATCGGCAAATTTGCGAAAAGGCGGGGGTCGATATTTTGTTTATGCCCGAGATCGCCTCGATCTACCACGACGACGAGGTGAAGCTCAAGGCCCCGGCCTATTTGGGCTATATCCTCGAGGGACATCGCCGTCCGGGCCACTTCGACGGGGTGGTGCAGGTGGTGATGAAGCTCTTTTCGCTCACCCGCCCCGACCGCGCCTATTTCGGTCGCAAAGACGCCCAGCAACTGAGGATTTTGCAAAAGATGGTCGAGGATCTCTTTTTGCCCGTCGAGATCGTGCCGGTCGATACGGTGCGCGAAGAGGACGGCTTGGCGCTAAGCAGCCGAAACGTCTATCTAAGCCCCGAGGAGCGAAAGCGGGCGCTAAGCATTTCGCGCGCCCTGAAGCAGGCGGGCAAGCTGGTGATGGCCGCAGAGACGGAGAGTGAAAAGATCGTAACGAGAATGCGCCAAACGATGGCGGAAATCGACGTGGAGTATATCGCTATCGTCGACCGCGACTTCAGGCCTCTTGAAACCATTATACCCAAAAACACGATCATCCTCGTCGCCGCCAAAGTGGGATCGACGCGACTCATCGACAATATATGGATATGAAAGTGAGAAGTGGGAAGTGAAAAAATATAAAACTGACGACTGCCGACGTAGCACCGCCGACTCTCTTATTGCATTCTATGAAAAAGTTTAGTATAATGGCGCCCCTCCTGAGAGCCATATGTGGCAGCGTTTTCGCAAATCACCGAATTCGCTGTTGTATACGACGCCAAATCTATACAAGGACAGAGTTATGAAAAAAGGGATCCATCCTGAATATGTCGAGTGCCACGTCACTTGCGCCTGCGGCAACCAGTTTACCGTGCTTTCCAACAAGCCCGAGCTTCGTATCGATATTTGCAACCAGTGCCACCCCTTCTTCACCGGCAGTGAAAAGATCGTCGACGCCACCGGACGCGTCGAGAAGTTCAAAAACAAATACAAACTCGGCAAGTAAGCGAACAAGACGGCTCTATGCCGCCTGTTCCGCTCCCTCAAATCCTCGATCCCGATACCCCAATCTACTCTTAACATGTTGACATTCGTACCCACGCCCATCGGTAATCTCGAAGATGTCACGATTCGCGCCTTGCGAACGCTGGAGAGAGCGGAGGTGGTCTTTTGTGAAGATACCCGCATCGCCCGTCGGCTCTTTTCGCTATTGCAGGAGCGTCACGGGATGGCACCTCGTGATCCTGCGTTCATCTCTCTTCACAGCCATAACGAAGCGGCGGTGATCGAAGGGCTTGAACCTGCGCTTTTTGATAAAGAGGTGGTCTATATGAGCGATGCGGGGATGCCCGGCATCAGCGATCCGGGGGCGGCGCTGGCGGCTTGGTGTCGCCGAAACAAGGTGGCGTACACGGTGTTGCCCGGACCCACCGCCTTCGCCACGGCCTATGCCGCCAGCGGTTTTAGTGAACCCCATTTTCTTTTCTACGGATTTTTACCCCCCAAAGAAAAAGCGAGGGAAGAGGTGTTGGCCCGATTGGCGAACGAACCGTACCCCGTCATTTTGTACGAAGCGCCTCATCGCCTGATCAAACTGTTGGAGAGTCTTGAAAAGATTCTCCCCGAGCGTCGAATCTTTGCCGCCAAAGAGCTTAGCAAAAAGCATGAGCGCTATTTTGAAGGCAAGCCCGAGGAGTTGATGAAGACGATTACAGGCTCTTTGATCAAGGGGGAGTGGGTGCTTGTGTTGGATGCGAAAGGGCAACAAGAGGGTGAAATCGACGATCGGATCGAAGAGATTTTAAAGATGGAGCTGCCGCCTAAAAAAAAGGCGAAGATGCTGGCCAAGATCACGGATGAAACCGCGGGCATATGGTATGACCGTTTGACGGGGCGAAAAGGGTAGGTGAGCGGTTTGTCAGATTTTTTTGGATAAAATCGACCATCAGATGAATGCGTCGCCCGAAGGCGGCGGGAAAGCGGGCCGAGTCTCATGATCGTGTACGGCAAACAGGTGTGCAAACTGCTGCTACAGCGCCATCCGGAGTTGATCGAACGGGTGCTGCTGGCCAAAGAACTGCCCAAAAAGGAGTTCGCTGCGATTGCCGCGGCAAAACGGCCGGTGGAGCGAGTCGACGCCAAAAAGGCGCAAGCCTTGGCCAGAGGCGGAAACCATCAAGGGTGGCTATGCGAAGTGCGGCCTTACCGCTACGCCGACGTGGCCGATTTGAAACGCGGTGATTTTTTGGTGGTGCTAGCCGGCGTGACCGACGCGGGCAATATCGGGGCCATTATCCGTACCGCCTATGCCCTGGGTGCCGACGGTCTGATCGCCGCGGGGGTCAATCAGCTGGCCAGCGAAGCGGTGATCCGTACCAGCGCCGGGGCGATGTACGATCTGCCCGTGGCGGTGGAAAAAAACCTTGCTACTTTGCTCAACGAACTCAAACAAAGCGGTTTTACCCTCTACGGCGCCGATATGCACGGTACGCCGATCGATGAGGTGAAGGTAGCGTCCAAGCGGGTCTTGGTGCTGGGCAGCGAAGGGGAAGGGATCGCCAAAAAGGCGCTGCAGAAGCTGCACGAGCGGGTGACGATCCCGATGAAGCGCCCTTTCGACTCTTTGAATGTCAGCGCGGCGGCGGCGATTTTGATCTATAGGATGGGCAATGTTTGAAGAGATAATCGAAAAGTATACGATCGAAACGGTATCGGAGCGGACCAAGATTTCGCGAAAAAATCTTCAGCGGCTGCGCGAAGGGGATTTCGAGGGAATCACGCGGACGCAGGCTTACGGATTTTTGCGCATTCTGCAGCGGGAGTTCGGAGAGGATTTTGACGATCTGCGCCAGCGTCTGGATGAGCACTTCGCCCACCAAAAGCCCGAAACCCACGAACCCATTTTTCAGCGCAGTGAATCGGAACCCGCCAAGGGGACGAAAGGGTGGGTCGTTTCGTTGATTTTGGGAATGGCCGTCGTCTTCGGCGGATATCTCTATTTCAAAGATTTTCACGAACAAAAGGGCGCGACCCCGCCGGAGACGACCGTCGCAAGCGACGCAGCGCAACAGCAGGTGGATAAAAAGAGGGTTACAAGCGACGACGTTTCCAAAAA
>Ga0256831_1001969_pt1 | contig 10818 bp, 11 predicted proteins | sample 132544metaG_FD_189087 | JGI IMG/M metagenome (GOLD analysis project Ga0256831, IMG submission 189087) | Hydrothermal vent microbial communities from Lau Basin, Pacific Ocean - 132-544 | ecosystem: Environmental > Aquatic > Marine > Hydrothermal vents | place: Pacific Ocean: Lau Basin | collected... | reverse complement strand
TTCGTACTCTCCTGCTTTCATCTCTACTACATAGTAGATGTTTTCACTGGTATAGGTATCGATTACACGCTGGATAAAATGTTGCCCAACGCTGCCGCTGGAGAGTATGAGTATCTTTTTCATTGCGCGCTATTATACCAGCATCGCTGAAATACTCAAAACCGTATCATTTTTTTCCAAGCACTTTTTCAAAAATACTGCTCTTTTTTTTCGGTTCGTCCTTTTTTATACGTTCATCGACGAAGTCCGGGTCTCCATGTTCGAATTGCTCTTGAAAAACCCTTTTGACCGATTTTTTCGGCTTTTCTTCGACATAACCGTTACTCTTGGACGTCGTTGCACCATGAGGAATACACATTTCATCCTCCTTGTTGAGTAGATACTCAATGATAGATCCAAACAGCTTGTCGAATCATTAAAAAAAATTATTAGTTTTTAAATCCCAAAGCTGCGAAATCCACGTCGTTCATTTTTCTTACATCACCCTCTTTGGTATAGATGCGTCCTTTGACCGCCCGACCGTTGTCTACATATACGTAGTACTTGAGATTACCGTTTGGATAGTACTCTTTTTGCGAACCGTGCATCTGCCCATTGTCGTTGAAATGAAGGATTGCCTTCATATTGCCGTTTGGATAGTACACTTTTTTCGTCGATACCGGAACATCCATCACATAGTGGGCAATTGAGAGCAGTTGTCCGTTTGGATAATACTCCTTGACCGTACCGTTGAGTTTGCCGTCGACCATAGGCATCTCGGCTTTAAGTGCTCCGTTCTCGTAAAATCCGTACGTAGTGCCGTTGACCTTCCCGTTTCTAAAATATGTCTTGGTCTTGAGATGTCCACTTTTGTAGAAAACGCGCGCCGTTCCTTCGAGTTTGCCGTTTTTATAATAGCGCACTATCTTCACCTCACCCGTCGGATAGAAAATCTTTTCCATCCCCTCGGCTTTTCCGTCTTTATAATGCTTGATACTCTTGAGCTTGTGATTGGGATAATAAAACTTTTTTACCTCAGCCATAAGCGTAGAACCCGCAAGCAAACCTGCAACAAGTAGTAGTGACAATCTTTTTTTCATTTTCTTTCTCCTTTTTTTAAATGAACTCTTTGTTTGACTATGGCGCTATTTCGTCGACGTTGTCTATATGCCCGTCAAATCCACCTTCACAAGCCTCCCGTTCGTTGTCGGAGCTTGTTGGACATATTGCGGAGGTATTGTTGATAAGAACAGGCACCAAAAACAACGAAACGATGGTCGAAGCCATCGAACCGAAGATAAGCGCGATCCCAAGACCACCGAATATCGGATCAGTAGAAAGCAGCAAGCTTCCCAGTATGATGGCGACAGTCGTCATCAAAATCGGCTTCGCTCTTGTCGCTGTAGAGACAGCAATGGCTCTTTTCTTCTCAAAGCCCTTTTCAATAAGCGCTTTGGAGAAGTCTATAAGCAGCAGTGAACTTCTCGCACTGATCCCCATCAAAGAGATAAAACCGATAAGCGACGTCGCAGTCAGAAAGAAGTTCGTTCCGCTAAGAACCAAAGAGATCTTGTCCGTAATCCAGTGACCGAATATCACACCGATTATGGAAAGAAAGCTCGCCAACAGCACTATACCGCTTAGAGCATAGGACTTGTAGTAGACAACCATCAACAAGAACATCAGTATGAGTGCTGCGATGAACGCTCCGCCGAGGTCTCTGAAGGTATCCAAAGAGACTTTCATTTCACCGTCCCATCGAAGCAGCATTTTCTCTTTCGTTTTGTTGTCTTCGAGATTGAGATCGAACATATAAGTGCTCATTCCCGGTACTTTCGTGACATTGAAGTCTTTTGAGAGTTTCTCTATAAGCGCGTCACGCGCATCCAGCAACGGATAGACCTGCGAAACCATATCGCACTCTGCGGTGATGGTGGTCATATCTTTGAGATCTTTGCGATACATCGTCGGATTTGATGGCAGTTTCACAATCTGAACTAGTTCCTTCACCGGTATCATCATCCCCATTTTGTTCATAAGTCTCAATCGCGACAATTTTAACTCCAAGCCGAACTTCGATTTTGGCAGAATGTAGCGTCCCTCTTTGTCGAGCCTGACAAAAATCGGGATCTGGTCCTGCTGCGTGCGGGAGTTTTTCACAGCCACCACCATTCCCTGAAAAGCGAGATAGAGAATGTTGTTCACCTGCTCGACACTCAAGCCGCTTCGAAGCACCTTGTCCTTGTCCGGCACTATCTCGTAGTAGTCATATATGTCGTCTTGCATCACATCCACATCTACAAGCCCCGGCGTATGCTTGAGCACATCCGCGATCTCGTTTGCCGTTTTTCGTCTGAGATGTTCGTCTTTTCCATACAGTTCTATTACGATTGTCGCCAGAGTCGGAGGACCTGAGGGCATCTCGATGAATCGTATACGTGTATGCTTTGCCATCGGCTCACAAAGTTCTTGAATTTTGGGTCGAATGCGGTGCACCATCATATAGCTCGGTTCTTCTCGCTCATGCTTGTCCGTCAGGTTTACAACCAGTTCCGCCTGATTTTTGAAACGTTTTAGCGCACTTCCCTTGACAAGTCCCGCATAATCAAGCGGAGCACCCTGCGCAAGATACACCTCCACGTCCGTCACCTCTTTTTCATGTTTGAGGTATTGTGTGACACAATCCGTAACACGTTTGGTTTCCACCAAAGAGCTGTCTGTCGCCGTATCGACATAAATGCTGAATGTATTGGCACTTTTACCCGGCAGCATTTTTGCGAGCACCAGCTTTGTAGGTATCATCATAACAGCCGCCACCAAAGCCAACACTATCAGCGAAATAACCATACGCGACTTTTTTTTCGAACTGATTATGGAGTAAATCTTCTCTTCCATCAGTGCGTCCCTCGTACTCGTTTGATGAGTTTCTTTGCAAGATACGGCGTAAAGACATAGGCAACGAAAAGCGATACGGCCAAAGCTACGGGAACATTAAGCGGTATAGGCTTCATAAACTGCCCCATCATTCCTCCCACAAACGCCATAGGCACCATTGTAAGGATGATCGCGATAGTGGCGACGTTGGTGGACGGGCCGATCTCGTCCGTAGCCTCGACGATTACCTCGTCATAGTCATGCTCTGCAGTCTCTTTGAGGTGCATTCGTCTGTGTATGTTCTCGATGACGATAATCGCATCGTCAACGATGAGTCCCAATGAGAGCAAAAAAGCGAAAAGCGTTATACGGTTTATAGTCTGTCCGGAAAGATAGGCTATAAACAGAGTAAGAGCAAGAATCATCGGAACTGCTATGGAAACGACAGTCGCTTCCCGCCATCCCAGAAACGGAATGAGAATAGCGCCGATAATCGCAATCGTGATAACGAGGTGATGCATCAGTTCGTTGACCGCTTCATTGGCCCTCTCGCCGTAGTTTCTGGTTATGATGTAACCGATCCCCAGCCTTGCCAGGTCCTCTTTTCTCGTCTTGAGATACTCAAGAACATCCTCGGCAATCGTAACAGCGTTGGTTCCTTTAAGTTTTGAGACCGTAAGGGTTACCTGCTGTATAGGATCGTCGAAAGTGGCATTGTTTTCTCTAAAAGCGAGTTCTGATTTTTGAAAATGCTGGATATCATACGAAAAATCAACTTTCGCAATCTCTTTGAGATATATCGGCGAGTTTCGATATTGCGCGACTATGAGGTTTTCTATATCGCTTACATCTTCAAGGACATTTTTTATACCAAAAACTATAAGAGAGTCGTTTTCACTTTGCGTATCTATTTTAGGTGCGTTTTTGGAAATAGCCTGAATGGACTGTACGAGCTGTCCCATCGAGAGATGATAGCTGGAAAGTTTGTCCAAATCGACAAGAACGTTGAACTGTGGCTGATGGATCCCTTTAAGACGGCTTTTTGAAACGTTTTCAAGTGCGTTGATGTCCTGTTGGATCTCACGCACGAGTCTGTATTGTTCCACCGTGCTTGGTTTTTTGTTGTCCTTGAGATAAAACGCAACGGTGACGATAGGGATATCAATGTCAATGTCAAAGGGCTTTATAAGCGGTTGCATCGCTCCTTTTGGGAGTTTGTCCATATTTTGCATCACTTTGTCATAAAGCTTGAGGTTCGATTTTTCTCTGTCCTCTCCTATGACATACTGGACATTGACCATTCCAACATTGTCACGTGCAGTACCGTAAATATGCTCCACACCTTTGATCTCCCTGATCTTTCTCTCAAGCGGTTTAACGATGACATTGGTAATAGCTTTGGGATCAGCCCCGGGCAAGACGACGATGACCGACCCTCCGCTGACTTCGATCTGGGGATCTTCCTCTCTTGGAGCTATTTCCAACGACAAATATCCCAGTATCAAAATAGCGATGATGAAAATCATCGTCAGTGGATTGTTCAAAAACATCCTGCATAAAATACCGGCGATATTTTTGCACTTGTATCTGTAAGCCATCGTGTTCGCTACTCCTTGTCTTTGATAGGATTGGCTTCGATGACGAGACGAGCGTACATCCCCGGAAAGATCTCATAGCTTCCCTTGTCGAAATTAACAACTATCTTGAAAGTATGAGACATTGGGTTCGCACTTGGCACGACCGCTTTGATATAGCCAATGGTTTTAAAATCGGCTGATGGGATCTCGACTTGCACTTTTTGATATTTATGCACATATTTTAGATCTGATTCCGCGACCTCTCCCTCTATTTGAAGATGGTCTATGTCGACAAGCACCATGCCAAGCATGCCCGGTGCAACTAAATCTCCCACACGAATGCGTTTTTCAACTATTATGCCGTCATTTGGTGCTTTAACTTCGAGATAACCGCTGATCGTACTTATCTGTTTGAGCTTTTCGGCGGCACTTTTGACAAGTGCCTGTGCCGCTTCGAGACCGGCGGAAATATTGTCCGCCGTATCATCAAGTTCGGCTATCTCATCCAAAGCGTCTTTTGTCAACTTTTTTTTGAGTCTGTCTTTCTCTCTCTTAATGGAACGAAGTCTCGTTCTATAAATATCCACTACCAGCTGTGCCTGTTCAAGCGCGAGGTCGGCTTGGTTTCTCATGATGTCAAACTCCGCCGACTCCAGTTCGAAAAGCGTGTCTTCACGCTTGACTTTGTCTCCTATATCGAAATAGATATGCTTGACATATCCCATATACCGCACACCTATCATTTTTTGATTGTAAGAGACCACGGTACCCGTGATGGGAAGCTCATAGGCAAAAAGAGCCGGTATGGAAACGAAAAAGACAATAAGAAACGATATGACTCCTTTCATGCCAGCACTCCTTGTCATGAAAGAATTCCTACCACTTTCTTAGTTTCGCATGACACTCCATACAGCTGCTCATAATCTTCTTGTACGCCTGTAATGCCTGATTTACGTCACCGGCTTGGAAACGCTCTATTATGGTTTCTGTTTTTTTATCTATCTTCTTGACAATCTTGTTGGAAAATTTCACCTTGTCGTTCATATAGCGCATCATAGGATTTTTTTCCTCTTTATCCTCCAAAGGCGGTCTTACTCGGCGAATGGTATCTGAGAGCTTCAAAGCTCCTTTAACTACCTTTTGCTTGTCATTGTAGAAAAATCCCGTTTCGATCTCGTTCATGGCATCTGCCATAACTTGCATATCCGCAACGCGATCTGCTCTGGTGTAAGCTCCTGCAAAAAGTGAAGCACTCATAACTCCAATAAGAATCGTCTTTCGAATCATTTTTGGTTCCTTTTTTGTGAAGTTACCCTATTATATCTCAGAAGTATTCAAAAAGTAACACTTTCAAAAAAGTTTTTTTGTTATAAACTTACCACCTTTTCAATTCAAAAAATTTTTTTTAAACCCTAAAAACCACCTGCCTATGGTATTTTGCGGAGAATTATTTTCATTCCGTATAAGAAGATTAATAATTTTTTATAATCCAGTAATATAGGGCTCTATAAGCTTTTTTAATCGTTTTTATCTTTAAAATCATAAATTTTTTTTATGTGTGAATTTAAGTTACACTTTAGCTTTTTAGAGCTATAGTTTGAATGAAACCAAACTGTTTGGCACAATTTGACGCCAAATGATTTTCAAGGAGTTTATATGAAAAAGATCATTGTTGCGAGTTCTATCGCTTTTTGTGCGTTGAGCGTAAACGTTATGGCTGGGGACTTCAGTTTTAAAGATATGTTCGATGACTTTAAAGATGCGGCTACTACGATGAGTCACGATGCGAGAGACACAGCAGACTCTATGAAAGACGGTGCTGTCGAGCTTGGAAAAAGTGCGGAAAGAACCACTGTAAATGTCAGTCATGACGCAAGAGACACAGCCATGAAGGCAAGTGACGACCTCAAATCGAGTGAAGTTGCAACCGTCAAAAGCGGTGAGATCACATCAACAAGTATCAGTCGCGATGTCAGAGATTCCACTATAGAAGTTGCGGAAGATACTAAAGATACCGCATCCAACACAACAAGAGACTTCAAAGACAGTTCGACTATGGCGACAAAAGACTTCAAAGACAGCGCCGTTGCGGTAAGCCATGATTTCAAAGACTCGACAAAGACGGTTTCTAACGACCTCAGAGACTCTACCGACAAAGTTTCCGACAACATCAACGACTCGACTAAAACGGTTTCTCACGACCTTAGAGACTCTACAGACAGTATCGCGGACAACGCAAACGACTCGACAAAAACAGTTTCACACGACCTGCGTGACTCGACAGACTCTGTAGCCGACAATGCAAACGACTCCACCAAAAACGTTTCACACGACTTGCGTGACTCTACCGACAGCGTTGCAGACAACGCGAACGACTCGACAAAGACAGTCTCTAAAAACGTAGGAGACAACTACAATCTCTCGAAAGAAGAGTATGAAGAGTATTTGCGACTCAAAGCCGCAATGAAGAAAAAATAATTTTTGCAGGAAGAGGTTTCACCCTCCTCCTACAAAGTCCAGCAGTTCGATTTTGTCACCGTCTTGCAAGATGGTTTCACTCCATTTTTGTTGTTTGACGACCTCCATATTGACCGCTGCCGCCATTACTTTGTCCTCCAACCCCAGTTGTTCGATCAACTTTTGAAGCGTTGTACCTTCGCTAATCTCTCTTTCTTCCCCATTGATTGTTATTTTCATTTTACAACTCCACAGTCTTTGCGTTAATAGTTTCGCCATTATAAAGCGAGTTGCTATCATCGACCTTATAACTTTTATTTAGATCCAAAGCTAAAAAATTATCTATATTTACGCCAAGCTCAAGCTTTAGCGCTTTTTTTCCTAAAACGGCAAAAGGAGCGTTGCATGTAAGTTCTATCACCTCTTCGAGAGTGAGCAGACCGCTTTGAACCAACTTGGTATAATAAAGCGGCCATGCGTCACCCAATGCGCTGCTTCCATACGCCGCATCATAAAAAGCGACCTCTTTGTTGACCGGTGAACTTGGCTGGTGCAGTTGCGTCAGCACGTCGATACGCCCCGATTTGAGCGCCTCCAACAACTTTTCTCTGAGAGCGTCGTCGACAAGAGGCGGATCGAGCTTTGCCGTAGTGTTGAAGTCCTCACATGCTTTGTCGCTCAAAAGTAGATGATGCAGACTGACTTCCGCGTTGACTCTCACCCCCTCACTTTTTGCTTTTGTTATCATATCAAGACTACGCGGGCTTGCTACCGACTGAAACAAAATCGCGATGTCGTAGTATCTCGCTATTTCTATCATCCGAGACACATGCACCACTTCACTGAGTTCCGGTATCCCGGCGAGTCCGAGCTTCGAGCTTACATCACCCTCGAACATCACACCCTGTGAGATGAGAGAATTGTCTTCGGCTTTGCACAAAAGCGTCTTTTTATACATTTTGAGATATTCCGCCACTTTCATTGCGATATTATTTTTCGCTTTTGTACTCATTCGCGCAGTGACGGCACCTTTTTTCAACAATATGGCAATATTTGACAAAGAGAGATCCTCTTGCAGTGCATCTATGGCTATTTGCATATCCACATCATCGATATCCTTGATGGAATTTTGTGCAAACTCCAAAACTATCTCATTATCGATACGAGGGGTAGAATCCGGTTGTATCACAACCGTTCCGACTCCGCCTCTTATCGCCTCTTTTGCACACTGCTTGATGGTCGTTGCACCAAGTTGTGAATCTTTTAGACGCACATTCAAGTCAACTATCTTCGGTACAATATACGCGCCTTGAAGATCTCTTTCATCTTCACTGTGCAGCATACTGCCGATACCGACTACAACGCCATCCTCAACTTCGATATCCACTTTGTCGCCGTTTGGAAGCTTACAGTTTTTATACAGCATCTTTCTCTCCGGTAAATAGTGCTATAATTCTATCTAAAAAAGGCTTCAAGTGAAATTGCTAGTCAGCGCACTCGAACACTCTGCCAATATCCATTTACGTCGGCTGGTCCAAGAACTTCCCGACGATACAGAACTGCAGGGAATCTTCACCAAGGAACTCGGAAAACCGATTGTCGACCTGCGAAGTCTTGCGATTATGGGGTTTGTCGACGCTTTGAAGAAACTCCGGTTTTTTTTCAAACTTGCAGACGAAATGGTGGGAAAAGCGAAAGATGCCGATAAAGTTCTCCTCATGGACTCATCCGGTTTCAATCTTCCACTTGCAAAGAAAATCAAAAAAGCTTATCCCGACAAAGAGGTCATCTACTACATACTCCCTCAAGCGTGGGCATGGAAAAAAAAACGCATACCGGTTTTGGAGCGTACGTGCGATCATCTTTGCTCCATTTTGCCCTTTGAAAAGGAGTACTATTCCAAAGATGCTCCTATAGAGTATGTGGGTCATCCCCTGCTTGACATCATCCCTGATTTTAAAGAGAGTGTCAATGAGGAGATCAAAGAGGTGCTTTTCATGCCCGGCAGTCGCAAAGGCGAAATCACGAAACTGATGCCACACTTCAAAGAGGTTCGAAGAAAGCTCGGCAGTGACGTCAAAGCCACCATCGTCATTCCAACCTTTTTTACAAAAGAGCAAAGAAAAGAGCTGTATGGTGATTTGTATGAGTTTCAAGTGGAACATAACGCTTACAAGGCTATGCTTCGAGCCGATTTCGGTTTTATCTGCAGCGGTACGGCAACACTCGAAGCGTCACTCATAGGTCTGCCCTTTGTGCTGACCTACATCGCGAACAAACTCGACTACCTCATCGCTTCAAGGCTCGTCAAGCTCAACTATATAGGATTGGCGAACATAATGCTTGAGAAAAAGAACGGCTCGTTCATTCACCCAGAACTCATTCAAAACGATGTAACGGCGGAAAATATGCTCCATGCATATCAGACACTGGAAAGAAAAAACTTTTTGGAAAAATCGAAAGAGCTTCGCGAATACCTTCGACACGGAAGCGCCAAGAACGTCGCAAAAATCATAACCTCTTGAGCATATACTCAACTCCGTCTTTGTCCACTTTGACGACTATATAATGGTAAAAACCTCCATCACGTGTATTGGGAGCTCCCGCTCCCCCGGTAATTATATAGGGTGTTGCACTCCATTTTCCTTTGAAGTAGGAGTGAATGTGCGACGCAAAAAGCATCGTAACTTCATAGCGGTCAAAGAGGGAGTTGAGTTCTTTGGCGTTTTGGATATCTTTCATACTGTGTCCGCGTGCTCTTTTCCCTTTTCTGGGATCAAAAAGAGGAACATGCATAAATACAAAACGATACTTGTATTTTTGTGATTTACGAAGCTCCTTTTCCAACCACTCCATCTGCTTTTGAGCAACTCTTTTTTTGTTCGCGTTATCGACAAATATAAAATAGCTGTTCACAAAAGAGAAACTGAAACTGCTTTTTCCGATGTATTTTTCAAAATTGCTCTCATCTCCAAAAAGAAGCGGAACTTCATGATTGCCTATGGCGCTGACTATCGGTTTGCTGGAGTGTTTCAAAATTTCCCTATATTCTTCAAACTCCCATGAAAAGCCGTGTGAAACTAGATCACCGTTATTGATCGCAAAAACAATCTCGCTTTTATCCAGTCGCTCCAATATACGCTTAAGGATTTCATCTCCGTCACGGTTGTCACCCATAACCACAAAAGAAAAAGGCACTTTTTGCTCAAGTGCCGCAATACGCCGCAACTCAATCTCGTTATAGGGCTTTGCCGCAAAAAGCGCGAAGCTCAGACAAAGAAGAAAAAAGAGCGGTTTCATCGAGAGAGTATCTGAAGAAACTCTTTTGGCTCTACATAACCGACTATGGTTTTTTCACGCTCGACATTGCCGTTTTTATCTATAAATATAACGACGGGAGGACCGAAAACACCGTAAGCTTTACTCAGCTCCTTTTGCTGTTTTTTGTTTTTTGTCACATCGGCGCGAATGAGCACATAATCCTTCAACGCTTCTTGTACTTTTGAATCGGAAAAAGTTTTTTCATCGAGCTCTTTACATGCCGTACACCACTGCGCGGCGAAATCTATCATTATCTTCTTTCCTTTATACTTTTGCAGAAGAATATCGAGCTGTCCCAAAGTTTCCACCTTGTGAAACTGCAGCTTTTTCGTATCGCTGTTTTGCGCTGCGGCAGAAGTCTGTCTTGCTTCACTCAAAAAACCAAGCGGTCTGCTCATACTTTCGCTACCCGCCAAAGCGCCGATGCCAAGCGCAAGCGAATAGATCAGAAGCCCTATGGCGACGGTACGCTTGAAAAGATGACTTTCCTTGTCAAACGCTCCAAGATATATCGCGCTGCCAAGACCGAGAAACGCCCAAAGCAGCATCGCGATATAGGGTGAAACTATCTTCTCAAGCATCCATATGGCCACACCGAGCATCAATATTC
>Ga0256831_1001968_pt1 | contig 10830 bp, 5 predicted proteins | sample 132544metaG_FD_189087 | JGI IMG/M metagenome (GOLD analysis project Ga0256831, IMG submission 189087) | Hydrothermal vent microbial communities from Lau Basin, Pacific Ocean - 132-544 | ecosystem: Environmental > Aquatic > Marine > Hydrothermal vents | place: Pacific Ocean: Lau Basin | collected... | reverse complement strand
GCCATCGACTAATTGCAATAAAAGGAGCACGCGGAACCGGCAAAACAACTATATTACAACAATTCGGTAAAAGACAATTATTAAATGATAAAACCGTACTTTATGTTGCATTAGACGATTTGTTTTTTACAAATAGTAATCTTTATGACCTTGCCGAGCATTTTGCCATCAATAATGGAAATTATTTATTACTTGACGAAGTTCATAAATATCCAAACTGGTCACGAGAGATAAAATTGATTTACGATGATTTCCCTAAACTGAATGTAGTTTTTACATCATCTTCTATTCTCGACATTTACAGAGCCGAATCAGATTTAAGTCGGAGAGCTGTCACCCACATTCTCCCTGAACTATCGCTACGTGAGTTTATTGAACTAGAGAGCAACATTGAATTCCCCACCTTCACATTGGAAGAGATATTGGCAAATCATAAAAAAATAGCAACAGAAATAACTAAAAAGGTAAAGCCTGTTTTTGAATTCAATAAATATATTAGATATGGTCAATATCCTTACTTTACAGAAGGCATTGATGAATATTATAATAGAGTGTTAAACACAATTAATCTTATTTTAGATGTGGATTTAAGAACTGTTGAAAATTTATATTATAGTCACATTGTAAAGCTTAAAAAGCTACTTTATGCTATTTCCACAAGTGTTCCATTTGTTCCAAACATTAGCAAATTAAGTGAGAAAGTAGAACTGTCACGTCCGTTTATGATAAAAGCTTTGTCGCTATTAGAGAAAGCTCATCTACTATACCAAGTACATAAGTACAATAAAGGTATTAGCCATATGGCAAAACCTGAAAAACTATATCTTCGAAATACCAACTTAGTTTTCACTATTGCAAAACAAAATGCTTTAACCGGGAATTTAAGAGAAACATTTTTCATGAACCAAGTTTCTCAAACACACAAAATAAATATTCCTTTAAAAGGTGATTTTTTAATTAATGATAAATACACAATAGAAATTGGAGGCAAAAACAAAACAAAAAAGCAGATAGCAGGTATCAACGATGCATTTTTAGTATTAGACAACATAGAAGTTGGCACAAGAAACACAATCCCTTTATGGCTATTTGGCTTTTTGTATTAACGATTAGTATCAAGCATTTTCCTACTTCCTAATCTTTGCCCCCAACTCCCTCTCAAAGTTCATCATAAGTTTCTGCATAATCTTATCGATCTGCTTATCTTTAAGGGTTTTTGTTTCGTCCTGAAGAATAAAACTTACGGCATACGATTTTTTACCCAACTCTATTTTGTCTCCCTCGTAAACATCGAATAGTGAGATACTCTTAAGCAGTTTCTTCTCAGTTTTTTGTGCTACTGCCTTTATTGCATCAAATGTTACCGATTGGTCAATCACAAGTGCCAGGTCACGTTTAACTTCCGGAAATTTAGATATCTCTTTAAATGTAACCTCTGCTCCTGAAATCATCTTAACAACATTATTCCAGTATATCTCAGCATAGAAAACCGGAATAGAAACATCTGCCTTTTTCAATACATTCTTACTAACCATACCGAAATTAACCAACGTTTTGTTTGACGCTGAATATTTCAAACCACCCGACAACAGGTCAAGGTCAGAGTTGCTTTTCTGAATATCATCCATATTAACACCTAAACGTTCCAATACTTTTTCAACCTGATTTTTCAGGTCGTAGAAGGTTACACTCTCGTTTGGTGTATTCCAGTTAACAGAGTTTTTACTTCCTGTCATAAACAGAGCGATATGGCTCTCCTCCCTGTAATTTTTTTGAATATGCTTATCCTTACCGGTTTTAAAATAGTAGCAGTTACCAAACTCAAACAGTTTCAAATCGCTGTTTTTTCTGTTGGCGTTGTGCTCAATAGACTCCAACCCACCAAACAGAAGTGTTTGACGCATTCCATTAAGGTCTTTACTCAATGGATTTGACAACTCAACCAATTTGTCCCTTGAATATGTTTGAAGGTCGTTGTAGTAATCGGCCTTGGTTAATGAGTTGCACATTATTTCATAAAAACCCCTCGAGACCAACTGACCTGCAATCTTGTTCTTTAGCTTGTTATCATCAGGCTTTTTAGAGTAAACAATGGTGGACTTAACAGCGCCGGGAATCTCAATATTGTTGTAACCGTAAATTCTTAGAATCTCCTCAATAATATCAGCCTCACGCTTAACATCAACCCTGTATGGCGGAACAACAGCAACAAACCCCTCTTCCGTTTCATCTTTGACTTTTATTTCAAGCCCTTCCAGAATCAGTTTAATTCTATCTTTAGGAATACTCTTCCCTATTAACCGCTGAATATTCTTACACTCTACCTCAACTTCAAAATCGGCAACAGGCTCAGAATAAATATCAACAATATCGCTGGATATTGTTCCTCCGGCAACCTCTTTAATCAACAGGGCTGCACGTTTGAGGGCGTAAACAGTAATGTTTGGGTCAGTACCACGTTCAAATCTAAAACTGGCATCGGTACTAAGAATATGCCTTTTAGCTGTTTTGCGAACATAAACAGGATTAAAACAAGCACTCTCTAAAAATATTTTTGTAGTAGAGTCTGACACACCGCTGTCAACACCACCAAACACTCCGGCAATACACATCCCCTCTTCAGCATTACAAATCATCAGGTCGTTTCCTGAAAGCTCCCTCTCCTTTTCGTCAAGGGTTACAAACGGAGTACCTTCATTTAATGTTTTAACAACAACCCTGTTTCCCGAAATCTTGTCACCATCGAAACTATGCAGAGGCTGACCAAGCTCGTGCAGAACAAAATTTGTAACGTCAACAATATTATTTATGGGTGTCATACCGAGTGAAATCAATCTCTTTTTCAACCAATCAGGTGATTCGGCAATTTTAACTCCCGAGATAGTTACTCCGCTATATCTTGTACATGCCTCTTCTGTTTCAACAACCACCTCAACAGGGAAATTGTGATTATCTACAGCAAAATCTTCAACAGATGGAAGCTCAACCTTAACATCTTGCTCTGTCTGTTTAAGGTAAGCAGCCAGGTCACGTGCAACACCAATATGAGAGGCACTATCGATACGATTTGGAGTTAAGTCAATCTCAAATACAGTATCATTCTCAACCTTAAAATACTCTTTGGCAGCAGTACCCTCTGCAACATCAACAGGCAGCTCTATTATTCCGTCATGAGCAGTGCCTATTCCAATCTCATCTTCAGCACAAATCATACCCTCAGAAACCTCACCACGTATTTTTGATTTCTTAATTTTAAAACTCTCATCTCCATCATAAAGAACCGTACCTACAGTCGCAACTACCACCTTCTGACCGGCTGCCACATTGGGAGCACCACAAACAATGGGGAGTGTCTCTCCCATACCGACATCAACGGTAGTAACACTCAGTTTATCGGCATTAGGGTGTTTCTCGCAAGTAAGCACCTTACCAATTACCAATCCCTCCATGCCACCCTTTACCGACTGTACCTCCTCGATACCGCCCACTTCGAGGCCTATATCGGTAAGTATTTCAGAAAGTTGCTCTACGGGTAGATCTATGTTGACATAACTCTTTAACCAGTTGTATGAGATTTTCATCTGTTTATAATTTAATAAAATGACTAACACAGAGGCACAATCCTGCCTGCAGCAGGCAGGGGCGCAGAGTGCTTTTTGTTTTACATTAACGAATAAGCGTGCAAAAATAGTTATCTTTATCTATTAATCAAATCACTTTACAAGCCTAATTCCCTCTTTGTCGATAGTAATTATTTTCTTTTTGTAGAGAGCGCCAATTGCTTTTTTGAAATTCTTCTTACTTATACCAAACATGTGGTAGACCATTTCGGCAGCACTCTTGTCCGAAACAGCAAGAAAACCGCCGGCTTCGGTCAGCTTTTCAAGTATCCCCTGCGAGATTGAGTCCACCTGTTCATACCCCTCTTTTTGAAGCGAAACATCAATCTTATCGTCTTCGCGTATCTTTTTAATGTATCCTTTCACATACGATCCAATCTCAAGAGGAGTAAAAACCTCATTCTCGTAAATCATTCCCCAGTGAGTATTGCGAATAATAGCTTTGTAACCAAGGTCTGTTTTCTCAGCAATCAGAAGGCTTACCTCATCTCCCTCGTCGTAAGCAGGCATTACATTATCCAGATATTTATTAACCTTAGCTGAAGCTGCAATCCTATTACTCTCCACATCAAGATAGATATAAACAAGGTATGTGCCACCTTCAATCATCTTGCTACGCTGCTCTCGATACGGCACCAACAAATCTTTCATCAATCCCCAATCAAGGAAAGCACCTGTTTGATTAACTGCCTTTACCCTAAGAAATTTAAACTCCCCAACCTCAGCATAAGGGTGCTCTGTAGTGGCAATCAACCTGTCCTCAGAGTCATTGTAGATAAACACCTCTATCTCGGAGTCAACCTCAGTTCCCTCAGGTACATAACGTTTTGGCATCAGAATTTCTCCAAACTCCTCTCCTCCGTCGAGATATATTCCGAAATCTACCTCTTTTACTACTCTTAGTGTGTTGTAATTTCCAATCTGTAACATCTTTTAAATGATTAAAGGGTTATATGGTTATATTGTTATATTGTTTAAAGCCTGTATGGGAATAGTACCTTAATGATAAAAGCTGGTTGATGGAATCTCCTCCAAAGGTGAATCACCCTTAGCCCACATAAACTTCAAATCTTTCTTCTCACCATCATTCAGTAAGCAGGTTAACCTAAAGGGATGCATTCCGGCTTTCAGATAGATCTTGCCAGTTTGTTGCGACATTGGCTGATAACCGAAGTCAGCATCTACAACAAGCGCTTTGTGAATTCGTAGTGTTGCCTTTCCATCAATAGTCACAGCAAAAGTGTATCCACCATCTTCAGGAGCATTCAAATATCCGTTTAGCAAAACCACATTACCACCTTTACATGCAAGAATATTCAAATCCGGCTTTGCAATTACTCCGACTCTATCGCTCACAAATGTTGATACATCAGGCACCCATGGAAAATCCTCTGTATAGATACCGTAAGAGAGCCCTGACTTCAGATTATCAACCGATTCAGCGGGTATTGGCGTGTTGTCGTAAGGTCTTGGTGCCGACTTGTTAGGAACCCTTACCTGAAGCACCCCTGCTTTCATCTTCTCCTGAAGCTCTTCCATTCCCTCTTTTGAGGCTAAATCATTCAACTGTTGAGGATCTTTTAAGATATCATAAATCTCAAAATCATCCTCTGCCGATTTAATATCGTACCGCACTCCAACATAATTTCCATAACGAATTACCTGCATCTGATTACGCTTACGCCCCCTGTGCTGAGGAGCAAAATCATCGTAATTTGGTGTTCGCCCTCCAACTTTATATTCGACATAAATTGACGATTTCTGCTGCCTCCCTTTACCCGTAAGTGAAGGGATAAGTGAAACACCATCCATAATAGCCGGCTTAGGCATATTTGCCATCTCCAAAAATGTTGGCAGCCAGTCATAAGATATTGATGGAGCATCCACAACAGTTCCTTTTTTAATATGCCCCGGCCAATATACCACAACAGGCATCCTAACCCCTCCCTCGAGGCAATCACGCTTGATACCATCAAACGGCCCGAAACTCCTGAAAAATGACGGATTATTAGGCTTATAGCTTTTGGGCAGATAGGACTCGTTAGAGGGGCCATTATCTGAAGAGAAGACAATCATAGTGTTATCATCAATGCACAAATCTTTCAACAGCTGCATTATATCACCTACGGCATCATCAACTCTTCTTACTGCTGATGCATAGCGCTGATAAACTTTTGGCCACGCAACTTCCGGAGTTGCCGGATCTTTATCGTCATCGTAGGTTGCATTAGCATAATCGGGATAAGTCCAGGAGTCAACCTCACCCGAAGCAGTGTTAATCATGTGCCCCGGTTTATCGAGCCACTGAAGACCTCCTTTTAGCCCTCCCCCTTTCGGATAGGGCTGGGTTGCCAACTCCATAACTGCATGAGGTGTGTCAAAGGCAAGAAACACAAAAAACGGTTTACTCTCACCCTTTGCATTTACCTGCTCTGAAATCCACTTTTTAGCTCCGGCAGTCCACAAGTCAGCCGTATAGCACTTGTCTAGGCCATCGGCAATATTTGTTCTGTTTAACCACACCTCTTTTTTGCCTCTGTAAACACCCTCTTTAGGGTAGTGCTCATGCCCATCACGATGCCGCATATACCCTAAAAAGTGGTCGAAGCCACGGTTAAGGGGGTGAGCGGGCCAGTCTGTTTTGTCAGGGTCTTTCTCTCCTCCACCCTGTAGCCCCCACTTACCAAAAGCAGCCGTAGTGTAGCCGGCACTTTTTAAAACTGATGCAATTGTATAGTTATCGTCAAGTGCTTTATCGAACTGATTATCGCGAACCGTTGAATGTCCCTGACTGCGTCCTGAAAGGAAGGATGCCCTTGAAGGAGCACAAACAGGTGCCGGACAGTACTGATTAGTTAACAGAGCTCCTGACGCAGCCATATTATCAAGATTCGGAGTGAATGCCCAGAGCTCGCTTCTATCACCTTTTTTCGCCCTTTGATTCTGAAACAGTACACCAAGATCGCCATATCCCATATCATCAACCAAAACAAAAATTATATTTGGTTTGCCGGCAGATCTCTTACTACGCTTTATCTCATTATTACAGCCATAGGCAAAAAACAATACCGCGACCAGAAACAGTATCTTCTGAATAATTTTCATGATTAATCTTTGTTTTTGCAAAAGTACACAATAATTGGCTAAATATTATTTTTGTCTTACAGCCCACTCATCCATTAACTCAATTGCTTTGTATAAAACACCGGCAGAACCTCTGAATGTACCCAATCCTTTAGGTTTATTATCGACAGTGTACCATTCGAAAAAACCTTTATTATTTACTACCCTATCAGTCATTGGCTGAATATTGCCGTACGCCTCCTGCACAAATCCGTTAAGCACCAACTGCTGTATCATTCGCCCGCCAAACCATGTCCAATCGCCGCCATTCTGATACCCATAGGGATACATCCCTTTATTCTCAAAAAAGCCTTCGGGGTATGGAGGATACATGGTGAGACCAATAGAGCCTGCACCGGAAGCTTTCATATTGGCAATCATTTTTTCCAGAGATATCTTAATCTGTTTCTTATTAAGTAACCCTGCTTCAATAGCAACAGCAGTACCACCGTGATAGTAGATTTCATTCTCATTGAAATCATCAGTAAAAGGTGAGCCGTCGAGATAGAGGTGAGGGATAAACTTGTTGTTTTTGTCATCCCACAAATATTTCATAGTGTTTTTAGCAACACTGTCGTGTACAGGTTGCCACCTGCCCTTCCTGTCGAGAAGCAGCTCTAACAGATTATTAAGAGCAATCACAAACATTGCATTGTCATAAATATCTATACTATATTTTGTATTTTCATCAATAACCACACCCCAGGGGTCACTCTGCTGCACATCACCCCAGTCGGCAGTTGTTGCACCCCATATCAAGCCATACTGCTCACTCCAGCGATGATTAAGCAGAAAGGTCATGGCATCTTCCATTCGTTGAGCTACCGTTTTATTACCCACCTTCTCGTTAAGAAAATCCGAGTCGCCGGTCTTTTTCACATATTTATAAACGGCCTGCACAAGCGATGTTTCATGGTCGGTTTCCACGGTATTTTTGTGTCCGCAGTAGATTGGCTCCAAATCGGTATAGATATATTTATACCCACCTTCAGTAGCTACAACTTTTGACTGAGGAATAAAACCATCAACAATATTTCCATCCTCACGTTGCAGACGAAAGAATACCAAAAGATTCTCTTTCAGTGTCTCTTTTGGCAGCACCTCAGCAGAGAGTTCAATGAAAGTGTTATAGTCTCTAATCCACACTTCACCATAGCCATCACCGGCGTTAAATCCGGTTTTCACCACATCCATTGCCATGGCTTTTACCTTTTTGAAGTTTGCGTTAGTCTCTATCTTTTCAGCTAGTTTGCTATCGTTAGTTTTACAGGAAATAAAAAAAGATGCAATCGCAAGAAATATCAATAATCTGGTCATACTATAATTCATAATTTCTATTTTTAATAAGAGTGGCGTAATCCGTTAAGTTCTCTTTACCTTTTTTGCCTTGATGCAAAAAAGTAACAAAAAAAATCAAGGCTTATTTTAGATTGCACATTCCGTATGATTAAAGATTAAGTTCGGTTGGGTGATCTCCTCATATCTTCGGAGCTTCCCAATCTCTCTAAACCTTTAATCACACTCCATGCACAATCTAAAAGAGGCCGTAAAAACACAAATAAATGATTGCCTGTAGATATCAAAATTCATCAACGAATAATCACAGCAACTACTCCGTACTCATTGATGGAGGTGGTACAGAAGCTCCCCAATCTTTATTTGGTTGCGTGTCCATCTTAAATTTCAACACACCGCCCTTCATCAGCTCGTCACGAAAAATCCAACTATTCTCAATATCTTTCCCATTAAAACTTACTGATTGCACATACCTGTTACCCAGAATCTGGTTATTCGTTTCAATTACTAACTCCTTACCCTCGTAGTAATCAGGGTCAAGTGTTATGGTAACCTTGTCAAACATCGGACTGCCAAATTGCACGGTAGATTTTGAGGATGAGAATCCCTGTACATCGAACAGACCCATTGAATTAAGCACAAACCATGCTCCCAGCTGCCCCTGATCTTCATCCTGACCGTAGCCATATCCATGCAAAGGTTCTGTACCATAGAAAACATCACAAATCTCGCGTGTCCATTTTTGTGTCAGCCACGGCTTACCTGAAAAGTTAAACAACCACGGTTGATGCAGACATGGCTGATTTCCCTGATTGTAAAGCTTATCAACCCCTGAGAAACTGTGTATCTCCTCCGAGCCACCACCAAACATACTCTTTTGTGATTTCTCAAACATATACTCCAAACGCTCATTGAATTTATCCTTACCAATCAAAGAGATTAGCCCTGCAACATCGTGTGGCACATACCAGGTAAACTGAAAAGCATTTCCCTCCTGAAAACCATCCCATCCGCGCATCGGGTCAAAATTCTTAATAAACTCGCCACTCTCAAGCTTTGGACGAATAAACTTCGTTTCAGTATCAAAAATATTCTCATAGTAACCGGCCTGCTTTATTAGCTTCTCGTAAGTTTTTGTATCACCCATACCCTTAGCCATCTGTGCAACGGCATAGGAGCTGAAACAGTACTCAAGAGTGTGTGATGCTCCAAAATTAAACACCCAACCGTTGGAGATGGTGGTATCCTTGTATGGCACATACCCATCAAACACAAAGTAACTCAGGTCGTACTTTCCATTTCCAAGGTCACGACCACGGTATTCCAACTCATTTTTTACAGCAGCCTCATAACCTGTTTTCACATCAAAGTCTCTGATACCACAGTTGTAGGCCGAAGCAATTAAAAGTCCCTGAAAATTTGTCTGCACCCCATTGGTGTATACACCAGTAGCCTCACCATCGTGAAGCCAGCCCCGGGTTTGGTAGAAATCGATATTTGACTGCACATACTCTTTGAAATAGCCTGGGTAGGCCAATGCCCACACCTGATTGAGATTCCAGAAACCTCCCCACATGCCATCAGTATTGAAATGGTGATGTTTTGGCTTTCCGGTTTCATCAAGTGGTATTTGACCCACGCCTCCGTTAACAAGCGGGTATTGACCATTAATATCACTTGAGATACCTCGACCCAAAAGAGCGTGATACAATCCTGTGTAGAACTTAACCCTGTCCTCTTCCCTACCCCCTTCAACTACAATCTTACTAAGCTTCTCCTGCCACATCTTTTTAGCATCAGCCCTTACTACGTCGAAACTCTTTCCCTCAGACTCTGTATCAAGATTCAGGCGGGCATTCTCAATTGAGGTGTAACTCACACCTGTTTGAATCTCCAAAACCTCACCCTCAGTCATATCAAAATTCAGGTAAAATCCGTTACCTATCCCTTTGGTAGAAGAGGAGTCCTGTTTCTGAACATCATCAACAAATGACCCGTAGGAGGTGGGTTTCTTATTTAATTTAGATACAAAATACATCCTAACCCTTTTGCCCGGGTCACAGAACTTGACATACTCGGGGTAGGTAATTACATAACCTTCAAGCTGATTGCCATTGATCAGTTTTGTATAGGCCTCCGTCACATCACTACTCTCTCCCTGCTTGTGCCCAACATCAATTATGAGGTGTGCTGAGCCAGTTTCGGGGAAAGTGTAACGATGGTATCCAACTCTTGTAGTTGCGGTAAGCTCAGCCTTAATCATATAATCTTTCAGAACTACTGAGTAGTATCCTGTTTCTGCGTGTTCACTATCTTTATCGAACCTTGAGCGATACCCCTCATCAGGCTTTTCCAAAGAACCGGGCACTGTTTTAAGCTCTCCTGTTGTGGGCATAAACACAACTCCACCAACCTGAAACTCGTGAAAATGACCAAACCCCTCGATGGATGTGTGGCGGTCATCATAACCCGTAGGTCCCCAGCTGCCCTTACTGTTGTATGCATCAGTGTGAGGCGCAAGTTTAGCCATACCAAATGGGACAGCTGCAGGAGTGTAGAAAAACCATCGGCCGTGAACAGAACCAATTTGAGGATCAACATATTTTGTCAAATCCTCAACCTCTACAGGTTTCTCAGTGTTACATGCAATAAATGCAACAAAAAGTATAATTAACGGCATTTTCATGTCTCTATCTTTAGTTTAAAATATTAACAGCATATTTAGGGGTAAAATATATATCATAAAAATATAGATTACTAATATCTTACCTAAATAAATCAACACTAAAAC
>Ga0256831_1001967_pt1 | contig 10837 bp, 6 predicted proteins | sample 132544metaG_FD_189087 | JGI IMG/M metagenome (GOLD analysis project Ga0256831, IMG submission 189087) | Hydrothermal vent microbial communities from Lau Basin, Pacific Ocean - 132-544 | ecosystem: Environmental > Aquatic > Marine > Hydrothermal vents | place: Pacific Ocean: Lau Basin | collected... | reverse complement strand
TCTTGGATATAAAGAGGGAGATTTTCCAGTGGCTGAGAAAATAAGTAAAGAGATAATGAGCCTTCCTATGAATCCTGATTTAACTAATGAAGAGATTGAGTATATTGCAAGGTATATAAAATGAAAATCTTAACAATAATAGGAGCAAGACCACAATTTATAAAAGCGGGAGCAGTTAGTAGAGAGATAAAAAAACATAAAAGTTTAGAAGAAGTTATAGTTCATACGGGTCAGCATTATGACAGCAATATGAGTGATATATTTTTTGAGCAGATGCATATACCAAAGCCAGATTATTATCTTGGTATTGGGGGGAAAAGTCATGGTGCAATGACAGGAGAGATGATAATAAAACTTGAAGAAGTTATGTTAAAAGAAAAACCTGATGTTGTTATGGTTTATGGAGATACAAATTCAACCCTTGCAGGGAGCATCGCAGCAAGTAAACTTCATATTCCAATAGCTCATGTAGAAGCAGGGCTTAGAAGTTTTAATATGAAAATGCCAGAAGAGATAAATAGAATTTTAACAGATAGAGTTAGTAAATGGCTTTTTTGTCCTACTGATACTGCGGTTGAAAATTTAAAAAAAGAAGGATTTGAAAATTTTGATTGTAAAATAATAAAAAGCGGTGATGTAATGCAAGATGCGGCAATATTTTATAAACAATATGCAAAAAAACCTCAAAATGTAGATATAAAAGAAGATTTTATTTTAAGCACCGTTCATAGAGCAGAAAATACAGATGATATTAATAGACTTAAAAATATTTTTGAAAGTTTAGATGAAATAGCAAAAGATATTCAAGTAATTTTACCTTTGCATCCAAGAACTAGAAAAATATTAGAGCAAAATAATATAAATCCAAAGAATATTACTATTATTGAACCGGTTGGGTATTTGGAAATGGTATGGTTACTTGATAATTCTAAAATGGTAATAACAGATAGCGGGGGATTACAAAAAGAAGCATTTTTCTTTAAAAAACCTTGCATAACATTAAGAGATGAAACAGAATGGATAGAACTTTTGGAAAATAATTTTAATGTATTGGCAGGAGCTGATAAAGAGAAAATATTAAATCTTTATAAAAATCATAAATTCAATGATAATTTTGATATTGATTTGTATGGTAGAGGAAGAGCTAGTGAAAATATTATTAGGTCATTAATTAAATGAAGAAAATTGCTGTATTGGTTTCAAATCCATGTACAAATGATGCGAGAGTTATTAGAATAGCAGAAGCAGAAGCTAAGTATGGTTATAAAGTTAAAGTGTTTGCTACATTACAAGATAATACATTATCAAATGAAAATAAAAATAATGTAGAATATTTTAGAAAACAATGGGATTTATCAAAAGATTGTAAAAGGTTTATTCCAAGATTTATTAAAAACAAAAAGATAAAAGGTTTTTTAGTAAAAAGAATAGCTAAATTTATTAAATATTATAGTTTTAAAAATAATTTTAAAAACGAATTGTTATCATATAAGCCTGATATTATTCATGCTCATGATTTATTAACTCTTCCATTAGGAGTAGAGATTAAAAAATTAATAGGCTCTAAATTAATATATGATGCACATGAATTGGAAATATATAGAAATCCTCCATTGAAGTGGTATGAAAAAATATGGGTAAATTATATCGAAAAGAAATATTCCAAATATGCAGATGCAGTTATAACTGTTAATGATTCATTAAAAAATATTTTAAAAAAAAGGTTAAATTTAAAAAAGATATATACAATTAGGAATGTTCCTGATATTTCTGTTTACAATGGCCCGACGTTAAAAGAAACTTTGAATTTTACGAATAGAGAAAAAGTATTGTTGTATGTTGGAAAAGTAACTTATAATAGAGGTTTAGAGTGGGTTGTCGAATATTTAGATAAGATGCCTTTAAATATTCATTTTGTTTGTTTAGGACATAAAGATAAAAACTTTTATCAAAATTTAAAAAAGATTATAAAGAGCAAAAATTTAGAGGATAGAGTTCATTTTATAGATCCTGTTCCTCATAATTATGTTGTTGAATATATAAAAGATGCAGATATTGGAATTTGTGCAATTAATCCTATTACAAAATCTTACTATTATAGTTTGCCTAATAAAATTTTTGAAATGAGTATGGCTGGATTACCAATTATTGCAACAGATTTGCCAGAAATAAGAAAGACATTAGAATTATTTGATAATGGATATTTTTTTTCTCATAAGAACCCAGAAAAAATTGTTAATTTGGTTGTAAAAGTATTAAATGATAAAATTGATAGAGAGAAAATAAGTAAAATTGCAAGAGAGCATTCATGGAAAAATGAATCTATAAAAATTAAAAAGGTATTAGATGAATTATAAAAAATTAAAAAATATTTTAATTTTTGCAGATTTTGATAATGATTTTAGTATTAATATCTATAAATCTATAAACGATATAGTAGATAATAATACAAAAATTTTTTTAATTTCAAGAAAACCAATAAATTTTTTAACTTCCAAAAATACTTATTTTTTAAATTTTGATGAGTTTATTTATTCTCCTTATAGGAAAAGTTTAGATACTAAGGATTCTTTTGCTATTGCTTTAAATGCGACAAAATATGGCGTTGAGCTTGATTTTTTTGAAAATATGAAAAAAATGGTTATTTTTTCAGGCAGTGATACTTTATTTAATAGGAGAAATAATTTAAAGCTTACTGAAAGATTTAACAATATGTTAAAAAATGTTAATGCGATTGGTTTTAGATCTTATTTTCATTTACATGAATATATAAAATTTTCAGATGTACCTTTTTTGTTAATTCCTTATGGTTATAGAAAAGTAATAAAAAATGAATCTAAGTTAGAGAGTAAAATTAAAATTGGAATTATACCTCCGGAGAATAAAAATGATTTATTTTCATATTTGTATAAATTAAATAATTTATTAAAAAAACAAAATCTTTTAGTAGAGTATAATATTTTTGTCAAAGATGATAATATAAAAGTAATTGATAATAAATTAAAAGAGCAAAAAATTTTATATAAAATTATTTCTGAGCCTTATTTTAAACAATATTTAAAAGAAGTTAATATTACTATAAATTTTATGAAAAATTATGATGTAGAAAATGATATTGACTTTTTTTTACAAAAACACCATCCAGTGTTTGTATTTTTTAATAGAGAATATAGTGATTTTGAAAATATGAACAACCATATATTAATTTATGAAACAATTGAGGGGTTATCTAAAAAAATTGTTACGTTAGTTAAAAATTATGAATTGTTTTATTCTATAACGGAAGATGGTTATAAAAAATTTATTGAAAAACAAAGTTTTAATTCTTTAAAAAATAAGCTTAAAACCAGAATTAAACAAATAATGGAAGATAGTTTTTTAGAATGTCACGAAGATACGGATTTTATTGTGGATGATAATCAAGATTTGGTTATCTTTACTTATTTTTCTAATATAGAAAATCACAGAAAATCTGCAAGACCTATGAGAGTTAGAGCTATGAGAGATAATTTAAGAAAGTATAAAAGATGTTTTGTTTTTATGGGAGATGAGATTACATTAAAAAGAAAGGAAAAATTTTTAAAAAATCTCCCAAAAACTTGCAATATAAAAATGGCATATGAAGAGAGTTTGTCTGCACCTTCTTCAATACATACTTCTTTTGGGATTTTAAGGCATAATTTTAGAAAATTTTTAAAAAAAAATAATATTAAATATTCAGTATTTTTAAGAGATATGTATCAAGCATTTCCTCAATATGAGAAAATTGTTGGAATAGAAAATTCATATGCAAGATTTTTAACATTAAGAGATGAAGTTATGGATATGATTTTAAGTGCTACTAAGATATATACTCCATCTGAAACATTTAAGAAAGAGATGGTATTAAGAGGTTTAATACCTAAAAAATATGGTTATATGTTAGATATTTTACCTCCTGGTATTAATAAGTCAAGTATGTTATATGATAATAAATATAAATGCGGTTTAAATGAAAAAATCAAAATTGTATATACTGGTGGATTGGGGGAATTTTATAATTTTAAAAAATTTTTAGAAGCATTCTATATATGTGAAGAATTACCACTGGAATTTCATTTGTATATTAAAAAACAAGAACTTCAAAAATCAAGACATATTTATGGGTATGATTTAGACAAAAAGAGCAATATTTTTATACATGAAGGCTCATTTACTGAAATGGCTATTAATATGAATTATGATTTAGGATTATCATTATTTGAAGATGATTCTTATAGAAAAATGGCAATTCCTGTAAAGGTTTTTGATTATTTATCTTTAAATATTCCTGTATTAACTGGAAAGGGAACAGAGTCGGGAGAATTAGTTAAAAAATATGATGTAGGTTTTGTTATAGATAATAAAATTCCTGAAATAGTTAATTTTTTAATAGATATAGTTCAAAAAAGAGAGAATTTATTAAAGAAACAAAAAAATATAAAAAATTTTATTTTAGAAAATTTATGGGATAAAAGAGTAGAAAAAGTTATGAAGGATTGTAATGCGTTATAAACAAATAGTTTTTAATAATGAAAAAATAAACTTTATTCTTTTTGACAATGAGTACATTTCTAATTATATTTATGATAATAATTCTTTTTATGAGCTTGAAAATTTAGAAATTTTAAATTATCTACCATTAGAAGAAGGTGTCTTTTTAGATATAGGAGCTAATATTGGTAATCATACATTATATTTTAGTAAAATCTTAAAAAGAGATGTATATGCTTTTGAACCGGTTAGGGAAAATTATAATCTTTTAAGAAAAAATATTTTAATTAATGATTTAAAAAATATTAAAACTTTTAACATAGCTTTGGGTATGTGTAATTCCAAAGTAACATTAAGACAAAATTATCAAGATAATTCTGGTACATGGGAAATAGTAGATTATACAGGAGATATAGATATTATTCCATTGGATGATATTAATATTAATAAAAAAATTTCATATATGAAAATAGATGTTGAGGGTCATGAGTTAGAAGTATTAAAAGGTGCTATTAATACAATTAAAACTAATTTACCATTATTATCAATAGAATTTCATTCAGGTAATAAATTTAAGGAATTAAAAGACTTTTTAAGTACGCTTGGCTATGTGGAAATTTTAGTATTAGGTAGAAGTAATAATGCAATTTTTATTCATTCTTCTAAAATTTCTAAACAAGATTTATTAATTTTACAGAATTTTCTTTTACAGCTTATTAGAAGAGATTCTTTAAAATCATTTCAATCTTATATTCCCGAGGCAGTTAAAAGGAATACATTTGATACCTTTAATATAAATAATCAAAAAATAGTTATTACTAATAGATATAGAAATAAATTACTTGATAAAGCCTATTTAAAAGAATTAGAATTTGAAGTTGAAGATGATCTGGAAAATAAAGTATACTGTGAGATTATAGAAAAGATTAGAGATATAAAAGATAAAAAAATTGTTATTAATTTTTCAAATTTTTCAAATATTGGGTTTAATGAATTAAAATTTATTGATGGGAAAATATATTTTAATGACGAAGAAATAGCTGGAATAAGTGATTTATCAAGTAAAACATTGTTAGATATTATAAGAAAAATAATTAATAATTTTGATTATAAATTTTATACATTAGTTAATTTTGATGAAATAAATTTAAAATTTGCTCATGAATTGTTTGAATTAAATAACATTGAATATGGAATTTTTGTAGATTCAGTAAAAAAATTACATTGGGAGAAATGGTCTTTAATAAGTAATGCTAATTTAATATTCTCAAATGATAAAGAAGTTATAGAAGAGTTTAAGAAAAATTATATTTTTAATATAAAATACAAAGATTTTATTAGTGATGAAAAAGTTTTTGATAATTTTAAACCTTCCATAAAAGTAAATAAAAATAAAAAAAGAGTTTTAATAATTTCTTATTATTATAAACCTGTTTTATCCGTTGGAATTTTTAGGCCTGAATATTGGTTTGAAAATTTATCAGAATTAAGTAAAGGTGAATTTGAAGTTGAATTAGTAACTGCAATGAGACAGGTAGAAAAAAAAGACAATATTCATTATGTTCCAGATTTTGGAACAGTTACTGGGATAACTACTCCAATTGATATAAAAATTGAGCATGAAAAAATTAAAAAAATGGTTAATACTGTTGCATTTTCATGGACTTCAAGTCTAGAGGAATATTTTAATTCTCATCCAGAATATAAATATGACTATGTAATATTAACTGGTAATCCTTTTATGCATTTTTATTTTAGTGAATATGCAAAAAAGAAATGGAATGCCAAAGTTTTGCAGGATTATAGAGATCCTATGGGTAAAAATCCAAGGTTTTATAGTAAAGATCCTGCTATTACAAAATTAAATGAAGAAATGAGACAAAAATATGAAGATATTTTTTGCTCAATGAGTGATAAAGTTATTACGGTTAATGAATATTGTGCAAATTTATTGAGTGATTTAGCTCCTAAGCCAATTGAAGTTATAAGAAATGGATATAATGATAAAATCGTTGATAATTTAGATAAGAAACTTTTAGAAGAAGTAGGAGCTAAATATCCTAAAATACCATTTGAATCTAAAAAAAGTAGTTTATTGTCATTTTTATTTAGAAAAAGAAAAAAAAGATCTCCTAATAATCGAGTTATAAGACTATGTTATGCTGGTTCTTTTGCTCACGATAGGAAGCCTGAAAATTTAATTAATTCTGTAAAAAATGTTTTGGGATATGAATTACATCATTTTGGTACTCCTTATCCAAAAATAGAAAAAAGTACAAATAAAAGACTTGTTTCTCATGGTAAAAAAAGTTATGAAGAAGTGATTGCAAATTTAAAATACATGGATATAGGGGTTGTTTATTGTTCACATGACTTTGAATCCACTACAAAAATTTATGATTATATAGCTTGTAATAATATAATATTAGTTATTACAAGCAAAGAAAATCCAAGACCTTTTACTTTATCTAAAGAACTTGAAGGGTTAGAGCATGTATATTGGGTTGTTAATGATGAAAAAGAAATAACAAAATTTTTAACGTCCACAATTTTTCCAGAAAAAATAAATAGACCTCAAAGAGAAGCTTTTTCAAGAAAAGCAGGAACAATGAAATTAATAAATTTATTACAAAGGATTAGGGATGAATAATCAAATTGATATAAAAGAATTTTTAGAATTAAAAGAAAAAAATAAATTTTTAGAAGATGCTGTAAGTAAATTATTAGATAAAGTATCGGAATTAGAAGAAGTCATAGAAGTATTTAAAGAAAAAGATAATGAGGAAGTAATAACATTTGATAGTGATGATATTGAAGAAAAAGATTATTTACCTATTGATCAAAAAGTGGATTTTGATCATAAAAGATTAATGTTTTTAACTTCAGAAGTAGCTAAAATAAATAAACATATAGGAAGACATGATATTTATGAAGGAAAAGTTAAAAAAATAAAAGGTGAACCTAATAAAAAAGAGATTTTAGTGGTATGTGCCGATTATCCTCATGGGAATAATATTTATGGAGGCTCTTTTATTGTACCAAGGGTTAAGGCATATCTTAAAGAAGGTTTTAATGTATCTGTATGTATAGCAAAATATCCGGTAGGTAAAAAAGAAACTGAAATTTATGAAAATGATGGAGTAAAACTTTATATTGGGGATTTTAATTTGTTAGAAGAAAGAATTAAAGAAGTAAACCCTGGGGCTATTGTAGTACATTCTCCTATTTTGCAAAATTATAATACATTTAAAAAATTGGGTGTTGAAGATAGATTGATATTTATTTATCATGGATTTGAAGTAAGAGATGTTGGTCATTTATACTATAATTTTGATGAATTAGCGATGGAAAGAATTAGGAATATTCTTCAAATGGATATGAATAGAAAAATTTTTGCATTAGAGGCTTTTAGAAATAAAAAAATTGCAAAAGTTTTTGTTTCGAATTTTTTTAAAAATTTAGCCATTAAAGATATAGGAGTAACTCCTTTAAATTCTTATGTTATTAGTAATTATATTGAAAGTGATTTATTTACATATACTAAAAAAAATCCTGAGGATAGATTGAAAATTTTTTCAATAAGACCTTTTGATAATAAAAATTATGGCGGTGATTTAATAGTAGATACTATTTTAAGATTAAGTGAGAAAAAATTTTTTAAAGAATTAAGTTTCCATGTGCAAGGATTTGGTAAAAAATTTAAAGAAATGACAGCTCCTCTTAGAAAATTTGATAATGTAAAGGTTGTAGAAGGTATATTAAAACGAGAAGAGATTGCAAAACTTCATAAACAACATGGGATTGCACTAATACCTACAAGATTTGATACACAAGGTGTAAGTGTTGGAGAAGCTATGAGTAGCGGTTTAGTTCCTGTTACCAATAAAGTTGCTGCAATTCCAGAATTTGTTCCAGAAAATTGTGCAATGTTAGCAAGTGATAATAGTGTAAAAGAGTTGGCTGAGGGAATTGAAAGACTATATTATAATCCAGATGAATTTTTAGAAAAGTCGTTTAATGCTGCCCAACACATTAGAAAAATTTGCTCTTTTGAGAACACAATTGGAAAAGAAATTGAGTTAATTAATAAAATAATTAATAAGAGTTAAGGTGTTTTTATTTGAAAAAAACAATTATTTTAACTGATGAAGATGTTAAATATGATAAAAGAGTACAAAATCAATATTTAAATTTTAAAAACAATTATGTTGATATAATAAAATGTAAAACTGAAAAAAAGTTTAAAAAAATTGACTTTTCTTTTTTGAAAGTGTTAAATAAAAAAAATATTAAGAGGTTTAGAGTATTAAAGGATAAATATAATATTGATATTAAAAGTTTGTTTAGCGGGTTAAGAAATATTTTGTTTAAAAACACAAATGCTAAAATATTGGCAGATATGTTGTATAAAAAAAAATTTGATTTTCTTTATGCCAATGATTTATTTTGTGGTATTGTAGGGATGTATTTAAAAAATAAAAAAAAAGATTTTTATTTTATATATGATTCACATGAGGTGCAGTTTAATAGAAATAGAAAAAAAAATGGATTGTTTAGAATTTTATATGAGATGTATCTTGAAGAGAGAATTGTAAAAATAGCAGATGAAGTAAGAGTAGTTAATAAGCCTATAAGAGATTTGTATTTAGAGATTTTTGATATTTCAAAAGATAAAATTAAAGTTGTAAATAATAATCATTTTAAGTGTTATTGTGGTTATTATAAAAATAATTTTAAATATGGCGATATAGGAATATTATATGTTGGAGGGGGAATAAAAGGAAGATTATTAGAAGTATTGGCAAAAGAAGCTAATAAATTAAATATTCCTGTTTATTCTTTTTTCTTAAATGAAGTTCCTAAGGTTGCAAAAGAGTATAATTGGTATGTTGGTGATAAAAATTATATACATGAAGTTTTAGATTTAATAAAAGAGAAAACTTTAATTATGTGGTGTGTGAATGATGTATCTTGTTTAAGTTATAAATTGGCTTTGCCAAATAAATTTTTTCAAGCTGTTGCCCTTGGGATGCCAGTAATTGTTTATAAAGATACCTATTTGGCAGAAATTGTAAGAAAATATAAAATCGGATATGTTTTTGAAGATAATTTAAAAGATATAATAGATAAGATTAATGATAAAGAAGAATTTTTTAAAGTTGTAGATAATATGGAAAATTTTCAAAAACTAATTTATAAAGAAAAGCTAATATTATGAATTATTATTTTCAAAATTTGAAACTATCAAATGAAAAATTTCAAGGCTGGGGAAGAAAAAGAACAGGGAAATTTGCTTTATTTTTGAGTAAATTGTTTAATAAAGAGTTTGTTTTATATGAAGATGGATTTATCCGCTCTATTGGCTTAGGGGAGGATGAGAGTTTTAGTATTGTAAAAGATGATATAGGAATATATTATGATGCTACCGCTCCAAGCAGGCTTGAAAAAATTTTAAAAGAAGAAGATTTAAGTAAATATTTAGATACTACTAAAAAAGCAATTAAGCTTATTAAAGATAAAAAAATCTCAAAATACAATAATGGCTACTTAACTCTTCCAAAATATCTTCAAAACAATGAAAAAAAAGTGCTTATCGTAGCTCAGACAAAAGGTGATATGTCTTTAAAGTATGGATATGCGGATAAATTTGATGATAAAGAGATAATTTTAAAAGCTATTAATGATAATCCTGATGCTAAAATTTATCTAAAAGTTCACCCAGATGTAATAGCAGGTAAAAAAAAGTCAAATATTGATATAGAATTTGCTAAAAAATATTGTGAAATTATTGATGAAAATATTCATCCAATTGTTTTACTTGAAGCTTTTGATAAAGTTTATACTCAAACATCTCAAATGGGATTTGAAGCATTGCTTTTGAATAAAGAAGTACATATTTTTGGAGCTCCTTTTTATGTAGGATGGGGGATAGAAAATCTTAAATGGCATTTGGATGAAAATATAAAAAAAGAAATATTAAAAAGAAGGGGTAAAAAGCTAAGTATAGAAGAAGTTTTTGCAGGAGCGTATATAAAGTACACGGAATATTATAACCCTTATAAAAAGCAAAAGAGCGATATTATTGATACTATTAATACAATTGATAAATATAGAAATATTTATAAGCAAAATGATGGAAATTTATATTTTTATGGAGTCAATACTTTTAATATCTGGAAAAAAAATAGCATTAGAAGTTTTTTTAAACCTTTAACAAAAAATAAAATCTATTTTGATAAAAAAATAAAAAATATTGAGAATGCAAAAATATTTATTTGGGGTAAAAAAAAGTTTGATGAAGTAGAAAAGTTTGCAAAAGAAAAAA
>Ga0256831_1001966_pt1 | contig 10839 bp, 13 predicted proteins | sample 132544metaG_FD_189087 | JGI IMG/M metagenome (GOLD analysis project Ga0256831, IMG submission 189087) | Hydrothermal vent microbial communities from Lau Basin, Pacific Ocean - 132-544 | ecosystem: Environmental > Aquatic > Marine > Hydrothermal vents | place: Pacific Ocean: Lau Basin | collected... | reverse complement strand
GGCACAATGAGGACAATCCTCTTGATTATGATATTGTGGTGTTGGACGAAGCCTCTATGGTAAGCGTGGACATAATGTACCATCTTATCAGCGCTATTGATTTTAATAAAACTAAATTACTCATAATAGGCGATGACGCCCAGCTGCCACCCGTAGGCTCAGGGGAGATATTTTGCGATCTTTTAAAAAAATTTTCGGATGTTAAAATCGTATTGGACAAGGTGTTCCGCCAAAACCCTGATCAGGCGATCAACGTCATCGCACAAGACGTAAGAAACGGAATGGTTCCGAAAGGTTTTAAAAAAAGATACAAAGATTTCGTTTTTATGTCCCAAGAGTTTAAAAACTACTGGAAAATTAGAAAAACTTTGACGAAAGAGGATAGGCATAAAAACAATGAGCAGATTTTAGAAAAAGTTTTACATCTGGCCAAAAAAATAAAAGACTCCAAAAATTATAAAAAAGCCATCCAAAGTCCAAAAGAGCATATAGGTTTTTATCAATTTATAACTCCGATTAAAAACGGTGTTTTAGGCAGGGACAATCTCAATCTTTTGCTTAAAGAGATATTTAATCCTTCCAACCCGGACGATAGCGTATCGATAGAAAGAAGCGAAAAAACTTTTTTGTTTTCCCGTGGAGACAAAGTGATTCATCTAAGAAACAGAAACAAGCCATGTTTTACCCAGCCTATAAAAAAACTGGGAGAGTTTTTGGAAGAGAATAACCAAAGAAGGGTATTTAACGGGCAAATAGGCCTGATAAGTTCCATACTTTTGATCAAGCCAGAAATTTTAGAAAAATTTTATGATACGTACGACGAAGACTTTCCTTTTGAGATAGATGAGAAAAAACCCTTTTTGATAGAAGTCTACTATCCTTATGAAAACTATTACACCTATTACGAAGTAAACGAGCTTCGAGAGAACGTATTGGATATGGCCTACGCCATAACGGTGCATAAATCCCAAGGAAGCGAATATGAAAACGTAATTATGCCGATTACTTCCTCCCACTATTTCAATTTAAATAGCAAAATGCTTTACACTGCTATCACACGTGGAAAAAAAAGAACGATACTTGTCGGGGAGAGTTATATTTTCGCTTCCGCTTGTAAAAAAACGGACAACGAAGGTAGAAATACCGTATTGAAATTTTTTAAGAAGGAGATGAAATATGTTAAATCCAAATCTGATGCTCCGCTATTATGACCTTGTTGAAAAATATGATAGGACGACAAGCAAAGAGAAGTTGGTTTTGTTGGAAAAAGAACTGGAAAGCTTGTCTCAAGAAGATGAGTTTTATTTTGATCCCAAAAATCTTTTAATCCTTGTCAAGATTGAACTAAATAAAGAGAAAGAAGCGAGACAACTTGTCGAACAGACTTATAAAGAGGTTGTGGAATTTTTAAAGGAAAAAAAGATAGAACAATTAGACTACATTGATTTAAACGATAGACATATTTTTAGAATTTTAAATACTTGCTGGCTGCTTTTTAGCGAATGGGGCAAGCACCAAGAAGCCGTCAAAGTATTAAAGATATTAAAAAAAATAGATAAACGGAAATATTTTTTAAGCGAAGAATAGAACTAAAAAAATGCAAGAAAAAACGGGAAATATTTTTGATGCCGATTGTTATAAATATTTGACCAATATATTTATTTTTGTTATGATTTAAGCATAGAAAAACAAAGGAGGAAGAGATGAAAAAAACAGTCTCAATGGCGTTCTTGGCGGTTATCGTTATGGCGGGGCAGGTAAGCGAATATATAAAAATCAACGTGGTTGAAAGCAGACCTTTGTATCGAGAGGTTACCATTCAAACTCCGGAGCGTGAATGCTGGGAAGAGGAGGTTCGAGAAAAGGACGATTCGGATATAGGGGCTGTGTTGGGAGGTATCACCGGAGGTATTTTGGGACATCAAGTCGGAGGCGGTAGTGGGAAAACCGCCGCTACGGTGGGCGGAGCAATTGTAGGTACAATCGTTGGCAAAAATTTGGCCGAAGGAGAAAATGGCACGCAAGTGGTTAAAAGATGTAGAACCGTTTACAAAAGCAGAAAAGAAAGGAGATTGGTAGGTTACGAAAACGTAGGCTATCTACCAAACGGCACGAGAATAATCAAAAAAAGCCCTCATCCCCTTAAAAACATAGAGATTCGAGTGACATACCAATGGTAGCAAAACATTGGGTGTCGTTGGTCGTGGCGCTCTTGGCCGGAGTCTCAATGGGAGCGGCGCTGTTTTTGATCGTTTTACATCCAAGCAGCGAATATTTGTCTAGAAGCATACTTATTATGCTTCTATCTTTTGGGATAGTCGTAAATATCGCCATTATCAAAGAAAATCTTTCCAAACAGATAAGCGTAATGTTTTGGAGTGGATTTTTCATAGGCGCTTTGGCGATATTCATTTTTTAGCAACTACCGCCAAAACCATCGCCATTAATGGCGAGCAAAGGCGGTGTCAATCCGGCACTCTTTGATTTTCAATATATTCTTTTAAAATTTCAATAGGAGCACCGCCAACACTTGCAACAAAGTAGCTTCTGCTCCAAAGTTTTGCGTTATCGCCCCAATACTCTTTTTGAAACTCTTTGAATTTCTGCCTAAGTTTCCTACTTGATACCCCTTTTAACGAATTGACAAGGGTAGAAAGAGCCACTCTTGGAGGATATTCTACAAGCAAATGAACGTGGTCAGTTTCGCCATTAAACTCTACAAGCTCAGCTCCAAAATCTTTGCATACTTTTTCAAAGATTTCTTTCATATATGCAAGATGCTCTTTGGTAAAGACTTTTTTGCGATACTTTGGAGTAAAGACTAAATGAGCGTGTAAAAGATATTTTGCGTGGCGAGTGGATTTGAGTTTGTATTTCATATTGCCCCTAATTTATAAAACATTGAGTTATATACGATATTATAGTATAATCTTGATATGAATACCAATTATGTTTACAGATTTCGCCTCTATCCAACCAAAGAGCAAGAGCGGTTTTTACGCCAAGAGATAGGCAATGCAAGATTTGTCTATAACAAGCTTCTTGCTGTTGCAAAAGAGAAGTATGAAAAAGAGCAAAAGAAATGGAGTTATTATGAATATAAGAAGCTCTTACCAAAATTAAAAGTAGAGTATGAGTTTTTAAAACTCTCAAACTCCCAATCGCTTCAAGAGGCGGTAAAACATTTGAATGAATCGTTCAAAAGATTTTTTAAAGGCTTATCCTCTTTTCCAAAATTCAAGAAGAAAAAAAGAACCAATGCGGTATCTATCCCGCAACACTTCAAAATAGAGGGCAACAGAGTCAAAATTCCAAAATTAAAAACCAAACTCAAATTCAAAAAGCATAGAGATATTAAAGGAGTTGTCAAGTCTATATCTATCGCTATGACTCCAAGCGGGAAATTTTATATCAATATTCTCACTCAAAAAGAGATTACACCGCTTCCAAAAGTAACGAAAGCCGTAGCGATAGATATGGGTTTAACTGATTTTATTACTACAAGCGACAATCAAGCGATTAAAAACCCAAAGCATTTCAAGAAGCTTGAAAGGAGATTGAAGCTATGCCAAAGAAAGCTATCAAGAAAGCAAAAACATAGCAATAACTTCAAAAAGTATGCTAAAAAAGTAGCAAAACTTCACGAAAAAATAACCAATGCCAAAAACGACTTTTTGCATAAGCTCTCAAAACGACTCATTGACGAAAACCAAGTCATTGTAGTCGAAAATCTCAATGTAAAAGGGCTTATCAAAAACAAAAAACTTGCAAAACATATCCATCAAGCAAGTTGGCATAAATTTCTTTCAATGCTTGAATACAAAACCAAATGGTATGGTAGAGAGCTTATCAAAGTTGATAGATTTTTTGCAAGCTCAAAAATATGCAATGTGTGTGGATACAAAAACGATAATTTAAAGCTCTCTCAAAGAGAGTGGATATGTCCATCTTGTAAAACGCACCATCAAAGAGATTACAACGCAGCCCTTAATCTCTTAAAAGAGGGACTAAAAACAGTAGGGTTGGAACAACCCGAATCTATGCCTGTGGAGGTAGCTCTGGCGGGTGCATATCTAAACGATATGCATAGTTATCTACCTGTGAAGCAGGAAGCTTCCGCCTTTAGGCGGGGGTAGTTCACGAGGAAATATGTCTGCCTGGTATTTTGCCCAACAGGTGGAATACCGCATTGCAAGAGCCATATCTTCTTGCTGTGATCATTTTCATATAGCTTTTAACAAGCAAAATACGAAAGTTAAATTTTATCTTTCAGAGGAGGAGATAGAATTTATCTTTCCCAAAAACCCTCAAGAGGCTATTAAAACAATAGAGGAATATGTCTCCAATTATACTTTCAACAAAATGTTGATAGATCCATTTCTTTTTCAGGATGGAAAACTTTTTGATATACGAAACGGCAGAACTCTTACACAAAAAACTATTTCTTGCGATTTTCCGGCAAGAGAGCTATGGGTCTCAAACAAAACAGATATTTTGCGAAAAATGTTTGTCAGCAAAAACATTTTAGCCAGATACTACTACTTTTTGGCCAAAGATCTTCTTGGCCACGGCGTAATCTATGAACTTGGAAAAGAGAAGCCGATCTACTCTTTCAAGAGCAATATTTATGGAAGGTTATGGGACAACGCCTTTTTTGAGAAAATAGGCGAAAAATTTAAACTGATAGTTTTATATCCAGAAGAAGTCAAAATTATAGATGAGGTTTTGACTTTTGACAGAATCGAGGATACTCTGTTTTGTTTCAGGGACGAAAACGGAGAAAAAAAGTAGAAAGAATAGATTTCGTTTTATCGAAGGAGAAAAATAGTGAAGAAGGAAATTGAATCCAGCAAAAAAAGACTTAAGCGGCTGGATCTGAACTATTCAGAGGCAGAAAAGCTTTTAGGCTACGCCCCAGGATCAATAAAGAGCATTTTTTACAGCAACTCCTCAAAAGCGATAAATAAACTTTATCTTTCTTTGAAGCGTTACGAAAGGGTAATAAATAATTTGAAAAGAGTAGACAGAATTTGGGGTAAAAAGAGAGTCGAGAGCCTTAAGCCCCAAAACATGAAAGAAAAAGAACTTATTGAAAATATTTTGAATATTAGCGGTCTTACAAGAAAGGAGTTGGCACATGAAATAGGCTTGAGCAAATCGGCGCTGTATGCCAAAAAACTCGGCAAAAGCACCATAAAGGCTTTAGAGCATTACTATCTTTTGCTGCTTACGGAAAATCTATTAATGGAGGGAAAAAATGGAAAAGGCGATGAGACAAGAGATTGAAAAAATTATTTTGGACGGATCGACTTCACAGAGTAGTCGTGAAAAAATCGAAAAAATAGCGAGAACCGGATTTGCGATGGCTTTTGTTCCTCAGTTGATCGATGTGGAATTTGTTATGGATTTTTATCGTAGGCACGAAAACGAGATAAAGCAGATGGCTAATGAAGAGGAGATGCGCAAGCGGCTTGAATTACGACCGGACAAATCTTTGGTATTCGACGATGAGGACATTTATCTGCTTGTCTCTTTGGCTTTTGAAAGAACGGCCAAAAAAATGTTGGGGGGGCGGAGATGAAAAGAGCGCTTTTTCTTTTCTTTTTAAGTTTTCGTGTTTTTGGCCTTTGGGATATTCCCGCCGCCTTGATATACGGTCTTTTTTTTATCGTAGGCGGTAATTTCCCTCAGGTTTTCATTTTTGTGATGATCTATCTGGTGGTCTCCATTCAATATTATCACGGCCATTCATACATAAAGGGTCTCGATGTAAAACAGATAAAAAAGAGAAAAACGCTCAAGTCTTTGTTTTTAGAGAACTGGGACGTAGTCACGGGAGCTACGCTCGCTTTGTCGATCCTTTTTTTTCTCACGCTTTTTCTCTCTTCGCTGGCTCTTTTTGTCATGAAAAGTTTTGGAGGATTCGTTTCGGTCTCAGCCGCTATAATCTACGGATTTTATATCTTTTTCGTTTTTTTGCTTTTTCCGGCCGCAATGGGCGAGGTTTTGGCGGCAAAAAGCTTCGAAGAGGCGTTTAGGATTTTTTTTGCTTCCTTTTTCCTCGAAGGAATAAAAAAAAGGTATCTTTTCAATAGAAACTATTTTTCTCTCACTACCTTTTGGTACCCGCTGGCTTTTATTACGAAGATGGTTGCCATTTTGTTGATGCTCGTTTCTTGGCTGACTTTTCCCCTCGCACTTTTTTTGGAATATTGGCTCATAGTATATAGCGCACTGGTATTTGCCGAGTGCTATAACCTTAAAAAGTAAGCCTATCCCTAACAAATTTAAGCTTATTTTCAAGAATGTTAGGTTATAATTAACATATATAAAACAAAAGGAGGAAAAGATGAAAATCAAGGTGTATGTAAAACAGGCAGGGACAAGCTGGGAAGAAACAATAGAGTCAAACGACATCAAGGAAATATATGAGAGTATATTGGATACAATAGATGCAAATCCATATAATTGTAAATACAACAACTTCACCATATACGATGAAGATGGAATTATTATCTACGAAGGGGAGTGGTGGCATATCGATATGGTCAATGAAGAAGATGAAAGTGAAGAATGGGTAATTGAGCAAAACAATGAAACAGAAGAGATGATAGAAGAAGTACTAAAAAAAGAAATCAATGATGAATAGGAAGAAAAAAATGGAAAAAAGTGGAAAGGAGCGACTCGAGCAGATCCTCGGCAAAAAGCCGAGGGCGGCTGATTTGGCACGCTACCTTGGTGTAGCGAGAGCCACGGTTTCTGGATACCCAGAGAAGAAGAAGGAGCTTATGCTCCTTGGGCTGTGGGTGAAGAAATATATTGAAAAGGAGAGAGATTGAATAAAAAAATTTGCAAAAGCCCTTTTATGGCCGTCAATCATATTCTGTTCAAAAAAAATGCGTTTTGGGAGATGTATCTATCGGGGGCGCTTATCCTATTTTTGTTCCATTTTTTTAAAGGATGGATATTCGCCCTTGCTTTTTTCGTCGTGTCGCTGGCGATGGTACTGGAGTTTTCCCAGATTATGACTTGGACGAGAGACTACAAAAAAAGTCTGTTGGAGAACGTGGAAGAGAACGCCAAGCGTGCCTCTTTGTTCAGGTATTTTTTTGAACCTTCCTTGGCCTATAGGCTCTATCTTGGCGTAATGGTATCTGGACTAAGCGCAGTCATCTTTTACGTAGCTTTTGTGCTGCATCAAAGCGCAGAGCAGTATCTTTCAATAGGGAAAGACCTTTACGGACAAAGCATGTATTTTATCACGTATGTTCTTGCCGGTTGGTTTTTTTTCGTGATTCTATTTTTTCTGCCCGTTTTCGTGGTAGCCTCTTTTACCAAGGACAAACATTATCCGTATATGATCGGACGGGTCTATTTTCCGGTGATTTGGCTACTATTTCTTAGAGGAAGCAACCGTTATTTGTATATCTCTATTTTTCTTTTTGCCGTCGCCGTGTTTTTGGGATTTGTCTCTTTTGTTACGGCGCAGGAGTTTTTCCCTCTTTTTTTACTCTCCTTTGCTCTTTATGTATGGATTTTGTCTTTGGCCGTAGGATATTCGGTTTTTGCGATCTCTCACAATATCAGGCTGGCGAGAGGGCCGGAGTGGGGCATTCTTAAAAAGTACAAGTATCTTGTGCGAAACGAGTTTGACTCCTTTTGTTGGGGAGAGGAAAATTGCGAATGCCAAAATCCAGCAAAACCTTCCGCCTCTTAAGAGACGTAGGTTAGCCCAAGTCGCTTGGCCACCTCTTTAACGATAGGCAGAGCCTCTTCGAAGGTCATGCCTAAAGCTCTTTCTTTTTCGCAATAAAAGCAGTACTCCCCGCTGTACTTATCCTCCAGCTCGCACCATCCGTCCGTGTAAGTCCATGTGTCCTCGATGAACTCATAAGCTATCTTTTTTACCGCCTCCCAGTTTTTAAAATGTCTTTTCATCCATATGTTATAACCGACCGAAGCCAAAGACAAACAAGGATCTTGCCTGTCGAAATCGACCATATCCAGCACCATTCCCTGGGTTAAAGCGTAGTGGGTTATCAATTCCAGATTTGTTTCGTTGCAAACTAGATCACCAAAAGAGACTCTTTCATAGGAAGGACCGAAAATTTTTTTTCTTATGTCTTCTACCGCTTCGACTACACTCTCCAAGGGGATGTCAGTGTAGTCCAGATCGATGTGTCTTAAGTGCATGAACGCTCCTTAGTCCCGTTTGCCACATATTTTTGTTTGATGTAAGGCTTATTATTTTTCCAGTAACTCATCAAAACTGTCGTCAAGACATAACTCTTCGGACGGATCGTTGGGCTTGACTTCTATTTTATGTGTTCACACATTTTTTGTACTAATTCGTCTTTTATCTTCGCAAAGGTATCTTTGTTTTCCATAATGGCTCCTTGATTTCAAAAGTAGCTACATCTTGATTGTACTCTTTTCTCGTTTCGTTTTTTTGTTTATACTAAATCTAACCACTACCAATTCTACCCAAAAACAACCTCAACCGCCCCCCTATATGTTCTCCCATTTCTTGGCCGCAGCTCAATTCTTGAAATTTTCAAAATTTTTCAAATTCTCAAAATTCTCGAAAAATGGGAAACTTTCAAGAAAATCCTATTTCAAGAGGGAGGGGAGAGCGGATTAGGGAGAGGGATTGCTGGTAGAATTGGTAATGGTTAGATTTTTTGTATGCACAAGGAGAAATTTGGTAAAATATTTATAACACTAAAGGAGAGAATATGAGGTATATCGAGGAGATCAAAAGACTTTATGTGGAGGATGAAAGGGTTTTTAGCGTCGGGTACAGCGGTGGAAAAGACAGCAGCGTAGTTTTGAACGAAGTGCTGCTTGCCTTATTGCGTCTTAAAAAAGAGGGATATTCTCTTCAAAAACCGGTATACGTCCTTTTTAGTGACACGGGACTTGAGATGGAGCCAGTCATACAAAGCGTCCATGCCTCTTTAGAACGACTTGAGAAGTTTGCGAAAAGAGAGGGACTTCCCATCAAGGTGCTTAGAATAAGACCAAAGGTTCGGGAAAGTTTTTGGAGTCTGCTTATCGGAAAAGGGTACGTTTTGCCACGCAGCGATTCTCGATGGTGTACCGACAGATTGAAAATCAAGCCCTCTTTGCGGGCCATACAAAATATTTTGAAGCGCCATCGAGGATTTATCGCCTTTATTGGAGTGCGAAAGGATGAGAGTCCGCAAAGGGCCAAAAGGATAGAAGAAAAAAAGAGCAAAGAGGGCATAGTGGCAAAAGGAGACTATCCAAACTCTTTGGTGGTTATGCCTATCAAGGAGTGGAAAGATAAAGATGTGTGGAATTATCTAAATGGCGATGAGGTACTGGAGTTTTTGGACGTGACGTCCTTGCGAAAACTCTATTTGGAAGCTTCCGGGGACGGGGATGAGTGCAAAAGCATGCTCGAAGGAAAGAGCATACAAAAAATTGGGTGCTCCAAGTCTTCACGCTTTGGCTGCATGATATGCCCTTTAGCCGGAAAAGAGGATAGAACCCTTCACTCTTTGGCCAAAAAAAGACCTCATCTTAGGGCGATCGAGGATTTTCGTCAATGGCTTATGCAATTTTATACGGGAAGATGGGAAGAGAGGGATCTGTATAACCATAAAAACCAAAAAGCTCTTTTTTACAACAGAAAAAACCACAGGAGGGGAATGATTTCTCCTGGCGGATTTTCTCTTGAAAGAAGAAAAAAGATACTTGCTGAACTGGCTAAAGTCGTCAAAAGCATAGAGGGCGAACAAAAAAAGAGTATTATTAGCAAGGAAGAACTCTCCTATATACAAGAGATCTGGATCGAGGAGGGGGATTTGCGAATGAGCGTGGAGAAGATATGGAAAAAGAAGATAGAAATATCCTCTTATTACCAAATTTCGCCGTAAAGCCCCGAGCTTTAGCTCTGGGGATATAAGGCGACAAAAGAGTTGATAGGGGATTTATCCCCTTGAAGCTCTTTTGATATTGTATAATTAATAATGTCCATCGGGCTAAAAAGAGAAAAAATGGCAAGAGTATCTCAAAAGAGTGCGGTAATACGAACTTATAAATACAAACTCTACCATACAAAAAGACTTAAAACTATCGATAAGACTATCAATATAGCTGGCATCATCTACAACCATTGCATTGCTTTGCATAAACGATATTTTAGACTTTATGGCAAACACTTAAACAAATACCAACTCCAAAAACATCTGACCAAACTCAAAAAGCTTCCAAAATATGAGTATTGGAAAAAAGTCCCGTCTCAAGCGATACAAGATATAACAGATAGAATAGATAAAGCCTATAAACTCTTTTTTCGCAATAAAAAGCGAGGTATCAAAGCTTCTATCCCTACATTCAAAAAAATCAAATCCTACAAAAGCTACACCCTCAAACAGGCTGGATATAAGATTGATGGCAATGTTATCTGGCTTGGCGGTTATAAATATAAATTTTGGCTCTCAAGACCAATTGAGGGAAAAATAAAGACTATAACCGTCAAGCGAGATAATATCGGAAGCTTTTATATCTACATAGCGTTGGAGCAAGAGCCTAAAAACTATACCGCATCGGGTAACATCGTGGGTATCGATTTTGGGCTAAAAACTTTTCTAACGCTTTCAGACGCTACGCAGATAGAAGCTCCAAGATATTATCTTGCCTACCTCAAAAGACTCAAAAAGCTCCAAAGAAGTCTATCTAAAAAGCAAAAAGGCTCAAACAACTACAAAAGAGCCAAAAATGCTTTGGCAAGGCTTCATATCAAGATAGCCAATACCAGAAGGGACTACTTCCACAAACTTGCAAACCAAATAGCAAAATCCTATGAGTTTG
>Ga0256831_1001965_pt1 | contig 10840 bp, 11 predicted proteins | sample 132544metaG_FD_189087 | JGI IMG/M metagenome (GOLD analysis project Ga0256831, IMG submission 189087) | Hydrothermal vent microbial communities from Lau Basin, Pacific Ocean - 132-544 | ecosystem: Environmental > Aquatic > Marine > Hydrothermal vents | place: Pacific Ocean: Lau Basin | collected... | reverse complement strand
GGGATATTTCCCGTGACAAACCTTATTTTGGTTTTGAAATTCCGGGTACAATAGACAAATATTTTTATGTCTGGCTGGATGCCCCTATTGGTTATATTGCCAGTTTTAAAAATCTATGTGATCGCGAAGGCATTGATTTTGACAGTTTCTGGGAATCTGACAGTCAAAGCGAGCTGTATCATTTTATCGGCAAGGACATTATTTATTTTCATGGCCTGTTCTGGCCTGCCATACTGCATGGCGCCGGGTTCAGAACCCCTACAGCGATTTTCTCTCACGGCTTCCTGACCGTCGACGGGCAGAAAATGTCCAAGTCACGGGGTACGTTTATTAAAGCTCGAACCTATCTGGATCAATTAAACCCGGAATATTTACGTTATTATTTTGCAGCTAAACTGGGCAGCGGTATAACCGACCTGGATCTGAATCTGGAAGATTTTCGACTGCGGGTTAACTCTGACCTGGTGGGTAAAGTGGTGAATATTGCCAGCCGTTGTGCCGGATTTATTAAAAAGAAATTTAACTCTACACTATCAGAAACCGTCAGCGAACCACAATTATTCGACCAGTTTGCCGATGCCGCAGTTTCCATTGCGCAGCATTACGAAGCCAGAGAATTCAGCAGGGCCATCCGGGAAATCATGGCCCTGGCCGATCAGGCCAATCAATATATTGATGATAAAAAGCCCTGGCAGGCCATTAAGGAAGAAGGCAAAGAACAGGAAGTCCATGAGGTCTGCAGTATGGGACTCAATCTGTTCAGACAGTTAATGATTTATCTGGCACCGGTATTACCGATTATGGCGGAAAAAGTCGCCGACTTTTTAAATCTGGACAGCATGAACTGGGATGATACACAGCAACCATTAACCGGCCACAAGATTAATAAATTCAAACCCCTGATGATGCGAGTTGAAGATGAACGGGTACAGGCTGTTGTTGATGCTTCAAAAGAGGAATTGAAAGCCACTCAGACAGAAGTGCAGAAAGAACCGGATAACAGCTCAGCATTAAATGCTGATCCTATAGGCGAAACCATTAATTTTGATGATTTTGCCAAAATAGACTTACGCATTGCCCGTATCATTAAAGCGGAGCATATAGAAAAAGCCGATAAATTATTACGCTTAACACTGGATCTGGGCGGCGAAACCCGCAATGTCTTTGCCGGTATAAAATCCGCCTATAAACCGGAAGATCTGGAAGGAAAACTAACCGTTATGGTGGCCAACCTGGCGCCTCGGAAAATGAGCTTCGGCATATCCGAGGGCATGGTACTGGCCGCTGGCCCGGGCGGCAAAGACCTGTGGATATTAAATCCGGATGGTAAGCAGGATAGTGAGGCACAACCAGGAATGAGAGTTAAATAGGAGACAGCGTTCAGCATTCAGCGTTCAGCGTTCAGATTATGAGCAGGAACAAAGCTCTTTCTGAACGCTGAACGCTCAGCGCTGAACGCTTATATTTATGAGCGAATACTTTTTACTGCTGATTTCCACAATTTTTGTCAATAACTTCGTACTGGTCAAGTTTCTTGGCCTGTGTCCGTTTATGGGCTCGTCCAGAAAACTGGAGGTGGCGGCTGGAATGGCTCTGGCAACCACGTTTGTACTAACCTTATCCTCTGCATCCAGTTATCTGGCTAACCAGTATATTCTAATCCCTCTGGATATCGAATATCTGCGTACTATTACCTTTATTCTGGTCATTGCCGCCGTGGTTAACTTTACCGAAATGGTGGTACATAAAACCAGCCCTATGCTGTATCAGGTATTAGGGATGTTTCTACCATTAATTACTACTAACTGTGCGGTATTAGGGGTGGCTTTATTAAATGTGCAGACAGGGTATAACTTCTTTGAGTCCATTATTTTCGGTTTTGGTGCTGCAGTTGGCTTTTCAATGGTCATGGTTCTGTTTGCCTCTATTCGCGAACGTCTGGCTTCTGCCGATGTGCCGGAAATCTTTCAGGGTGCCCCCATTGCTTTAATTACTGCAGGACTGATGTCTATTGCCTTTTTAGGCTTTACCGGTCTGGATAAGGGGTTACACTAGATGCTCTGGGGTATACTGGCCTTAATTGCTCTGGCCGCTTTTTTTGGTCTGTTGCTGGGTCTGGCTGCCATTGTTTTTAAGGTAGAATCCAGCCCGGTGGTGGAACAGATCGATGCCCTCCTGCCTCAAACCCAGTGTGGGCAGTGTTCTTTTGCCGGCTGCCGGCCCTATGCAGAAGCCATTGCTGCCGGAGAAGCCCCCATTAACCTCTGCCCTCCCGGTGGTGAAAAAACTGTCCAGGCACTGGCAGATTTACTGGATGTCGACGTACTGCCCCTGGAAGAAGATGAAGTCCTCGAAGGTCCAGTTGTGGCCGTTATTATTGAGGACACCTGTATTGGATGTACGCTCTGTATTCAGGCCTGCCCGGTAGATGCCATTGTTGGTGCTGCCAAACAGATGCACACTGTTATTGAGAGTGAATGTACCGGTTGTGAACTCTGTGTTGCACCCTGTCCGGTCGATTGTATTGAAATGATACCGGTAAAAAAGACCATCTCGAACTGGCGCTGGCCCGAACCGCAATACGATGTTAATAATGAGCAGGCAGCTAATATTTTTACCACTATTGAAAAGGTTCTGGCGGAGAGTACCCATCCATGAGTGTCAGTCAACAATTACAAGGTATATGGCCCTTTCCCGGGGGTATTAAACTGGACGGCAAAAAATCACTGTCCTGTCAGACTGTCATTAATCACGCAGAACTTCCGCGTGAACTGGAAATCCCTCTGAGCCAGCATATCGGCCATCCTGCTGAAGCCGTTGTTAAAGTCGGTGACAGCGTTAAAAAAGGCCAGTTAATTGGGCATGCCAAAGGTTTTGTCAGTGCCCCGGTACATGCCTCAAGCTCAGGCATAGTGACAGCTATAGAAGAACGTCTGGTTCCCCATCCTTCCGGTTTACCGGCATTATGTGTAATTATTGATACCGATGGCTACGATCACTGGTATGATTGTACTGCATTAATAGCAAAGAATGATGCGGAACATAACGGCCTGAATGCACTCAGTGCCGAGCAAATTACCGGCAAAGTTGCAGAGGCCGGCATTGTAGGATTAGGCGGCGCACTATACCCTTCTGCAGCAAAACTGCAAACCGCCAGAAAAAAAGACTCCGATACCTTAATCATTAATGCCGCAGAATGTGAGCCCTATATTACCTGTGACGATGCCTTAATGCGCAACCGGCCGGAAGAAATTATTCTGGGTATCCTGTTAATTAAAAAAGTTGTAGGTGCTGAACGCTGTCTGATTGGCATTGAAGACAATAAACCGGAAGCCTGGCAGGCTTTGCTGGACACCATACAGGGGTATCAGCGTGCCAGCCATGAGCATGACAAGCAAAGCATTGAAATTATTCAGGTACCAACCCGTTATCCTGCTGGGGGTGAGAAACAGCTTATTCAGGTATTAACCGGCAGAGAAGTCCCTTCTCAGGGGCTGCCAATGGATATTGGTATCATCTGCCATAATATTACTACTGCGGCAGCTGTTTATCAGGCTGTTTATCGCGGTGAACCGCTGGTTTCAAGAATAGTCACCATTACTGGTGGTGCCATAAAAAAACCACAAAATATGGAAGTGGCCATTGGCACTTCCATTCGGGAAGTTCTGGACCAGGCGGGCTGGCATAAGGAGCGGGTGGATAAAATCATTATGGGCGGCCCCATGATGGGTTTTGCCCTGCCTTCAATAGACGTACCGGTGACCAAGGCAACCAACTGCATTTTGGTCAGTGAACCCGGTGAGCTGCCCACACCGCCGCCGGCCATGCCCTGTATCCGCTGTGCTCGATGTGCTGACAGTTGTCCAATGTCCTTATTACCCCAGCAGATGTACTGGTATGCCAAAGCCAGAGAGCTGGAAAAAGTTCAGGACTATAATATATTTGACTGTATTGAGTGCGGTTGCTGCTCTTACTCCTGCCCCAGTAATATTCCACTGGTACAATATTTTCGTTACGCAAAAAATGAAATCTGGGATGATGAGCGGGAACGCAATAAGGCCAATCTCGCCCGGGAACGTCACGAATTTCGTCAGGAAAGGCTGGAAAAAGCTAAAAAAGCCAAGCAGGAAGCAGCTCGATTACGCAAGGAAAAACTGGCTAAGAAGAAGGCAGAAGATAAGAAAAATGCTGCTGCAGCCAAAGACGGGGGAAGCAAAAGCGATAACAAACCAGCCAGTAGCCATGCTGATTTAATTGCTGAAGCTATTGCCCGCAGCAAGGCAAAAAAAGCTCAGCAGCAGGCGTTGAAAAAGAATACCGAAAATTTGACCGAAGCCCAGCAGAAACAGGTTAATGAAGCTAATGAGAGACGGAAAAAATCGTGAGTCGTGAGTCGTGAGTCGTGAGTCGTGAGTCATTAGTCGGTAGTCGGTAGTCGGTAGTCATTAGTTGTTAGTCATAAGTTATACGTCCTAATTTTTTTGACTATTGACTATTGACTATTGACTATTGACTAATAACTTATAACTTATAACTTTTTAATTATGGATGTATAAATAGAATATGTTTGTTGCACAGAGTTCGCCATTTTTAAAACCAGCACTGTCAGTATCTAAAATGATGTTGGTAGTTACCCTGGCGCTTATCCCCGGGATTATTACATCCACCTGGGTGTTTGGCTTTGGGGTACTGGTTAATATTGTGCTGGCCATTATATTTGCTCTGGGTTTTGAAGCCTTGATGCTATACCTTAGAAAGCGCCCGATTAAAGTGTATTTGAATGATAAAAGTGCACTCTTAACAGCAGTCCTGCTGGGGCTGGCCCTGCCTCCCCTTGCACCCTGGTGGCTGACTCTGGTGGGGATCTTTTTTGCCATTGTTATTGCCAAGCATCTCTACGGCGGACTAGGTTATAACCCGTTTAACCCGGCCATGGCAGCTTATGCCATTTTACTGATATCCTTTCCTGCTGAAATGACCACCTTATGGCCTTCACCTTCCATGCTGGCCGGCCATGAATCAGTTAATTTTTTACAGACCCTGAATTTCCAGCTATTTAATCAACTGCCTCCTTCAGTCACACTGGATGCAATAAGTTATGCAACCCCTCTGGATGTGGTGCGTACATCTGTAATTAATGGCCTGGCATCAATTTCTGAAATTGAGGAGACCGGTAAAACCTTTGGTATGCTGGGCGGTCTGGGAACTGAATGGGTGAATTTGGCATTTCTTGCCGGTGGACTATTCCTGTTAAAAAAAGGTGTTATTCAATGGCATATCCCACTTTCTTTACTGGCTACACTGGGCTTCTTTTCCCTGTTATTCGGTAGCTTTGAACTGGACAGTAACCCCAGCCCTCTGTTTCAGCTGTTTTCCGGCGCCACCATGTTAGGCGCCTTTTTTATAGCCACTGATCCGGTGACTGCTGCCACGACACCCAAAGGCCGTATTATTTATGGTGCTGGTATCGGCCTGCTGATTTATATTATTCGTACCTGGGGCGGTTACCCTGATGCAATTGCTTTTTCAGTTCTTATTATGAATATGTGTGTACCAATGCTGGATTACTATACTCAGCCCAGAGTCTATGGTCATAATGACAGAGATCAGCAGCCATGAGCAAAGAACATAGAGCCATGAATCCATCAAAACCCCAGTCTATTGACAAAAACACGCTGATCCGAAATATGATTATCAGCGCCGCATTACTGGCAGGTTTTGGCGGCCTGGGTACAACGCTGGTAGTGGGTACTTTTGAACTCACCAAAGATCAGATTGAAGCCAGTGAAGAAGCCAACTTGTTAAAGAACCTCAATAATATTTTACCGGCCAGCATCTATAATAACGACTTATTATCCACTCATATCAAAGTACCTGCAGATTCTTTACTGGGTTCAGACAAACCGGTAAATGTCTATCAGGCCTGGATGGATAAAACGCCCGTGGCTGTGGCTTTTCCAGTTATTGCGCCAGATGGTTATAATGGTGACATTCATCTGTTAATAGCCATTAAAGCCTCTGGAGAAATTTCCGGTGTCCGAGTCATTGCTCATAAGGAAACTCCGGGGCTGGGTGATAAAATTGATATCAATAAAAACGACTGGATACTGAGCTTTAACGGCAAAAGCATAGCAAATCCAGCACAAAAACTGTGGCGGGTCAAAAAAGACGGCGGCGTTTTTGATCAGTTTACCGGGGCAACCATTACCCCGAGAGCCGTTGTTAAAGCAGTATATCGGGCACTGGATTATTATAACGCCAACCGTAGACGACTTTTTCTGGATCAGGAAAACCTTAATAAATACTACCATGCTGCAATGCGTGGTAAAGACAGCAAAGAGTAACATATTATGTCAGAAACCATATCAGACACTTTCGGTGAAGATAATATCGAGACTCAGACTTCTCTTATCCGGGAATATACGCCTATTGCCAAAGACGGCTTATGGAACAATAATCCCATTCTGGTTCAGATGCTGGGACTATGTCCCCTGCTGGCCGTATCCAATAGTGTTATCAATGCTCTGGGGCTTGGACTGGCAACTATTGCGGTATTGATTTTATCCAATATGTGTATTTCTCTTATCCGTAATATTGTTCGCCCTGAAATTCGCCTGCCGGTGTTTGTTATTATTATTGCCTCAGTTGTTACGGCTATTGAACTTGTTATGCACGCATACTTCCATGAACTGTATCTGATTCTGGGTATTTTTATTCCACTGATTGTAACCAATTGTTCTATTATTGCCCGAGCTGAAGCATTTGCATCCAGAAATACCTTTGGTAAAGCCGCTTTTGACGGCTTAATGATGGGACTGGGTTTTACCCTGGTACTGGTCGTACTGGGAGCCATGCGTGAACTGATTGGTCTGGGTACTTTATTTGCCAACGCTCATATTATGTTTGGCGAGGGTATGCAATGGCTGACTATTACCGTTATTCCTGATTATCATGGTTTCCTGCTGGCCATTTTACCTCCTGGTGCTTTTATGGGGCTGGCATTTTTACTGGCGTTAAAGAATTATATTTCTCTAAAGCAGAAAGCCGCTAAAAAGAGACAGAAAAGTCCACTGCCTGAAACTGTTTAAGCGGTTAAGTGGTTAAGCGTTAAGCGTTAAGCGTTAAGAGATTATCGTTATTATGAATAAAGACAAACGAATGGAGATATTTTCCAGGCTTCGGAAAAATAATCCGGAGCCGACTACTGAGCTTAATTTTAATAATGCCTTTGAATTATTAATTGCAGTTGTTTTATCTGCCCAGGCTACGGACAAAGGGGTAAATAAGGCAACAGAAAAACTATTTGCTGTGGCTAACACACCTGAGGCTATTTATGCACTGGGTGAGGACGGACTTAAGGAATATATTAAAACCATCGGCCTGTATAACAGCAAGGGTAAAAATATTATTAAAACCTGCAAAATGCTGATTGAACTGCATAATAGTCAGGTTCCGGATAATAGAAAATCTCTGCAAGACTTACCCGGAGTGGGTCGAAAAACGGCCAATGTGGTTTTAAATACCGCCTTTGGCCATCCAACAATGGCCGTAGATACACATATTTTTCGGGTCTCCAATCGCACTAAAATTGCCCCTGGCAAAGACGTAGTGGAAGTAGAAAAACGTCTGCTCAGATTAGTCCCAAAAGAATTCATGCTCAATGCCCACCACTGGCTGATCCTCCACGGCCGCTATATCTGCACGGCCAGAAAACCCAAATGCGGTGCCTGCCTGATAGAAGATTTGTGTGAATTTAATAAAAAAACAGATCAGTAACAGGCATCAGTTTAAAACTGATGCCTGATCCCGGTACTGGATAGGTGGATGTTGTCAGAAAAATAATGTTTAAAATAACAAATAGCATTAATGCCCGTGCAATGATTGGGTGCAAGATAGTCAATAGCAAGTCTGTGCAGAGATTTTCTGGTAAATTCCATCCGTTCGTCTGAGGCATTAAGCAAATGCATGCCGCCGATGACTGCGTGAATACGGCTGTTGCTGAGTGTGCTGACATATTCCAGGGTATTGATAATTCCAGAATGCCCGCAGCCAAGCAGTACGACAATTCCCTGACGAGTTTCGATATACAGAGCCTGATCATCAAGCAGAAAATCAGTATGTGTCATTTTTTGATCATTATAAAAAGAGCCGCCGGTATCTTCTATCGGATGAACTCTGGGGATTTCACCTGTTACAAAAATTCCACTGGTGATTTCGGTTGCCTGGCGAGTATAAATAATTTTTTTGCTCAGAGAATGCAGATGCTCAATATTGCTAACAGCCGCACCAATATTTTTTCCGCTTTGATTGAATTTGGTTTTTAATGATTCCGGATGCAGATAAACATCGACCGGACCAGTCAGTTCAAGTGCTTCTGCCAGCCCACCCATATGATCGTAATGACCATGACTGATAACGATAGAGTTAACAGCATCTACGGGTAAATCCATTTGCTTTATATTGTGTCTGAGTGACAGTCCCTGCCCGGTATCAAATAATAAACAATAATCATCGGCTTCAATAAAAAAAGCATTCCCGTGTTCTCCCAGGAGCCCGGCTTCATTTGCAGTATTTTCTACCAGCTGGGTAATCGTCAGGGAATTAATCATATCTTCTCAACTTATATAAACGTTTATCAACATTATTAACAATAGTTTTACTATGCTTTGTCCAGGAACATTTTTTCAACAATTAGCCCCTGAATGACTGCCCCGAGTATAATATATGATGTTAAAAGCACTGTGAATGTGATCCCGAAATAACTGATCATCAATGGTAGCCAGGGTAGTTTTATTGCGCGGGTATATAAAAAGGTAATAATTAAACTGTCCCGGACATGATTTGCCCTTAGATTTGCCAGCATCTGGTACCAGATGTAAGAAGAACCATGACTTAATATGCCGCCCAGCACTGCAATTACCCAACCTTTAATACCACTTTGCCGGTCTATAATTTTTGCCAGGTTTTTAGTTTGCATCAAAGCAGCAATTAATCCCATTATTAAAACAACAATTACAAAAACAGGCAGTAGATGCATTAATATTGCCAGACTTTTAGTTAAAGCATCAATGGTTTTTATCGGATCATAAGCGTAAAGCAGAAGGTAAATTAAAATAACAACGGGCAATAGAAAACGACCACCGAGTTTTTGTTTCTTCTGCACATTATTTTTTTTCATATCAACTTTTTTCATGCCAGCAACTTTAAACTTTGTACCGTGGCCACTGAAATTAGAAGCGCAGAAATCACAGCCAGTAAATTACGTGTCAGGGTAAATCGGCCGCCAAACAAACTGTATTCATAAGGCAGCTGAACAATGCCCAGAGTAACCCATGAGAGTATAAAGGCGGTAACTGCATAATAGCTCATTCCGTCATGCAACAATTCTCCACCTATAAGATAACTGATGAATGGCTGACCAACAGAAACACCACCTATAAGAGTTCCCGTTATGGTGTCATATAACGCATGCCCGTTAAACAGTGATGCAAGCATTTGCGGTGTGACAAAAACTTCAAACAATCCTGTTAATAAAATAACACTCAGGAGCATAGGCAGGTTAAGGACAAAACCTTTGAGTGATTTAACAAATGTCTGAATAAAAGCTGTCTGATCCATTGGCTTACCATATACGACACAACAATATTTTACTGTGATAATAATCACTGCTATTTGCAGAAACTATCGACAGATGAATAATAGTTACAGCGTAATATGGCTATACTTAACCGAACACACCACTTAAAATAAGGCTATACAGGACATCCAAAAGTTGAAGCAAGGGCTGCAATTTAAAATCAGGGTGTCCTATATGCTGATATGCTGTTGGGCTATATGCTGTTCCATACGCTATGTGCCAGGTAAATTACTTGGCTGGGGTAAGTGTTTAAATTATGAATCATATTATTCCAATATAACCCACTGCATCCCCATCAGTCCCACTTATCCTTATCGCATTTACTTAGAGTTTACTGAAACGTGAGCAATACATGCATATGAATTTTTAATCAAAGCGTATAGAGTAACTGGAAAATAGTTACTTCCGAAATAAATCAATTAACTCTTGAGCTGTGACTTTTCCATTTCTATCTGCATCGGCTCGGTTGAACTCCCATTTTTGATATTCCTCTACAGTCATACCTTCCTCTTTCGCCGCTTCTGCGAAATCTTCATCTGAACCACTCTTTAGATATTCGTTATAGTCAACATACCCATCATGGTTTTTGTCCATATCCTGGTGAATAGCATTTAACATGCTATCTGGAACGAGAGCCGTACACCCACTAAATATACCAGTGAAGAGGATAGCTAAAACTATTGTTATGTTATTTTTTTTCATGATTTTCCCTTTATTTAAAACTTATAACTAAGACCCTAAAGAACTGGCTTTGATCTATGATAGATGTATCAATGCCTGTCTTGTTATCAAAATCTTCAAAATCTGTAGAGGAGTTATCGCAGTGTGTTTCACCAGAACTCAGATTAATTATCCTGAAACGAAATAAGCAAAACCATCCAAAAGCTTTATTTAGTAGCACGCCACGCCAGGTAACCTTTAATAGTTGCTACTTCTATCGTCTTGATATTCACTAAAAAGAAGGTGCAGGACAGAAGAGCCATACATTTTTCTTCATTATTAAATCAGGTTATAGAATAAGCCCATGTAATTCATGAGTTTTTTGGCTACCCTATCTCGTCGTCCTCATAATTAATTTCTAAAAATGAGTATAGTTCCGGCAAGCGTGCGTGATTTAAACTAATTTTAGCATTAAATTAGCCTCATGTTATAGACCAACAAACAGAGGCAAATATGGAATCATCAAATTCATTAACACTCAGC
>Ga0256831_1001964_pt1 | contig 10843 bp, 9 predicted proteins | sample 132544metaG_FD_189087 | JGI IMG/M metagenome (GOLD analysis project Ga0256831, IMG submission 189087) | Hydrothermal vent microbial communities from Lau Basin, Pacific Ocean - 132-544 | ecosystem: Environmental > Aquatic > Marine > Hydrothermal vents | place: Pacific Ocean: Lau Basin | collected... | reverse complement strand
GCCAACTCATTCGCCTTGGGGTGGTCAGGGGTTGCCTCGGCCAGGGGTAACTGCTGAATGTGTGCTTTTCGCATCGTTTTTGCGACTACGGGAAATGGTTAATCAAGTAATCTTGGTCGTTTACGTAATTTACCCTTACCATAAATCGCTAAAAACGTCACCCCAAAAAGGCGATTTCACCTCATTAAATCAACTGGTTAGCTCTTCTTGGACAGACACTAGTTAAGCAACAAAAGGTTGTTACAAGTACAGGGTAATACGTTTAGCGCATTGAAATAACGTTGTTTGTCGAGAATTGGCATTTTTAGCAAAAGTAACAATTCTAACCTATTGATAATATAGAATATTTTTTAAAATAAAATTCTAAAAACTACGCTATATCAACATGTTAGATACTGCGACAAAATGGGATTGCACCCTATTTCAATCATGTCCAATCACCCCTCATTACGTCATTTATACGATTTTTCAGGCTGGGTCATCCAAGAAATTCAGGTCACCCAAAAAATTGCCGTTATTAAACTTCATCATGGCAGAAGACAGGCTCCTCGTCGTTTCGTGTGGATTTGGTATATATTGACCAAGTCCATACGAAACGACAAGGAGCCAAAAGAATCAGCATTGGGCAATAAGGGTAATGTCACTCATCGGGACCCCAACTAGACCAGTAGAGACAGATGTAGAATGTGATTTAAAAATCAAAGCATCATGTAGCCAATGATGCTGTATGTGATCTTCCTGAGTTCCCTCTGCAATGGCTGCAGCTACACTATAATCTCCCATCGGAAGCACAGGCATACAAAAACAAAATTGGGTACAAAAAGAACGTCCTTTATGTATTGCAAATGGTTTCTCAATATAAGTGAGATAAGTGTTCTCCCCAAAAAGAACTTGTCCAAGACGATCTTTCACGAAAAAACCCACAATCGGGTGGAGAAGCTCCTTGTTTGCAACACACTCGATGAGAAGTGTAATATGTTCGCCCCCAACGATCCAATTCAACTCAGAACCAGATTTATCGAGAAACGATACGGAGGTAATAGTGGCACCTCCTGCACCAAAGGATTCATTTTGTGGCTGAAAATCAAAAAGTTCTATATCATTGCGCAGATTGGTTTGATTAATAAAATCCAATCGCATATCCTTGATGTCCTGCTCCAACTCTCTCTTCTGCGTTTTACTAATCACTCTCCTGACGTCCGATACAATCTCCCCCGCAACCTCTTTTATCTTCTCCTCATTAATCGAAGCCAGATATCTTTCAGAGACACTTTTCGGAGTACCCGTCATTTTTATATTACCGTTCTGGAGCCATATGGCTCGGGAACATAAATTAACAACAGCACCAGTGTCATGGCTGACAAACAATATGGTACCTTGTTTCATAAAATGACGTAAAAAACGCATGCACTTTTGTACAAAAAATGCATCTCCAACAGAAAGCGCCTCGTCAATAATAAGGACATCAGCATCAACATGGGTGATAATAGCAAACGCCAGTCGCACCACCATACCGCTGGAATACATCTTCACTGGTTGGTCTATAAACTGTCCTATATCTGCAAAGGCAACGATATCATCATACCGTTCGTCAACTTCTGACTTGCTCAATCCCAACACTGCTGCATTCATATAAACGTTTTCACGCCCGGTAAATTCTGGATTAAAACCCGAGCCAAGTTCTAGAAGTGCGGCAATGCGACCATGATGTTCAACAATACCGCTGGTCGGGTTAAGTGTTCCGCAGATAATCTGTAGAAGCGTAGATTTACCGGAACCATTAACCCCTATGATACCTACAGTTTCCCCCTTAAGAATCTCGAAAGAAATATCCTTGAGAGCCCAGAATTCCTGAAAATACTGCTTCTTTTCTCTCCCGAGCAACTGCTGCAGTCTTGGCAACAGAAACTGTTTGAGACGGTCTCTAGGCGTATTATATATTTGATAACACTTGTTCAGATCCTGAACCCTTATGGCGACACTCTCAGAGGACATCGGCAAAACCTTTGCGTGTTTTCTGAAACCACCAGAATCCAAACCACAGTACTAAAATAGAAACCAAGGAGTAAATCCCGAGTCCACACCAACTCGGAAGCCTGCCCCATATCACAATCTCTCTTGATTGCTGAATAATAAACGTGAGAGGATTGATCATAATCCAAAACCGATATTCCTTGGGTATATTCTTGATTGGATAAAATACTGGCGCGAGAAACAGAAGAACCGTTGTTATTATGCCAATCAGATGACCAATATCCCGCAGAAACACGCCCAACGAGGCAAGCATCCAAGCAAACCCCAAGGTTGCCAGCAACAACGGTAACCAAACAAGCGGGATCAGAACCACTGTCCAGTGGATACATCCATTGAAAACCGCAAATGCTGTCAACAACACAATCAGACTGACAAAAGCATGAAAAAGCGTGGAGCCAACAGAAACTATCGACAACACTTCCAACGGAAAGACCACCTTTTTTACGTAGTTGGTATTATTTTTTATAATTGATGGCGCTTGGTTGAGGACCTCTGCAAGAATACTATGAACAATCATGCCAACAAAAAGTATCATGGCAAATTGTGTTTTACTTTCATCCACACTCTCTCCCCAACGGGCCTTAAAAACAACCGAGAAAACAAAAGTATAGACGGCCAGCATAAAGAGAGGATTAAAAAATGACCATACTATCCCCATCACTGATCCCCGATAACGACCTACAACTTCTCGACGCACCATCTGCCAAATGAGCTCCCGGTTAAACCAGAAACTTCGAAGCAATGCTACCAGAGAAGTGGATTGGGAAAAATGGGGATTCATAAAGAATTTTTCCTGAAACCTTGAAAAAAACATCTGGCAGGCCAGGTCATAAGACGGCCAATTCGGCAAGATATAGAACGTTGCAACAATTCATTTGTTTCCTTAACAGACTTTAATTCCTGACTTAGGCGGGCATGCTCCCTTCTTAAAAAATCTCGTTCCTTATCATCCTGTAGAGAAGCCTGGATACTTTCAAGACAGGCAACACGAAACGGATCATTTTCCTCATTGAGTAGTTTAGTCATCAGTTCATACCATTCTTTATTTTTCCGCACGGTGATTCCTAAAACAGAGAGCATCCTATCGATGCCTGCAAATTGTAATGAACGGTATATTTCCGTCATTTTCCAGGAGCTGTTCATATCTTGCGGAAGACATCCCTCTCGATGGGCGACGAAAAAATCCGTCAATACAAGTCCCACCTCAAAACATACCATTGCTGAATTCTCCATGATTGTATTAGCACCGTGGAACCGATATCTCAGCAAAGGTTCCGGAAAAATACGAACATGTTTTTGAGTTACACACCGAAGCAACCAGTCCAGATCATGACAGTACCTGAAACTCCGAAACATTCCAACTTGGTCAAAGACCTCCTTTCGGCAGACAAGATTCGATGTCGTCGTCGTAACATTAACGCCCAGCAGATCCAAGGCAATGAGCTGATCGGGATGAGACCTCAAATCATTATTGGTACAAGAAGGTCTGGTTTGGAAATAATAGAGATGATTGCCCGACGCATCAATCGCCTCAACCTTTGTACAAAGCGCATCAACACTTTTTTCATTTTCCAGGTAATCCAAGCATATTGCCAACCTATCGGGATAATAGAGATCATCAGAGTTAAGGATAGCTATGTACTTACCTTCTGCGAGTCGAATTCCTCTATTTATCGCATCATGAGCTCCCTTATTCTCCTGGGAATAGAACCGGATACGTCTATCCCGGATAGCGGAAACAATATCCGGGGAACGATCCAGAGAACCATCATCTATAATAATAATCTCTATCCTGTCAATCTGTTGATCAAGAACTGACCGAATGGCTTCCTCTATATAATTTTCATGGTTATATAGAGGAATAACAACACTTATCTGGAGATTCTCCATTGACGGCGGATTCTGTTGCTATTTTATTAAAAATAAGTATATTACCAGTGGGTAATATATTCAGTCATCTCCGTACTCTAACATATCCTTATCAAAAGGAACAGTGAAAATCGCTTGAATGATAAAACCCAAAACAAAACAATCAGAACGTTGAAACCTCACGAGACGCTCCCATGAACAATCGTATTGCCTGGCTGGTACCATTTCCCCTCAAAGGATCCGGTGGGCACAGGACCATTTTTTCACATATTCAAAATCTCATCGACCGGGGTCATAGATGCCATGTCTATGTCGGGGATGAGGAAAAGCAGGGTCTGCAGCCGACCGAACTTAGTAAACTTGTGGAAGAGTACTTTGGACCCTGTTCAGCTTCTTTCCATGCCGGCTACCAGATTCCTGATCAATACGACCTTGCTGTCGCAACGGCCTGGTGGACAGCACCCATGGTAGCCAATCAGGTGAATGCCAAACACAAAGTCTACTTTATTCAGGACTTCGAGCCGTGGTTCAATCCCATGGGGGACCACTTCATTCTTGCCGAAAACACCTATCGGTTGGGCCTGGCACCGGTCACCATCGGACGCTGGCTTGCACATCTCATGACAGACCATTATGACACCCCTTCCCATTTTTTCGAGTTCACGGCTGATGGCACTATTTATAAACCATTACCTAAAATTAAAAAGGAAAAAGCGCTCTGCTTTGTCTTTCAACCGGAAAAAACCAGGCGTTGTCCCGCAATAGGCAGGGAGGCCCTGGCTATTGTCAAACACCACTGCCCCGATGTACAAATTTACACCTTCGGCTCTGCTGAATCACCAGGATTCCGGTTTGACCATACCCATCTCGGCATCCTCTCGCTCGAAGAATGCAACACGCTCTACAATCGCTGTCGGGTTGGGCTCTGCCTGAACTCCAGTAATCCATCCAGGATACCTTTTGAAATGATGGCCGCAGGACTACCGGTGGTTGATTTTTTTGGCGACAATACCATCTATGATTTGCCTGATCATGCCGTTTTACTGGCTGAAAGGGACCCGACCGTGATCGCCGATGCACTGTTCAGAATTCTTACCTCGGAAAGCCTGCGGCAGTCGATGCACAACGCGATGCACAACTTCATGCGTCACCGGCATGCAGACCAGGAATTTGAACAGTGTGCGACGATTTTTGAATCCATGCTGACTGGAACAAAACACTATCGAAAAAAAGTTGTGCCACTTTACACGACTTCGGCCCATCATTCCAGGCTTGTTTCTCCTTCGCCACCAGACATCCACTGCTCCTGCCGGCCCCCAATGCCTGTAAAAACGGGCCCGGCATACTGGCTTCGCAACAACCGAATCAGTCGAGCCCTGAAGGTATTATGGAGAGGATATCTCTAACCATGGCGGGCCAAGAGTACACCTTTGTCTCCCTTGACCTGTGGGATACACTGCTCAGGCGGCGATGCCACCCGGATGAAGTCAAACTGTACACAGCCCAACGGTTGCTGTTTCTCCTCGGTGACCGACTCAAAGATAAAACTGTCACAGCCATGAATCTCTTCCTGCAGAGAAGAGAAATCGAATATCAGATTGCCCGGCAAACCAGAAACAAGGGATTTGACGATGAGTATGAAATCGAAGAAGTTCTGGATACATGCATCGCCCGGGTAGCGGACTCCACGGTACCCCCCGGGGAGAGAAGACAGCTCCGGGACGAACTGGTACGTTCGGAAATCCGCCAGGAGGTCGCTGTCTGTTTTCTCGACAAGGATCTCCTGCGACTCCTGAAAGACTACACCTACGACGAGCTTATCCTGATTTCGGACTTTTACATGTCCGTCGGAAAAATCAAACAAATTCTTGCGGCCCAAGACGTTTCCCTGCCCTTCAGCGCCATTTTTATCTCCTGTGATACCAGGCTGAACAAGAAAAGCGGCCGTCTCTTTCACCATGTTCTTGCCCGGTTGAAAACAGATCCGCAATCGATTCTCCACATTGGGGATAATCCGCACGCAGATATTGAAATGGCCCGCAAGGCCGGCCTGCGTACCCATCATTTTATGGGAACAAACTACCACACCACCAGGCTTGACAATGAACGCTTCTTTACCGGCCGCTGTAATCCTGCCCCGCAGGCCGACCTCCACTGGAAGCAAAGACTGCAAGAACACGCCCTTTCCCTCCAAAAAGACCGCCAAAAAAATCGCTTGTTTCAGGAGGGCGTGGAACTCTCTCTTATTTTCACCGGATTTGCCCTCTACATCCAGGAACATTGCTGCAGGAAAAAACACCAACACGTCTATTTCTTCACCCGCGAGGGCATATTTTTCAAAAAAATCTTTGACCGGCTTCAGCAACACAATCCTTACAACCTTCCCCCTGTTAGCTCACATCTCCTGCCTGTAAGCCGGCTCTCCACTTTTTTCCCTTCCCTGCGAGAAATCAGTTGCCGCGAACTGATGCGGCTCTGGTCCCAGTACCATACTCAGTCCATGCGTTCCCTCTTCAGTTCGCTGGGTCTGGATGCAACCGCCTATACCTCTTACTTTCACAAGTACGGGCTTGACATCGACGAAATGATCAGCAGACCCTGGCAGGACAAACGCATTCAACTTATTTTAAAAAATCAAGATGTTACAGATATACTTGTCAAAATACAACAGAAAAAAAAAGAACTGCTCCAACGCTTCTGCAACGATCGAGCATTCGGTCTTGATTCCAAGGCCCTCATTGTCGATATCGGCTGGCGAGGGACCATTCAGGACAACATTGCGTACCTCTTTCCAGATGTCACGATTGACGGCATTTACCTCGGACTCCAGAAATTCTTCAATCAGCAGCCAGCCAACGTACACAAGTACGCCTATATTGCTGATGCAAACAAGGGGAACACACATCCCGTGCTGGTGCATGTCATGCCCATGGAAATGCTCTGCTACGGGCCGGGAGGCAGCACCATAGGTTACAGGGAGGACACAAGCGGCACAGTGCAACCGGAATATGATACAAATGACGACCAGTTTTACCGCCAGTGGATATCCAGCTTTCAGGCAGGCGTTCTCGCCGGTATGGATCATCTCTGCCATCTCATCAGGCTCCATGGCCTGAGCCTGGCCGAGTTGCAACACATCAGTGCGGACACGGCGGCCCGCTTCATTTGCGATCCTCCGCCAGCAACCAGCAAAGCCTTTTTCGCCCTGCAGCAGGATGACACCTTTGGTATGGACAGGATTATAATGCCTGACAAAACACAACCGCGCCTGAGTGACAAGGCGTTGGGTTATCTTGTACCGGCAAAAAGGGAAAAATTTTTACGAGATTTGCAGGAAAGCGGCTGGCCCCAGGGACTCCTGCGGCACAAGTATGGAGGAATGCTCTATCATCTCCGTCGAACAAAAAACAGGCTTTTCAAGCATTAAGCCCGAACATAATCAGCGGCGCCCCAAATCAGATCCAGCTGAAAAGAAAGGCAGTATCTTGGCCAATTTTCTATAAGGTCTCGCCATGATATCTCCGATTCTATATGTCTTTGAATTATATATTTTACTGATAATCCTATCTTTTTCCTCAATTCGTCTTTCAAGATCATGCAAATATTTTTCTGCGAGAAAAACATGTTTTTCCACAGCAGGGACAACACGATCTTTCCACGACGTTTGCCTGTCCTTTTTCTGCAGAATAAAATTCAACACCCACCTAGTGAAACCAACGGGAATATCCAGTTGTTTATATTCCACGTACCAGCGCAGCAGGGCCTCTTCGGTGGAAACAGCAAACCATTGGAGGATCTCCGGTTCAAATCCATGGGAGACAATGCTGTTTTTGTATTCATCTCCCAGGGCAATCTCAAAATCGTGGAAACTGACACCCCGCGCCCACCTGGCAATATCAACTTCCAGATGCTCAGCCGATATCCTCTCTGGTTCAGGAAAAGCTGTGTTGAATCCTTCCCGCTCGGAACGGCTGGCGTAAAGGGCATAGAGTCGCGAAGGCAGCATATGTAAAAACGGAAGCCTGGAAGTGTGCGCATCAAAGTAGCAAAGAAGATTGGGCGTATCCACGATCACCATGAGCCCGCCCTCGGCCAGCAGCTGCCAACTGGCCCGCAGGGTAGCGATTCGCTCAGTAACGGTTTGATGCTCAAGCACGGCAAACAGCAGGATGATATCAAAAGGGACGTCCTTGTCGCCCCTGATCCGGTCAACCAGAGAATCAGCGTCAACCACGTGCAGGGTGACATTTTTGAGGCCCATGATATCCATGCGTTTCCTGGCACCCTGGACAGAAAGTTCATGGATATCATACCCAGTGACATGGCCGACAAAATGTGCCAGGGCAGCAGTACTCGACCCGGTTCCACAGCCAATCTCCAGCACATTCTTGCCGCCCAGATCCATGTAACGATTAATCCAGGGAATAATATGTTCAAGAGAGTGGTTATATCTCCTGTATACATTATTTTTTATATCTTCCACCCCTTCACCGGAGGTAAGAAGATCCTTGTCATAAGCGGAAAAATAGGTGCCAAGAAGCGCCTTTTCAATCCTGGCGATCCGGACTGGATCACTGAGGAGATATTTTTTTATCATATAGAATAGAAAATATTTTCATGCCCGCAATCTACTCACCCAATATCGGGCCATGTTGGTAAGCATAATTTTCAGGTAAACAGGATAATCGGGTCGAAATACCAGGGTTTCATTGCCGGAAGAACCGACTTTTTGCAGAATATACAAAAATTCAAATCCATTTTGAAAGGCCAGCATATTTACAGTTTTTATATGTTGCCTTGCATGAACAAAGTTGAGCATATCCTGAACCAGTTTCTGATCAAAAACATGGTAGTGTGTATGCAGGTTACTCTCAAGTATCTCTTTTTTTCTCTTCTTGAACAATTCCGTATCATTCCTGCTGATGCCGTCAACAATCGTGACATGCTCCTCGATATGGATCTCGCTGATATCCCTGATACCATCATTATGGTAATCATCAATCAAATGCTCTATATTGACCGGTCTTTTTTCAAAATCAAACTCATTACATCTGTAATTGGGCAATGTAAAAAAAAGCACACCGCCCGTTCTCACAATACGCAACCATTCCAGCAGGGCGCCCAGGGGATTTGGAGAATGCTCCAGCACATGATTGGCAATCACAAAGGACGCTGTTTCCGGTTCAATACAGTTCAATTTGTTAGCGTCACAGAGTATATCGACATCAACACATAATACCTCCGGAATGTTATATTTGCACGCCGAATCGGCCTTATCCAGATAATCTATATAAGCGATCCTGGTGTCTTTGTTGCCGCACTGCAAGGGAGCATTCTGGGCGCCGATTTCATATCCGGAACCATAAATATAAAATTTGGCGAAATCGTTTCTAAGTGAAAGGAGATTTCTGCGTGTAAAGGAATAAATAAATCTATTCCATCCGGTAAAGTCGTCCCGATACACCTTCCATCTTGCTTCTCTGGTACACATGAAATTGGTATTTGGAAACTGAAGTTTCCTGATTGTATTTTTATGGCAAATTTTCAACACATTGCATCTTGTTGAAATATTTAATTTTATCTCATCGAAGAATTCGCCGGTTAAGGGATAACAAAATGGTTTTTTGCTACTTGCATGGCAAACACCGCAAAAAATAAATTCATTCCTGCTGCAGTGGTGCACCCCGGCAGCTTGGAAATCTTTAAAAACCAGGAAACTTCAGTTTGGAAATTCAAACCTGCAATTTAAGTAACGGCCCACCAGAGGTTAACGTAACTAAAGGGCCATGAATCCAGTAACGTAGTGAAATTGATACGAATACTGTCAGGAAGATGTCAACCGGCAGGGTGCTTTTCACCCCTCCCCAATGCTCGGCGCAGAAAATAGTTTAGCTTGAATCGTAGTGATTTGCTGCCAAAAAGAATACTCTGGATCAATTGGGGCGTATAAATAATGATATCATCATGCTCGGTTCCGGGAACAACCAATCCCATGTGACCAAAGCCGCTGTAGATGGCCTTGTATGCAATATTGCGCTCGGAAAAAAAATCAAGCAGTCCTGCTGATTCGGAACTGGCGGGAATCAGGTGGTCATCCTTGAAATCCCGGGTTGCGCCCAGACCATCACAAAAGATAACACCATGTTTCACAAGATGATGAAATGTGTTTGACAAGACGTCAACTACTGACTTCCTGAGATCCACATCGATCCAGATCAGCATTAACTCCTCGTTCATATCTCTCAACGACTCCTCGAACCAACCTTTGGCATAGGTAACGACCTCAGGTTTGCCAAATTTTTTCATGTTACCCTGTACCTCGCCCAACCTCCCCCTGAAATCACCCTTGCCATAAAAACCATCACTTTCGGGCAACCCTTCGTAAGAGTCAGCAGCGATGAGTTCAAGGCCGAGATAATCGCATACATGACTCAGGCAACATGTGGATCCCCCCTTAAAGACACCACATTCCAAAACTTTACCCTCAACGCCCCAACTACGAAGATAATAAAGATACACTGCTATCGGCATCATACCAATGCCGGCCCATCCCGGGGTATATTGGTCATCTCCATTATGGTGAGTGGCGTCTTTGTTTATGTAATCCATTCCCAGCCGGATTATTTCAAACTCGACTTCCATTTTCCGGATAAAATGAAAAAAATCTTTCAATTGATGATTGTAAACACCACGAAACGATTGCAGGATACCGTAGAATAACGTGTCGCCCCAGGACGCCCTGCATTTCGTGGTGTTGACTGTTGTATAGGAAGAATAGGGATAAGGATACATTTCAAAAGGTTAGAATTGTCATTCTTAACACACCAAAGATAAAAAAAGCCGTAACCATTCAGCGTAATTTCCACGCAGTTCAATATTAATGCTCAAAATCCGGCAACTGACCTTTGAACAATAACGCCAAGGCTGTTGTTGACGCGAT
>Ga0256831_1001963_pt1 | contig 10844 bp, 10 predicted proteins | sample 132544metaG_FD_189087 | JGI IMG/M metagenome (GOLD analysis project Ga0256831, IMG submission 189087) | Hydrothermal vent microbial communities from Lau Basin, Pacific Ocean - 132-544 | ecosystem: Environmental > Aquatic > Marine > Hydrothermal vents | place: Pacific Ocean: Lau Basin | collected... | reverse complement strand
ACCATTTTTACGCCTTCCATAGCGGGAACAGGAGAACAACAGGTGATTTATACTTTTACAAACACCGAAACCTGTACCGGATACGATACTTTAACAACATTTATTTACAGCGTGGGAAACGGCATCGATTTAGGTGACCCCGACACCTTATCGCCGGGCGATACCATTAAACTTGATGCAGGCGAAGGGTTTGATCGTTACTTATGGAACACCGGCGATACAACACAGATTCTTACCGTACCCTACAACCCGCATTTTGCCGGAACCCGCCGTTACTCGGTAGTGGGAATCATCAATCAATGTACATCAACCGGAAGTGTTTACATTACTTTTGTTGACCCTTCGGGAATTTCGGAACATGAACAATCAGGAATAACCATTTATCCCAATCCGTTTTTTGATGAGTTTAACCTTTCGTTTCGAAAGCCACAAAACAACGTTAAGATTTGGCTGTTCGATATTTACGGAAAGGTAGTTTATTCCGAAACCATTGCTTTTGTACCTGAAAGCAGTAAAAAAACCATCCATTTAAATAAGTTGCCACGCGGTGTATATTTTGTTAAGTGGCAATCGGGTAACCAAACGGGAATATCAAAAATTGTAAAGAAGAAATAATTCCGGCTTACCCTTTGATTTTTATTACTTTTGCCAAAATTTTTTTAGACTGCACTCAATAATAAATTACAGAAGCATGAAAAAAGTATTAGGCATAGGAAATGCATTGGTGGATGCATTAAATAAACTTGAAAACGATGATTTGTTAAACGAATTGGGATTGCCCAAAGGCAGTATGCAATTGGTTGATGCCCAAACTTCGGAAGCCATACAGGAAAAAAGTAAGAACCTTGAAAAAGAGATGGCCTCAGGCGGCTCGGCTGCCAATACCATTCACGGGTTGGCAAACCTAGGCGTTGAAACAGCTTTTATCGGAACCGTGGGAAAAGATGAAATTGGTAATTTTTTTATTGAAGATTTGAAAAAAAGCGGTATTAAACCTTTGTTAAATCTTTCCGAAACTCCTTCGGGTTTGGCAAACGCCATGATTTCACCTGATGGCGAACGTACATTTGGTACTTACCTTGGCGCTGCCATTGAACTTTCGGCATCCGATTTAAAACCGGAGCAGTTTAAAGATTACGATATTCTTCATGTTGAAGGATATCTTGTTCAAAACCATGATTTGCTGGAAGGAATCTTAAAAACCGCCAAAGAACAGGGATTGGAGATATCACTCGACCTGGCCAGTTACAATGTGGTTGAGGACAATCTGGATTTCCTCACAAAAATGGTTAATCAGTATGTTGATATTGTTTTTGCCAACGAAGAAGAGGCAAAAGCTTTTACCGGACAAGAGCCTGACGATGCTTTGAATACGTTGGCAGAAGTAACAAAAATAGCCATTGTAAAGGTGGGCAGTAAAGGGTCGATGATTAAAGAAAACAACAAGATAGCTAAGGTGGGCGTTGAAAAAACCAAGGTGGTTGATACTACCGGTGCAGGCGATTTGTATGCAGCAGGGTTTTTATACGGATACGTAAACAATCTTGCGCACGAAAAATCAGGCCAAATTGGTGCTTTGCTTGCTTCTAAAGTTATTGCCGACTATGGCGCCAAAATCAGCGAAGCCGACTGGAAAGAGATTAAAAACAAAATTTAAAATTGTTGTGTCGTGAAAAGAACAGAAATTAAAGCGGTTCTTCAACAAGGTGATGTTGGAACCAGGGTAAAAGTTATGGGCTGGGTGCGTACAAAGCGCATCGGTAAAAATGTTGCTTTTATTGCAATGAACGATGGTTCTACCATTAAAAATGTTCAGGTTGTGGTTGATACTACCGGCGATTTTGTAAAACTGCTCGAAAATGTTCACACAGGAGCTGCCCTTTCGGTGGAAGGAAATCTTGTTGAATCGCTTGGTAGCGGACAAAAAGTTGAAATACATGCTGAAAAAATTGATTTATTGGGTAAAGCCGACCCCAATGAATATCCGCTGCAACCCAAAAAACATTCGTTGGAGTTTTTGCGCGAAAAAGCACATTTACGTTTTCGTACCAACACTTTCAGTGCCATCGCCCGCATCAGGCACGCCATGATTTTTGCCGTTCATAAGTTTTTTAACGACAAGGGTTTTTATAATATTCACACACCTATCATTACAGGTTCCGATGCCGAAGGAGCCGGAGAAATGTTTCAGGTTACCACCCTCGATTTAAGCAATCCCCCAAAGGATGACGAGGGGAACCTTAATTTTAAAGAAGACTTTTTTGGCAAAGCCTCTAACCTTACGGTATCCGGACAACTTGAAGCCGAACTGGCTGCACTGGCACTTGGTAAAGTTTACACCTTCGGGCCTACATTTCGTGCCGAAAACTCCAACACCACCCGCCATCTTGCAGAGTTTTGGATGATTGAACCCGAAATGGCTTTTAGCGATATTAATGATGATATGGATTTGGCTGAGGAGATGCTAAAATATGTTATCAGATACGCTTTGGATAACTGTATGGACGACCTGGAGTTTCTTAGCAAAAGACAGCAGGATGAAGAAAAAAACAAAAAAGCCGACGAACGCTCCATGGAGTTGATTGAAAAACTGAACTTTGTTTTGGAAAATCCGTTTGCCAGAATCACCTACACCGAGGCCATTCATATTTTACGCAATTCAAAACCCAACAAAAAGAAAAGGTTTCAGTTTGTTATCGAAGGATGGGGTGCCGATTTACAATCGGAACACGAACGCTATCTCGTGGAAAAGCATTTTAAAACTCCCGTTATCCTTACTGACTATCCCAAAGATATTAAAGCCTTTTACATGAAACAAAACGATGATGGCAAAACCGTTAGAGCCATGGATGTTTTGTTTCCCCAAATTGGCGAAATAATTGGAGGTTCGCAGCGCGAAGAGGATTATAACAAACTCTACACGCGGATGAATGAGATGCATATTCCCGAAGAGTCGATGTGGTGGTATCTGGAAACCCGAAAATTCGGTTCGGTGCCACATGCAGGTTTTGGGCTTGGTTTTGAACGTCTTATTTTGTTTTTAACCGGAATGGGTAACATTAGAGATGTTATTCCCTTTCCGCGAACACCACAAAACCTGGAATTTTAACAATATAAAAGCTCACGCAATTTTGTGGTGAGCTTTTTTTAAAATCTTGTTTTTGATGAACAATTTTTCAATACAAATGGCACCTTTTCAGGGAATCACAAATCTTGTGTTCCGAATGGTTTATACACGTCATTTTACGGGCATTGATAAGTTGTTTACCCCCTTTTTTACAGGTATCCAAAAGCAGAAATTAAGTTTGCGGGAAACCAAAGAGCTTAGCCATGTTCATGAAAATAACATTCCCGTTATCCCTCAAATACTCAGTAAAGATGCAGCTGAAATAGAACGGTTTGCCATCCTTTGTCATCAACTTGGTTTTACCGAAATAAACTGGAATCTCGGTTGTCCGTATCCGCGTGTTGCCAACAAGGGACGAGGTTCGGGTATGCTTTTGTATCCTGACAAAGTGGATAAAATTCTTTTTGAAGTGATGGATAAAATTCCTGTCAAACTATCTGTAAAACTAAGGTTGGGTTATCTTGATGAAACGGAAATTTTTAAATTGTTGCCGGTATTTAACCGCTATCCCATACAGGAACTTGCCGTTCATGCCCGCATAGGAAAACAGCTGTATAAAGGTAGTGTAAACAAGCCTGTTTTTGCGGAAGTTATAAAACAGTCTGACATCCCGGTTGGGTATAATGGTGATATCTTTACCAAAGATGATTCTGTGGAACTTTTGCAACAATTTCCCAACCTCAATTTTGTGATGCTTGGCAGAGGATTGTTGGTTGATCCGTTTTTGCCTGCACATATTAAAGGTTACGATACTCCTGAACTTTCGCAACAAAAACTCATCATACGTAAGTTTGTTGACGATTTGTATTACCACCGGCGAAAGCAACACCATGACGGCCTGCAAACGCTGGGAAACATGAAAGAGTACTGGTGGTATCTGGCCTACTCCTTTAACAAGCCAAACAAAGTGTTTGGAAAGATAAAAAAAGTAAAATCGTTTAACGATTACGAAGATGCCGTAAGTGTTGTTTTTAACGATTTTGAATGGCTTGGCCAGCAAGCCAACCTGTTTAGAAAAGAAAAAAACAGATAATCAGCGGTTTTTCTTATTTTTGCGTCTAACAACAAAGTATGAGGGCATCTTTTTTATTTCTTTTTATTTTTTCTTCCCTGTCGCTGTTTTCGCAAAACGATAATAATGATGGCTGGAAACTGGTAAAGCAGCAAAAGGGTATTGATGTTTATGTGAAACCAATTCCTGAAACACCGGTTAATGCCATTAAAGCAACCACTATAGTTAATTGCTCCCTCGCTTCAGCTGTTGCTTTATTGTTGGATGTTGATTGCCATACCGAATGGATGTATCAGTGTAAAAAAGCCAAAGTGGTAAAAAAGGTCAACGATTCAACCTGGTATTATTATGCTCAATCAGATACCCCCTGGCCTGTTTTAGACAGGGATTATGTGTCGAAAATTGAATTAAAACGAAACAGTAAAAACAGTATTAGCATTGTTGGCCACGGCATTCCCGACTATTTACCCGAAGTAAAAGATGTGGTTCGCCTGCCATACTCCTATTCCGAGTGGCGGTTTACTTCATTGGAACCCAACAAAATATATGCAGAACTATTTCTTTCTGTTGATGTGGGCGGATCAGTACCTCCGTGGTTATTAAATTTATTCGTCACGCGAGGGCCTTATCAAACCATGCTTAACTTTTCAATTCGGGTGCATGATAAAAAATATAAAAATGCTGCTTTTTAGTTTTGGAAAAGTTTCTAAATCTTCGCTGATTAACTTTTCCAAGACTCTTAAAGCTCTACTACTGTCAAGCCAACTCCAAGTGACGTATTGAGATTGCTTCCGATAGCTATCGGAACCTCGTACCTCGTCATCGCAATGACGTCACTTGGGGTTGGTTTGACACTATAACGGAAACCTAAACTTTTAAAGAAAGTAGCTTGTTTACCGACCGCTTTCGCCTGTTTACCGATATTTTATTTATTTTCGTTACCAACCGGCTTATTTTTGTCGGTGATTAATAAAACTATCTTGTTATGAATCAAAAACCAAATGATAGCCGTCTGATAATAGGACTCATACTTATTGCACTGGGGGCGATACTGATGTTTAACACCATGGGGCTGGTTGACTGGCCCGTCAGTACTTATATATTTTCATGGAAAACCCTGCTTATATTAATAGGTGTAGTACTCATTAATAACAAACAACGAAAAGTTGCCGGAACCATACTGATAGTGCTTGGTGTAACCTTTTGGATTCCCTCAATTTTTGATGTTAATGTACGTTTTCACCAGGTATTTTGGCCTCTGGTTTTAATAGGAGTTGGCGTACTGGTCATATCCCGCAGGGGAAATGTTCCCGGTAAAAATAATTTTGATAAGGAAAAATGGAAGCGCCATTTTGGAGGATCAACAACCTATCAGGATGACTTTATAAACGATGTTTCCATTTTTGGAGGCGGACATAAAAAAGTAGATTCAAAAAACTTTAAAGGAGGCAATCTTACCTCGGTTTTTGGAGGTTCTGAAATAAATATGGTAAGCGCCGAAATGAATGCAGATGGTTGTGTTATTGACGTGTTTACACTGTTTGGCGGCACCACTCTTATTGTTCCCAATACCTGGAAAATTCAAATTGACGCCATTTCAATATTGGGTGGGTTTAACGACAAGCGAAGAGTGGCTGCATCGGAATTAGATAAGTCGAAAACGCTGGTTATCAAAGGAGTGGTTATGTTGGGCGGCATCGAAATTAAAAGCTATTAAACTGTGGATACACCTGTTCTGTCTAAGAAGTACTATCTGACAAGCTATTTTATAATATGGCTTGTTATTATTGTTATTCATGCTGCCTTACTGTTTTTTCTATACGATATATCACTAACCGAAAGTATAACTGACAGTATGGTGTTTAACCTCTTTTTTGCCATTGCAGGTTATACTCTATGGTTTGTTATTAAATATAATCTTAAAGACAAACCAACGGGCATCGACCTGCTTTTTCAACATTTAATGGTGGCTGCCGTCATTATAACAATCTGGTATTTAGTTTCTTACTATACCTTGTCAGGTTTTTTCCATGGCGATTCCGATTATCTGCTTTTCCTAAAAGAGTCGGCACCATGGCGAATTATTACCGGGCTGTTTTATTACATAGTTTATGTGTTAATTTATTACCTGATATTGTATTATGAGGATTTGCAACAAAAGCTGAAGCGTGAAGGTGAGCTTAAAACCCTTGTAAAAGAGGCTGAGCTGGATGCATTAAAATCGCAGATAAATCCGCATTTTTTATTTAACAGTCTTAATTCGGTTAGCTCGCTTACCCTTTCGAAGCCCGATAAAGCACAGGAGATGGTTATAAAACTATCTGACTTTTTACGATATTCGTTAAGCTCCGACAGAAAGTCAACCACCACGCTAAAAAAGGAGTTTGAAAATATTTTACGCTATCTTGACATTGAAAAGGTCAGGTTTGGAAAGCGATTAAATTTTGCACCAAATATTCCTGACGAGTGCCTTAGTGCCGAAGTTCCCGGCCTGATTTTACAACCTCTTATGGAAAATGCCATAAAACATGGGGTTTATAACAGTACCGAGGAGGTTAAAATTGTGCTTTCATGCGAAAAAAATGAAGACTTTATCACCATCACCATTAGCAACAAGTACGACCCCTCAGCCATTCGGAAAAAAGGAGAAGGAATAGGCCTTAAAAACATCAAAACCAGATTAATGATAATATATCACCGTAACGATTTGCTCCAAACCAGCTCGGATGGAAAAACATTTGTTGCCAAACTTAAAATACCATTAGTAAAACCTGAATAGTTATGAAAAAATTAAAAGTTGTAATTATTGAAGACGAAGCTCCGGCAAGGGATTTGCTTAAAGCATACCTTAGCAACGAAACAGATATTGAGATTGCTGAAGAGTGTGAAAATGGTTTTGACGGAATTAAAGCCATTTCAAAACACAAACCCGATTTGATTTTTCTCGATGTTCAAATGCCGAAACTTACCGGTTTTGAAATGCTGGAATTGCTTGACGACTATCCTCAAATTATTTTTACCACCGCCTATGACCAGTATGCCATTAAGGCATTTGAGCTAAACGCCACCGACTATTTAATGAAACCCTTTTCAAAAGAGCGGTTCCTAAAGGCATTAACCAAAGCAAAAAATCAAATTCTGGAAAAAAAGCCTGAAAGTGAAAACGTTAAACAGTTGGTATCTAAACTAAAAGAGCAAAGCGAAACCATTGACAGAATTTTTGTAAAAACCGGAAGCCGGATAGATGTTATACCCGTTGACGAAATCATCAGAATAGATGCCCAGGATGATTACGCCGAAATTGTTACAAAAAACAAATCGTACCTGAAAAAGGAAACCATGAACTTTTTAGAGAAAAATTTGCCAAAATCTAACTTTATCAGGGTTCATCGTTCTTCCATTATCAACAGCGATTACATGGATAAAATTGAAAAATACGGTAAGGAGAGCTATTTGGTTGTACTAAAAGACGGTAGCAGGGTAAATGTAAGTAAATCAAGGATTAAAGAATTAAAAACAACGTTGGGTATATAGGCTTATACCAATAATTCCGGTATGGTTGTGGGCAGGTAATCCTCATACGAATATTATGATGCGTATTCTCAGCACTCTGAAATGTAAAGCACTAATTCACATCCTTTTCCACTACCTGTATCACCGATTTGGTATCGTTATCGTAAACATAGGCCACCACATGGCTGTTGTCGGGATCGCCGGTAAGCGTGTATTGATAGGTCTTGGTATATTGTTTTCCAACCTCCACAGCGTTTCCAAAAACATTTTCACCCCAGGTACCGTTTACTGCTCCGCGAAACATGTGCATAAACACATAATCGTTGATAATGGGGGTATCACCAACTTCAGGATTTTCATTTTTTTGGGCAGAAACTATACTGTCTTCGGTAATACCTACAAACAGGCTGTAAGTACTTGACATACTTTTTAAAAACTCTGTAGTAACATCAATGGAAACCACGCCACTTGAAAAGGAGGTTGATAAGCTTATTTTGGCTTCTGCCTCTTTTTGCATTTCGTCGGCTACTTTTACACCCCATTTATCTTTCACAACAATATAATCGCCCGGCGAGTTGGGAATACGGTCGATTAACCCGCTGGGATAATTTTGCAAACCAAACCAGATATTCCATTCGTTGCCTGCCGGTGTACGGTAATCGTTATCAAATGCACTGCCCGTATGGGGGTCGGCAAAATAGCCGGCATGAACTGCCATAACTACAAGCCTTTCACCATATAAATCTTTCAAGTTGTGGGCAATAACTGCTGCCGTGGGACAGTTAACACAGGTGTGTCCGGTAAAATCTTCCAACAACACATTTTTTACAACCCCGGTTGTGTCGTGTCCACCACCATTGTTTTCTTTAAAGGGGGGCGAAACCTTTTCGCAGGCACTAAACACTACAATAAGTGCTATAACAAATGATATTATTTTAAATGTTTTCATAATTACTGTTTCTTCTGTTAAAAGCTGCTGGAAATGGTTAAATAAAATCCGCTTGAAGCTGGTACCTGACGGCAGACACCACCCACACAAACCACTCCTTCGCGCTGCCGGCCATAAGTAAGGGCAAAACGAGTGGTTTTAACCGAATAGCCGCCGGCAATTGTATAATAATGCAGCTGGTCATCGGTTACCGGATTGCCATAATTCCACTGGTCGGATGCGGTTATAAACCAATGAGGTGAAATGGTATATTCAACCAAAGCGGCCACCCAGTTTCTTTTGTCCTGTTTGGTAAACAGCGCCTGGGCTTCCCAGCGAAGCGATTTCCGTGAAGTAAACTTATAGGTCATATCCAAAATGGCTATGTTATCGTGTATTACCGGATCGCCGGCATGGCCCTGTATGGAAGCAATATCGAACACCTGATTTAAATATTCGGCAGTAGCATGAAACTTTCGTGAGAATTTTTTGTGAATATGAATTTGGATATCGCGCATAAAAATATGGTCGCTAAACTGAAAAAACTTAGAGGTATAGCCCAATGTTCCGGGAACATTGATAGCGGAAGTATCGCCTGCAGGCGTGCGGACAATATCATTAATTTGCGAAAAATTTACTGATATATCCATGCCGTATTTGCCACCCAATTTACTTTTTTTAGGAATTTTATAATTAACCTGTAGCTGAAACCCCAGCTCGCCGTTGGGTTGTGTTGCATAGGGATACATGGAAGCAAGCATGTAGGTGTGCGCTTCGGTGATGGGGGGTAGAAAACTAATATCCAAGGCATTGGCTGTTTCAGCCCTGTCCGATTTATACGAGAAATTATCAATACGTTTAAACACTGCCAAAATACCCAATCCGCGGGTGGAATAGGAAGCATTGAAAATAAATGCATCTCCCGGTTTGTAAATATAATGGTTAATGGCCGACGGGTCGTTTATTTTATGGGCATACTCCGAACTGAAGTTGAATTTGCCAATGCCAATATTAAATCGTGCTGCACCGGTTCCCACATCGCGCGGAAGCTTATAAATAGGATCGTTATCAACCTGATATTTACTAACAAAGCTGCCGCCAACGGTGATTCTTAATTTTGAATCGGCCATAGATTTTACCAAATCGTTAAAGCAAAGTTCGGCATCTACTCCTTTAACAATACCACGGCTGTTTTTGGTGTATTTATTCCAGAAAAAGCGCTGGGTACCGTAAACTCCCTTTAAAATAATACCCTTTAGCGGCTGATAGGTAACACGTGCTCCGTTTAATGAGTTGTCGTAACCCAAAGTCCACTCCTGATAGGTACGCAAAACAAGTCCGTTGCCAAATTGTTCGTAAAAATTACCAACTGTAAAACTAAACTTTTTAGTGCTATACGAAGCCCACATATAAGGTATGCCACTTCCTTCCAGTCTGTTATCGAAACCGGCAATGGGGGGCAGATAAGCTTCGTAACGAACGCCGGCTGAAAAGTTCCCCAGCGTATAAATAACCTCGGCAAAACCGTTGAAAGCAAAATTACGCCCTGCAATCAGCGAGTCGGTGATACCCATAGGAATATCGGGATGATAATACATGCCATCGGCTTCAAAGCTGCCGTGAACTTCCGATTTTTTTAATAAATCGCTAACCTGTGCCTGCGTAGATGTAACAGACATTAACATGAGAACCAGAGACAGAATTTTTTTCATACCGGAGTAATGTTACTGTTAATGTTTGGAAACATCTTCGCCTTTGGCCACCTTTTTTACAAGTTCAAACAACTCATCTTCAAGACCTTCGTAATATGAGGTGTGTTGATAAACAATTTTACCGGAGCCATCCAGTAAAAAAGTGTGAGGAACCATGTTTACACTCATGGCGCGCTTAAACTCCTGATTGGGGTCGAGCAATACATCAAACTCCCAGTCTTTTCCCATAACAAAAGGTTTTACTTTAGCGGTTGAGCGGGCATCGTCAATAGAAACAGCAATAATTTTTACACCTGTTTCGTCCTGCCAGTCTTCGTAAACTTCGTTGTAAGCATCCAACTCTTTTTTACAAGGTTTGCACCATAAGGCCCAAAAAGCAATTAATATGGGTTTGCCATTATTGGAAATTTCGGAGGTGTTAAAGGTTTTTCCATCCAGTGTTTTTACGTTAACCGATGGCAACTTGTTGCTGCTCTCTGATTGTGCCATGGCTCCCACCCCCAGCAAAACAATAAATATCAGGACTACAATTTTTTTCATAAACAGTTTTTT
>Ga0256831_1001962_pt1 | contig 10844 bp, 14 predicted proteins | sample 132544metaG_FD_189087 | JGI IMG/M metagenome (GOLD analysis project Ga0256831, IMG submission 189087) | Hydrothermal vent microbial communities from Lau Basin, Pacific Ocean - 132-544 | ecosystem: Environmental > Aquatic > Marine > Hydrothermal vents | place: Pacific Ocean: Lau Basin | collected... | reverse complement strand
CACCGGTATTTTAATCTGGCTTTATGTACTGGCACAAAAAAGCGCTCATTTTGCGCTTAAAGAAACACAGCAGCAAACAGAATTATTAACTCAAGAAATTGAGGCTCATAAAGCAACAGCCATTCAACTTGCTAGTGCTCGTGATACAGCTAATATTGCTAATCGAGCAAAGTCACGCTATTTATCTGGCGTGAGTCATGAATTACGCACCCCCCTAAATACCATTTTTGGCTATGCACAATTAATGGAAAAAAACTCAGAGCTAGACACTAAGAATAAAAAAATTGCGACAGTTATTAAGCGCAGTAGTGAACATTTATCTGATGTGATTGAAGGCTTGTTAGAAATCTCTAAAATTGAAGCACGCAAGTTGGACTTACATCGAGATAAGGTTGATTTGAATGCCCTTATTCAACAACTTAATGATATGTTTCAGACACAGGCAGAAGCGAAAAATATTGAATTTCTAGTGGATATTCAAACCAGTCTTCCCCGTTATGTTACTGTGGATGAAAAACGGTTACGGCAAATTTTACTGAATCTACTCTCTAATGCGATAAAATTTACCAATCAAGGAAAAGTTGAGTTATTCATTAACTACCGTAATCAAGTGGCTTGTTTTATTGTTAAAGATACAGGTATTGGTATTGAATCTGCCGATCAACAGCGTATTTTTGAGCCTTTTGAGCGAGTTCATAACACCCAAAAACAAGTCGTTGCTGGTACTGGCTTAGGTTTGGCCATTAGCCGTTTAATGGTGGAAATGATGGGGGGTAATATCGCTTTAAAAAGTCATCTTGGTGAGGGAACTGAATTTAGCTTACGATTATTTTTACCCAGTGTTTCTTTGTCAAAAGCAGAAGAACAACAACATAGTAATGATCAAGTTATGACTATTTCAGGTTATAAGGGGGTCAGAAAACACCTTATGGTCGTGGATGATGAGGCCAATCACAGAGCTTTGATGAGTGATTTATTAAGCCCTTTAGGTTTTACTGTTCATTTGGCAGAATCGGCTGAGCAGGCATTAGAAATGTTAGCTAATAAAGAGTCGGTTGATATTTTTCTTCTGGATATATCCATGCCGGGAATGAGTGGTTGGCAATTAATTTCTCAATTACGCCAACAAAATTATAATGAGCCTATTATTGTTGTCTCAGCTGATCCTTACACGAAAGAACAGCAACAGTACAATGAGTCCAAAATAGATGCTTATATTAATAAGCCGGTGCCATTTGAAAAACTATTGTCACAATTACAAAGCAGTCTTAGCTTGCAGTGGGTGATCAACAATGAGCATAATAAGGCTCAAGAGAAAAATCGTTTGTCTGGTAATGCTCATTCAGTGAATCGTGTTGCTGAAGATGTTAATGTAAATACGATAATACTCAATGACTCTGAACAGGCCTTGTTAGTTTCATTAAAACAATACGCACAAGTTGGTTATCTAAAAGGAGTACTTGATTGCATTGCACAGCTAGAGAACGATGAAATAGGTAAAAAACAAACCGACAGCCATGCTTGGGATGCATGGTTAAAGCAATTAAAAACGCTATCAGAGCAATGCAATTTAAGTGGCATTGTTGATTTTTTAAATTAGGTATCATGATGCAAGCATTTAAAGACAAACTTACCGTACTGGTCGTTGATGATTCTCCCGAGTCTTTGGGAATGATTAATATGGCATTAGATGATGCCGGCATTGCCGTTTTAATTGCCTTAAATGGTCAGCAGGCACTTAATGTTATTGAGCATGTTACCCCCGATGTTGTGCTCCTAGATGCGATTATGCCCGTTATGGATGGTTTTGAGTGTGCCCGTGAAGTACGAAAAAAATTACCCTTAACCCCCATTATTTTTATGACTGGTTTAAGTGATGTTGAGCATATTGTTAAGGCCTTTGATGCCGGAGGTAATGACTATATTGTAAAACCTATTCGTCCTGAGGAGCTGATGGTTCGTATTCGTCAACATAGTAATAATACTCGTATGCTATTAGAAGCTCAGAAAACCTTAGATGCCATGCGCCAACATGTATTTTGTATTAATCAATCCGGTCGGATAATTTGGGCAACACCGGAAGCACAAATTTTATTAAATCAATATTCACAACAGGAAAACACCACGACAAGTCATTTATATGAGTGTTTAAGCAGTTGGCTTTCCAGTGGTAAAGAGGGACACGATCTCGTGCTACCCACACAAAATCATCATGAGCTAATGTTAACAGTGCATTATTTTAAACAATCCGAAGAAGATGAATACTTATTAAAAATTCAGTCGCCGAATGTATCAATTGATCCTTCTACATTAGAGGAAAGCCTGAAAATTACCTATCGAGAAGCCGAGGTATTGCTTTGGGTTGCGCATGGCAAAACCAATAGGGAAATTGCTGAAATATTGGCTATGAGTCCCCGAACAGTGAATAAACATCTAGAGCAGATGTACCCCAAAATAGGAGCCAACAATCGGACCACAGCTGCCTCAATTGCTATTCAGATGATATTAGGTGGCCGTATTGGTTCGCCTAATATAACTAACTGAGTGTGCTACACTGTGTTCTTTGTTTTTAATGCATTACTAAAAAGTTGTAGGAGATAGCTCAGACATGAAAGATCATAAAGTTACCTTAAGTATAATAATCTCTATCTTGTTATGGTTGTTATCTTGTACGACAGCTTGTGCACATCCTGATACAGCAAGTTTACAAGGTGGTTTTGTCAGTGGCTTTATGCATCCCATATCAGGACTTGACCACGTTGTTGCAATGCTGGCTGTGGGTTTATGGGGGGCTTTTTTGGGTAAGCCAGCGCTCTGGATATTGCCGATTACCTTTCCATTAGTTATGGCTTTTGGTGGTGCCCTAGGGGTGGCAGGAGTACCTATTCCTTTTATTGAAACGGGGATTGCCTTTTCAGATATCGTATTGGGTTTGGTGGTCTTATTTGCATTGCGCCCCCCTTTGTGGCTTGCAGGCCTAACGGTTGGTTTTTTTGCTATTTTCCATGGTTATGCTCATGGTGTGGAATTACCTAATGCTGCTAATCCATTGATTTACAGTATTGGTTTTGTTATTGCGACTGGATTACTACATCTTGCGGGGATTGCCATTGGTGAGCTGAAACATTTACCTTTTGGTGAGATGATTGTGAGGGCTGGCGGTGCGCTTATCAGTATGATTGGGCTGGGTTTTTTAACTCATCTTATTTCGGTATAATCGTATCACCCAAGATCCAGTTGATTGAGTAGAAAAAGCCACCTCTTTTAGTGACTAATTAACATGATATTTTTATGACCTTATTATTACGCATAAACTGCTTTCTTTACTCAATGTTTTTGCCACAACTTGCATTGGCTCATAGCCCAATTAAAGGCATTGGTTACTTTTTAAATGGTATGCTTCATCCCTTGTTGGTACCGGCTCAAATTATCGTTATTATCGCACTGGGTTTATTTTTCGGTCAGCACAAACCGGCTGAAAATAAACTATCTATGCTGATATTTCTAATGGCAACCATTGTGGGATTAATTTATACCCTTTTTTTTATTGCTCCAGATGTTTTTATTTTGCTATTAGTTATTGCTACCTTTATTGGCTTACTACTGATTAGTGGTTTTACAATACCTCCAATTTTGTTTGTTTTATTGGCTGTTGTCGTTGGTGTTCTTGTTGGACTGGATTCTTCTCAAGAAGGTTTAGGAAATAAGGAAACCATTGTGTCTTTATTTGGTAGTGGTGTGGGTATTTATTTTTTAATGTTATATTCAATGGCTTTATCAGAAACATTAAGTAATAAACACTGGCAAATCATTGCTGTACGAGTTATTGCCTCATGGCTAAGCGCCAGTGCCATGATGGTACTGGCACTTAGTTTTTCTCATTAAGACTCTCGGAAAAGTTATTATTTTTGCGACTCTATGACCAAACGGTTTACTATGTCTGTGCTAAAAAAAACACTGTTACTTGTTATCCTATTACTTGTTTCTGTCAGCAGTTATGCAGACTTGGTTAAGCCAGCATTAATTGAAATTACCGTTAATGAGCAAGGTCAGGTTGATGTTAATATCCGTGCCAGCATAGAAGCGTTGCTAACCGGTATTAATGGTCGTTACAAAAATACTAAAGATGCTCCCAATGCAGATGAATATGATAAATTAAGACATATGGATCCCAAGCAATTAGCACATGAGTTCCAAAAATTTCAAAAAACATTTCTGAATAAAATTGCTATTATTGATAATAATCACCATAAACTTTCGCTATCTATTAAGCATATTGAGATCCCAGAACGAGGTTATCCGAAAGTACCACGGATCAGTGTTATTGATTTGGTAGGCAAGGTGGATTTAAACGCCGAATCAATACAAAGTTATTACCCTATGGCATTTGGTGATAATGCTGTAAGATTAAAACAGGTCAACTTAAAAAAACAACAGTTTCACTGGTCACAATGGCAGTGGATTCGTGATGACAAGTATAGTACGCCTTTTTCAATGACTGAAATTGTAGCACACAAACCATTCTATAAAACGGTCGTTAACTATATTGAACTGGGCTTTAAACATATTCTTCCAAAAGGAATGGATCATATTCTTTTTATACTGGGTTTGTTCTTGTTTTCTAGTGCAATTCGTCCCTTGTTGTGGCAAATTACCATGTTTACCATTGCTCATACAATTACCCTAGGATTAGCCATGAATGGTCTGTTTAATTTACCTGCACAGATTGTTCAACCACTAATAGCCTTATCCATTGTTTATGTCGGCGTTGAAAATGTGTTTGCCAGAGGCTTACAAAAAAGTCGCTTGGTACTTGTTTTTGCATTTGGTTTACTACACGGTCTGGGCTTTGCCAGTATGCTGGCTGATTTTGGAATGCCAGAATATGCGTTTGCAACAGCACTGATCAGTTTTAATGTCGGCGTTGAACTGGGTCAACTAAGCATTCTATTCATTGCTTATGTATTGATAGGTTTATGGTTTGGCCGACGTCTCTGGTATCGAACATTGGTCATTAATCCGGCTTCAATAGTGATTGCTATCATTGCCTTTTATTGGTTTATTGATCGATTGGATGTGACTCAAATTTACTAGCCGATCCGCATTAGAAAAGCAGATAGAATTACTGTCAATAGGCATTCATCACTTTCTAAAGTCGCTCTATTGGGTCTAAATTTGGGCTGTAGGATGATAAGTAATGTTGTTCAATATTAAGCCAATGATATGTCAGATAAAGTCGGAACTAATACAACTTATAGTATGGATTTATAACTGCAGAATATTTTAATATTTTCTTTTGTATCTTGAATAACTGAACGGGCTGCACTGCGAGACATTTTTTTAGTTTGTCCTGTTATAGGATTAATCCCCATAACACCTTCTCTATTGTATTTTGTTAACCTTTTTTTATACATATCACACATTTTCTGATCGCTACTGCGTGATGCTAATACAGGGGATGATATTATGCTTAGTGCTAAAGAAGACAGAAGAATAAGTGCTATAGGGTGAGGGTGTTTCATTTTTATTTCCAAGTATTTTAGACAAGCTTGTGAGCCTCTATTATTATGTGACTAAACTGTTATTAAAATACGTCATTATGCGACCCAATACGGGCTAATTGTAAAGTGCTTTCATGAATCCGATAGATCAAAACTAAATCAGGTTTAATATGACAATCTCTAAATCCAGCCCAGTTACCAGAAAGAGGGTGATCAACATATTTAGTTTCTAAGGTAAATCCTTTTTGAAGATCAGAGATGACATTACCAACCTCAATTATGTCTGGAATGGTTTTTTTAGTTATTTTCTTAAAATCTTTTTTAAATTGAGTTGAGTAATCAAGAGTGTGCATTTGTCACTTTGCCTTCTGTTAACTCTGTAATAAGGCTGGTTACACTCTCAGTTTTATGCCCCTTTCCTTGTGAAAGCTCTTGAATAGCAGCTACAGTTACCGAATTGGGTTGTTTTGCTTTAAGTTCAAATGGAATTCCACCATAATTGATAACAGCACGTGCAAATAACTTGATAGCTTGTGACGGACTTAACCCAACCTCATCACAAATATGAGTAAAAGCTAATTTAGTGTCATGGTCAATACGGGTTGTAAGCATTTCAGTTTTCATTATATTTGTCCAGTGCATATATTTGTATACACATTGTATATCAAATGTATATACAAATACATAATAATGTCATAAATTTGATCACAGGGTCTTAGTAATGTTAAAAAAATTTTGAGATTTGGTGAAAGAATTTTTTTTAATTACATCTTTACTTGACCCAGTGCCAAATTATAACAATCTTGATATTTTACCTCCACGTATTATTTCACTTGAATAAGGGAGAAATAATTACCCAAGTGTATACTATTGGTATTAGTGCTTATGCCATTATGGACAATCATTCACTAATCATCATCCTTAATAGTGCGTTTACTTGTAATATTTACTATCCCATCAGGGAAATTAACTCCCTGTGGATCACTGATTTGTAAATAATAATATTCCTCATCTTCAGGGACATAATCACCAATAATCGTTACCGGAATGACACTTTGCAGTTCGCCTGCTTTAATAGTGACTCTGCCTGTTGTTGCAATATAGTCTTTACCCGCTTTGGCAGTGCCATCTAGCGTGCGATAAGCAACCGAAATACCCTGATTGTGTATGTGATTGGTTTGCAATAAAAAGTAATTGACATAATTACTATTGCTTTCAATGGGTGCGGTATTTACCTCACTGACCACTTCTGGTATTTTTGCAGTGATCATTAAACCGACCGCATTATCAATGTCCTGTTTGATACTGTCTACTGAGCTGCTTTGTGTGCTTACTTGTGCTAATAAATTAGCATAGTGATTGCTGGCAAAACCATTTTTACCATATTGCTCACTAAAATAATTGGCGATAGTGTACTTATTGGCAAGCAGGCTACTATCCAGACATTGCTAACCACCTGTAAATTACAGAATGTGAATCCCTATCATTATTTAGTGGATGTTCTACAGCGGATCAATCTGCACCCTGCCAGAGAGGTGGTTGAATTAACGCCCCGATGTTGGAAAGATAAGTTTGAGGCTGATCCTCTTTTATCAGATTTGGCTAGGTTGGGGAAATCTGAACGCTGATTGATCGCTTACCTTTAGACGATTATAAATATCATCCGTGCTATACATGGCAGAATTACTATCCGTTACTGCAGCAGGGGAATTCAAAGAAGCGGCGAGTGATTCAGTAACCAGTAGCGAGTAGTTGCTAATCAATAGAAAAGCAGAAAAAATAAGCCTGATTGGTGCTAAATACAGGCTTTTTATCACTGTCTTTTTTGGATACATAGTCTGTTTCCTCCCATTGTTAATCATCAGATGGTTTCTTATGATTTTGTTTTTTAAGTGACCCCAAATACCTACTGTAAATGGATAAATAATCAATTAATAACTTTGTCAATTTTAATGATACATTAATTTTAATAAGTAAATTTTTATAGAATATAAAATGCATTCATTTAAGTCAATCTAAAAGTGACATTGTTTAAACGAATCACATAGGAATTGACTTGATTATGGCTAAAAATGAGTTTCATCCATTGGATGAACATATTGGTATATGTTTGCGTCGCTTACGCAATAAAAAACACTATAGTCTTGAGCAGGTAGGTGAGTGGTTAAATTTATCCAAACAACAGGTTTCTCGTTTGGAGCATGGTAAAAGTCGATTAAATGTCTTACAGCTTTATCAGTTGGCACGAGGGTTTAATGTACCGATAAGCTGGTTTTTTGAGGAATTTCACGATAGTGAGGATGAGATAAAATGGGTTGGTAATATGCTACGAGAAGATCGTAGTATTTGGCAAGCCGTTAATATTGGTGATCAAACACAAAAATTATTGGCCTTATGGATGATGCTGGATAATCCAAAAATTCAACAGCAGATTGTGCACTTACTTGAGGCTATGGTTGAGGTTTAGGCAGTGCCTAAAAGCGGATTGTAGTTTTGCGGAGCTAAAGCCTCGGTTCCAAGGTTTGTTTGGTGAGGCTAAAGCATCGACTCCAAGAGCATAGTGGTTAAGCTATATGATGTCTACATTGAGCCTGATAGCATTCCCTGTTCAATAATAAATTCTATAACATCCTTTAACCCTGTTTCATCTTTCATATTTGCAAAGATAAATGGCCGTTCGGAGCGCATTTTTTTGGCATCACGTTCCATAACATCCAGTGATGCGCCAACATAAGGTGCTAGATCAATTTTATTAATGACCAATAAGTCTGATTTGGTAATGCCGGGGCCACCTTTACGAGGAATTTTATCACCTGCTGCAACATCAATGACATAAATGGTGAGATCGGATAATTCAGGACTAAAGGTAGCACTTAAATTATCGCCACCGCTTTCAATAAAAACGATATCTAAGTTTTCAAAACGATCATTTAGATCACTGACAGCGGTGAGGTTCATTGAAGCATCTTCACGAATGGCGGTATGTGGACAGCCTCCGGTTTCAACGCCCATAATGCGTTCTTTTTCTAACGCACCATTACGGATTAAGAAATCGGCATCTTCACGAGTATAAATATCATTGGTGACCACAGCAATATTAAACCGGTCTTTCATGTGTTTACATAATGCGTATAATAAGGCGGTTTTACCGGAACCAACAGGGCCACCGACACCGACTCTTAAAGCTTGATCTGACATTTAATTTTCCTTTTTATGAACGAAATAATCGTGAATATTGTACTTCATGTTGCGCGCAGGCAATACTAAAACCCGGTGCCACGGAACCAATTTCATGGTCGTTAAGTTGCAGTGCTTTGCTGACCCCTTGATTGATATCTTGAATTAAGGAAGTGAGTATTCTTTGCCCTGCTGTTTGCCCAAGGGGAACCAATTTTATTGCTGCAGCGACTTGATTTTCACACCAAGCCCAGAGAAAGCCACGAATGGCATCAGCCATAGGAATGTTCCAAAGACTGCTTGCTAGGGCAAATATGGTCACATAACCTGGGCGATCAATTTGTTTAATAAGTTCCCGTATGGTATCGCTATGCCTGTCCGTATTATCAAGGAGATCATTGAGTAGACGCCATAGAGCACGTCCCATTTGTTGATCTTCATGGTATAACTCACTGGACTCACGACAGGCCAGCAAAAATTGGTTCCATTGATTGACTGTCTCGCTGTCTTCTTCTTGCCATGCTTGATATAAACGAGCTAATACTGGGGCGTCTAGATGACTGAGTGAGTCATTTAATATGCCTGAGATCCAAGTTTGCACTTCTTCTTCATTATTTAGCCAGTTTTTTTCTATTGCGCTTTCTAAACCTTGAGAATAAGCATAAGCGCCAATCGGTAATGTCGGACTAATCAATTGCCATAGGCGAATACTGGCATTGGGGTCAGCCTCTTGAATGGGTGCGCTAAGGTGCGATTTAAGGCGTGAGTTAAGCGGTAAATCAGTCATGAGAATGATTATGCCCATTATGTGAGTGGCTATGACCGCCATAGGCACCACTTTCTGGTTCAAAAGGGGCTTGTGTGCAACTGACTATGAGACCAAGTTGTTTGAGCATATCATCTAAGACATGATCGTGTAGGTAAGATAATGAATGGGCGCTTATTTGTAAAGGCACATGACGGTTGCCTAAATGGTAACAGGCTCTTGCCAGAAGCAAGGTATCGTCTGTATTGACCATAGAAAGTGTTTCATTATCGGCCTGAACTTGAATAATACTTTCATCTTCAGCCTGCAAGCAATCACCACCACGTAAAACGTCACCACGTTCTAGAAATAAACCTGCTTGACGGCCATCACTTAAGGTCACTTTTAAGCGACTTTTTTGCCGTAGCTCAAAGGGTAGGGTCAGTTTTATATTAGTCTGTTGTGGCTTAGCTAATTTTTCAGTAATTTTTAGCATAAGTTATTCGCTTCCTGTTTAAAATAAGAAATAACGCTGTGCCAGAGGCAACTCGGTGGCAGCTTCACAGACTAATAAACGACCATCGGCACGTACTTCATAGGTCTGTGCATCGACCTCAATAGTAGGCTGATAATCATTAAGTAAGAGGTCTGATTTACTAATAGAACGAGTATTTTTTACGGCGACTAAACGTTTTTTAAGGCCAATAGCGGTGGCAATATTATTATCAATGGCTGCTTGAGAAACAAAGGTAACGCTGGTATTTTCTCGTACTGCACCATAGGCACCAAACATTGGGCGATAATGTACAGGCTGTGGTGTGGGAATGGATGCGTTAGGATCACCCATAGGGGCTGCGGCAATAAAACCACCCTTAATAATAAGTGAGGGTTTGGCACCAAAAAAGGCGGGTTTCCATAAGACAATATCGGCTAGTTTGCCGACTTCAATACTACCGACCTCATGAGAGATGCCATGTGTAATGGCTGGGTTGATGGTGTATTTGGCAATATAGCGTTTAATACGTTGATTATCATTACGTTCGGAGTCACCTTCAAGTGCACCAAATTGCACTTTCATTTTATGGGCAGTTTGCCACGTTCTGGTGATGACTTCACCCACTCTCCCCATCGCCTGAGAATCAGAGGCTATCATACTAAATGCACCTAAGTCATGAAGAATATCTTCAGCGGCAATGGTTTCTCTACGTATTCTTGACTCGGCAAAGGCCACATCTTCGGCAATGCTGGCATCTAAATGATGACAGACCATCAGCATATCTAGGTGTTCATCAATAGTATTGATGGTAAATGGACGAGTTGGGTTGGTACTTGATGGTAGTACATTGGCTTCACCACAGAGCTTAATAATGTCAGGTGCATGACCACCACCTGCCCCTTCGGTATGGTAAGTATGAATGGCT